>Ga0207132_1199_pt1 | contig 11406 bp, 6 predicted proteins | sample Alteio_BWMinHeat_14_FD_153554 | JGI IMG/M metagenome (GOLD analysis project Ga0207132, IMG submission 153554) | Enriched cells from forest soil in Barre Woods Harvard Forest LTER site, Petersham, Massachusetts, United States -... | ecosystem: Environmental > Terrestrial > Soil > Temperate forest >...
GCAAAATTCAATTGTAATGACTCGTTCAAAACTTTGTATTCCAGTTTAATACATATTTGGCATCTTATTTATAGTTCGATTGCCATGAAAAAGTTTGGAATTATTATTTTAATTCAGGTTTTATTTTGTTTGCTCACGGCGTGTTCGGGTAAGGATTCTGGCTGGGGTGAAGTTATAACAAAACAAGTTAGTCAACCATCTATTAACCTGTGCAGATATCCGAAATGGAACATTTTATTATTTTGGAAAAGGATCCGAAGGTCAGGAAACATTTATCCGAAAAGGAGCTTTGCAAAGGGAACAGATCCCCGCGAAAAAAGAAACGGTTTTATGGGAGGTTGAATGGCTCAGTGAATGCGTATATACATTGAAATATCAATCAGGCGCCGAAAACCATCCCGATGCAGAGCAAAAATTTCTTGCGAAGCACCTGCTTGTAACGGAAATTCTGGAGGTCAATGAAAATTATCTGACTTTCCGATCTGCTGTTGATAAAGTGAAGAATTCTACTATACTGCAGGATACCATTTGGATCAAACAAAGACAATCACCCGGCGGCAAAGCTGTCAGCAATCCAAATGCAGACAGCATTTTAGCGGCCAGGATTCATATTCGTGACAGCCTCGAAGCAACTTATGCAACACTCTATGTTTTCCGGCCAGGGAAGTTTTTGAATAGTCTGAAGAATTATAATCTGCTTGTAAATGGGGAACCCGCCTGCGTTATCAGCAATGGCTGCCGGCTGATTCTGAAACTTCATAAAGCCGGTGCATACCGTTTATCTGCTAAAGTTGACGGTCCGGAGCAGACCTTAACCCTCGACGCTAAACCAGGTGAGTCATACTATCTGCAATGTCAGATCACCTGGGGAGTTACATCTCATCCTATACTAACTATGCTGGATAAAACGGTTGGCGAAGGCACTTTTAATACTGCTGAAAAACCCGGACTATTGCACCGTGAATGAAATCCCACCTGTTATTAATACCGGTATTAAATGTAAAATCTCTATGTTAGCTTAAATAAATTGAGTCAATGATATCAATTACGGGGCTTTCTTTTTTCATTTCTTCCTCAATCTGTCCGAAACTCCCTTTTGGCAGACTCCTCCTGATTTTGCAATCCTTTAAATAATGTAAATAATCACAGGATTCCTGAAGAGAAGAAAAGATGTGAGAGGACATGACAACAATCTTATTAAGGCTTTTTAATTTTGTTAGTATATCCTTTATAACCATATTACTTGATATATCCACTCCGTTAAAAGGTTCGTCAAGAATGAATACCTCGTTTTTTTGCAGGATTAATCCTGTAATGGCTAACTTTTTCTGCATGCCGGTTGAATAAGTTTCAGCATATTTTTTTAATGGCAAATCAAAAAAGTTAAATTCATGAATATTTTTAATATGAATACCTCTTGCTTTGCATAATAGAAGCAGATATTCGTAACCAGACATATTTGAAAAATAATATGGGAAAGTTGGTAAATAACCGGTAACATTTTTCAAAACTCCGGCTTCATATATCACTTCTCCTTCATAGAATTCTAAACCAGCTATACACTTAAACAGAGTCGTTTTCCCTGCACCGTTTTCTCCAACCACACCATGAATTTCTCCCTTATTAAAAGACAAATTGATTTTGTCAAGTACCTGAAGAGTCCCATAATTCTTAGAAAGATTTTTAACGATCAGCATTTTAAATATACTTTCAACCTGTTTATAGCCTGTGAATAAAAGTTAGGTATAACTAATATCAGTATGGGAGGAAATAAAATCCCAATACATAATTGTAATTGATGTGAAACAGTCATCTGTTTAGGGAAATTAACATATGCTGCTAATACTCCGGCAACCATATAAAATATTCCCGCTACTTCTGTAAGAACGATAATTTGTATTTCATTTTTATAAAAGTAAATGAGTGGAAGAATTATTATCAGACTTAGGCAAAAACTATAAAACAAGGCTGTTTTAATTTTATTCATCAGGAATTTTTTCGGAGACCGGGCATGAATCCAAACATAAAATATTGGGTCAAGGTGTGAATAGAATATCAAACAGAGAAGATAAATCAAAATCAGGCTAAATAATCCCAGATTTAAATTATTGTAATGAATCGAGATAAATGTCAGGGAATAAATGCCAATAATAATGAGATAAAACCTTCTGAATCCGATTGTGAACTCATAAGGGCGCTTTGAAAAAGGAGATGGAATTTGAAATCTCATCAATCTGACATTATTAATCAAAGAAATAAATCCACTTAAAATAAAAGTCAGTACACTTATTAAATACTGGTTCCTGAAAAGAAGAAAGATTGAAAACGGAATTGCACAAAGTATATTTTCATACAATCTTATTTTTATGTACTTATTTTTCGGAAATATCAATTTCAAAAATCCAATCCGGGATTCTTCACCCAAAGTAGATATAAAGGCGAATGCTATAAGGGGATAAATGTAAAGGGCTAAACTTACTTTTTTGAAAATGAGTTCAGAAAAAACAATAAATATCAGAAAATAAAAAAATATACCTGCATAAGGGTTTATACCAAAGTTTTTTATTTCTCTTTTAATTCGCCAGTACTGAAGTTTTAAATAATATTCCAAGAATTTTTAGGATTTGACAGATTTAAAGTTAATTAAATAGGAACAACATTATAAAAGAAGTACTTACGCATTCAGGTTATTGAAGATGTAAACAGGCTTTTCTTTATTATTCGTATTAACTGTCATTCTATTTTCTTTCACAAAAAAACGGGAAAATCACCCGGATTTTTTATGTATGGGATAATGTACCTTAGGTTAAATTGTCATCCATGAAAAAAATCTTAGTCCTTATTTTTGCAACTGCAATGGCATTTACGGCAGGTGCCCAGGTCCAATTTGGTGTGAAAGCGGGATATAACCATGCAAACTTCATGTATTCCGGCTCAGGTATAAATGACCTTGGCCCCAGGTCTGATTTCAATGCGGGAGCATTTGCCTCCATTCCATTATTCAACAGTTTTTTTCTTCAACCCGAACTCTTGTATTCCGGGCAGGGAAACGGTTATACGGATAGTATCCCCGAAACGACATGTAACAATTATCTGAATATTCCCGTGCTGTTTAAATATCAACATTCTTCCGGGTTATTCCTTGAAACCGGGCCTCAGGTCGGGTTTTTACTGAGTGCTCAATTAAAAACAGCTACACAGTCGTTCGATTCAAAGAATAATACAGAAACTACTGATTTTTCCTGGGCTTTTGGTCTCGGTTATAAAATTCCTGTTGTCAACTTAGGTATCGATGTTCGTTATAACATGGGATTAACGAATATTGTCAAGACCAATTATTATACAGGTTCAGCTAAAAACTCTGTCTTTCAGATCGATCTATTTTATCAGTTTAGAATGTTACTTTAATCATTCCTCCCCCATTATAGGAATGATATTCACCCTTATACATCGCATCTGCACTTACGGGTCCCATTTTATAAGTGCCCGGTGATACTGCGCGGACCGCATAATAATAATGCTGAACGCCAGACCCTGCATCGACAAACAAATTAATCCGGTCATCACGTATATCCATCGCTGTGGGCTCATCCTGATTTTTAATCCAGTCCATTCCGGGAATCTCTTTGGTACGGGGATTTTCAATTTCAAATCCTGCCGGTAACATATCCGTGATGACCACATTGTCGATTTCTGTATCAAAGGTTCTCTGCAAAGTGATTTCGACAATGACCAGCTCATTTTGTTTAAATGTTTTCCCCTCGATCTCCCTGCCAAAGCGATCGTAAAAATGTTTCCTGACTTTTAAATAATTATCTTCTTCCTTGAAATTGCCACTGGGACTGATGCCTTCAGACTCCCAGAAATAATAAAGCGATCCGGATCCTTTTGCCGTTAAGTCCAGTTTCTTGCCCTTTAAATCTTTGGTACCAAGCGACAGATCGGTTCCATTCATCGTGGCGACCGATTTGCCATCCAGCAATACATCTGCAGTAGCCGTTGAGTTTGCCGCATTTCGCGCAATCTTCCCCAGGGCTAAAAATCCAAATGACAATTCCTGCGTGCTATACCAGTAACGTTTGCTCAGTTTTTCAGAAACATGTTTCGCCATCACAGGGATCTGTGCATTGGCGGGATCCACATCGATCAAAACATCCAACGCCAGTGCTTCATCCCTGATATCAGAATAAAAACTTCCGCCCGTCTGCGCCACGGATTCTTCTCCGGCGAACTGTGTTGGAAGAAACTCTTTATAGCTGCGTTTATCGCCGGCTAATGCAAAAGCTGCAGACAACAAATATTTACAATCCAGACTCAGGAGTTGTGGATTGGCTTTATAAAAGTTCATAACGCCGGGGTTTGGCTTACCGCCCAATGCCAGTACATATAATCCATAGATAACTTCTTTCGGAACTATTTTTTTGCTTTCATTGCGGTTATAGTAGTACGTTATGGTCTGCCTTTTTTTAAGACTGTTATCTATATAAACGAGCATGGTTTCCAATAATCCGTTGTCGACATCAAATCCCGCCTTCTTTGCTTCAATTAAAAAGTGAGCAGCATAGATGGTTGTCCACCAGTCCTCTGTTCCTTCATTATCCCAAAGTGTAACGGCGCCGTTAAACAGTTGCCGCATTTTTATTTTTCGAATGGCTTCCTGGATATTGAAATTCGCTGTTGCCTTACTCGATTTATCGGCCCGCAACTGATCAGCCATATCAGCGTAATATATTTGTGGAAAGGCTGCGGAAACAGTCTGCTCGGTACATCCATACGGGTACATGACCAGTTCATGCAAATACTTAGTGAGCAGAACGGCGGGTGTTCTGCTGATTTTGAGAGAATAATTTGTGCTGGACGGAATAAAATCATTTTGATACAGCGGCACATTCAGTGACTGACCCGCTTCGATGGAACCACTGCCGGTTAATTTTTGTAAGGGTGCAGAAGGCCTTACACTCATGTCGGTTTCGTCGACGAATACTTCACCCATGCTGTGAACTTCTACTTTTACTTTTCCGGGACCGATGGCAGGATCTGCGACGATTTGAAAGTTGACACGGGTTTCTGCATTCGGACCTAATGTAATATTCTGAATGCTGTTGCCTGCAATCTTCAGGTTTCCTGATCCGGTTATCTGAGCTTTTGCAGTAGTTGGATGAGCCGTTGTATTAGTGATCGTGACGGGCACCGTGACAGAATCTCCGGGACTCAGAAAACGGGGAAGTGCACTGCTTAAAACAATCGGATCCGCGACCGTCATCGTATTTTCTTTTGAACCAAACTGAGCGTCTTTATAGGCTACAGCCATCAAACGAACTTCTCCTGAAAAAGCAGGAATATCAAATTCAAATGATGCTTCTCCATTGCTATTCGCTTTTTGAATTCCGCTCCAGTAAGACATGATTTTAAATCTTTTGGCCGGCATAGGATTTACCCTCTTTTTCATATCCACATCCTGATCACCACCTGTGCTGCTCAATTGGGCTTTTATTTCAGGGAAGAGCAACGGATAAATATCATAAGCATCCACATCCAGAGCTCTCCTGCTATAAAAATGTTCATACGGATCGGGCGTAGTAAAATCGGAAATCTGCAAAACACCATTGTCAACCGCTGACAGCGTAACCATACTATTAGGCGCTGCCTTAATACTGACCACTTGGTGCGTATGGGATCTCACGGATTTTTTAGCCGTTATTTCGACGGCCATTTTCCGGGCCTGCTCCTCAACCTTAATATTTTGGAATCCATGGGCGACCGTCAATGGAATTTCAGAAATTGAATGCGGTTTAAATAATGTCGCCGTGAGATATACATTGGGTAGATCTTCCGTTGTTAACTTCAAATCAACTGAAGCGGTCCTATCCTGCACATTCACATATTGATAGCTTACTATATGATCTGTTTCGAGTGTGATCAGCATATTGCCGCTGAACGGAGTTTTGAATAAAGCTTTCACAGATTCGCCAGCCTGGTAGGAAGTCTTGTCCAGACTGATATCAATTTGTCCGTCGTTATCCACCGGAAAAGAACTATGGTCTCCACCCCAGGAACCATAACTATAAAAATGTTTGGTAACATAATTAGAGGCACCAGGCAAAGAAACGCGCAACTCATATTCTCCCGGTTCATGCGGTGTGTAGTCATAAGCAGTATTTTCCCCGCTTATTTTAATGGTTGATGAAATGATCTGCCTGTCTTCTTCCTGTGAATTGTACCGGAAATAATTTCCACTCTTCGCAAGTACCGTGCGATACTCGTGTTTAACGACTTCAACTTTTGCATCCACATTATTTAAAGGCTTTTCACTTTTATCCAGTGCGACGAGAGGGAAATGAATAAGCTGGTTCAATGGATAATACCAGTATCCATCATCAGCAATCCCAAAAAAGGTTTTTTGAGTATATATATTCGCGGTGGCATTGCGACTCACGGGCCTGCCGGTTTCATCAAAAACTGTCGCATACATATTGGCCTGCAGAAGACCCAGGTTTTTATAGAGTTCAGGCACTTCGAAATTTTCTGAAGCATTTCCTTTATCATCCGTTTTTCCTTCTCTTTCTATTTTATCAAAAAAACTGTTTTGATTCGCGAGTTGAAAATCATATTGTGTAAATTTTTTCGGATAAAATCCTTTCTGCTTTACCTGGATTTCACATTCATAATTTCTGCCTGCAGCAGGCGGCCCAAAGAAATTGACAGCATGAATATTCAATACCGATTTATCACCGGGTTGCAAATTATCCTTGTCGAGGGTTGCCGTTACTTTAATCCGGTCCGGAACAAACTCTTCAATACGGAAAGCCTGTGTCGCCAGCAAAATATCGTTGGATGTATATACTTCCAGGGAATATGTTCCGGTAATGGCTGACGTATTTAAGTCAACACTACCCTCCAGACTGCCCTGATCATTGAGGCTTTTGCGGAATGTTTTTAGTTCTTTTCCGCTGGGCAACAGGAATTTTAATTTCACAGGAATATCACCTGGCGAATGCCAGGCCCGGTCGCGTATGATCACCGAAAAATTTACCTTTTCTCCGGGACGGTAAATATCTCTTTCCGCATAAATAAAAGCATCAAAGCCTGTACTGTTGATTCTTTTCCCGCCCACTTCGAATTTAGAAGTGTTGACCCTTGCTGTGGCGAAGGGCAGATAATTAAAGTCTCCCGCTGTTTTAGCAATGATCATAGCGGGTTTAAATCCTGCAAATTCCTTTCTGCTCAATGCTAATTCTGCAACCCCTTCCGCATTGGTAGTTCCCACACCCAGCAATTGATTATTTTGTCCATAGGCCAGCACATTTACACTTGCCAGTGGATTTGTAGTACTGATGGAATTTGCAAATACAGTTATTTTATCCTTTCCTTCTTTGGCAATGAGTCCTATATCAGATAAAGAAATAAAGCGGCTGTCTTTAACCCAGTAATCTTTCAAAGAACCGATTTGAATATGGTAAATGCCTTTAAAATCCGGCAGGTTATCAGGTATATTAAAATTGAAAATTCGGGAATTACCATATCTGGGCAGGTTCCTGGTATCAACATCCTTTTGATAGATGATATCACCAAACATGGAATTGCTTTCGTATGAAAATCTTTCCCCTTCCTCCCCCTCATAGGATTCAGTGCTGGTTCGATCGGGTTCATATCCGAAATGCTGGCTTGCGAGGAGATTGTTTTCGTAAATTTTTGATATGGTTATTTTAACGGTAGGTACATTGGTAATTTTTACAACGATATTCTTTTCTCCTTTCTCCGACAGGTAAACCCCTTTGCTGTTGTCAAAGCTGATGGAAGGTTCCAATTCACCAAAGGCAATATTCCCCTGGTAGTCCTCATGCAAAATGCCACCGATCTTTCCATGCAGGCCTTTTTCAACAGAGATAGTATAGGTCTTGTCCACGTCAAATTTTTCGCTCTGTATAAGGATACCATCATCCGTTATTTCTGCGGTAAATTTTACTGCCGGATCTATTTTAATATAAGACGAGAGGTTGGTGGGAGAAACAGGCTGACTGGTTGCCAATTTTACTATTCCGTTGACTCCATCGTGCTCGCTGATCAGATCATTGATGCGTAAAGAGTAGGGAGATCCGATCACTGTTGTAAAAGTTGTTACCTGCTCATTGCTGTTTTTTCCACCTTCCGGAAATAATCCTTTGTCGATGGTCACTTTTAATTCCAGGTCCTTGTCTTCCATTTTGACATCCAAAAAACGGATGGACATTTTATTGTCGGCCGACAGGGTCTGTAGATTATAGGAAAGCGGTTTCCCTGCATATTCAATGGCTAATTTTTCTTTGAGGGAAGTTGGATTTACCGGGTAGTTGAAAAGAATATCCAGCTGCGGAACGGCAGTATTGTTTGCCTCATCCTGAACAACCCAGGAAGTGGTTGAATTCACGACCTGCAGATTCGGCGTATGGAATGCAATAGAAGCCGAGCTGACTATTTTACCAAATTTTGAATGACTGAGCAATTCATCCTGTAGTTCCGCAGTATATGAGGTTGCAGGTAATAATGGTTTATCGGGAGAAAAAACCAGTTCATCCGGATGTTCCCATCGGAAGCGACCTGTAATTTTTGGTTCGAAAGAAATATATCCTGTCGAATCCCAGCGATTGATGAGTGAATCGCTCACCAATGATTTGTCGAATCTGAATACTAAATTTCCCAATTGAGGAACTTCATCTTTCGCGTTGGTATAATCGAGTTTAACGACACTACGATTACAACCCGTGAACAGGAGAACAAAAAGCGGGGCGATTACCCAGCTGAATTTGATACGCATGTATATGCTGTTTGAAAGAGGGTTAAAAGTCTAAAAGCATGTTAAAATAAGAAAAGCTTTGAATAATCAATCTTACTGTGTTGCTTTATTTGAAGAAAAGCAGAAATTAGAGGGAAAAAGCTACGGAGGGTGCAACGAAGAGCTCATATAGAAAGTTTCGCAGATCTAATATACATTTGAAATTCCCGCAGACAACGTAAATTCAGTATAAGTATTCGTTAAATCCAGGAAATATAGAAACTCCTGTACCGCAAAATGAATTGGAATAAATTCCATTTAAAATCACTGGCCAGAAAACTCATTATAAGTATTGCTGTACTAATTTCGCTTTATGTATTGCTCAATCTGATTTTCCCACTCCCTGATAAGGTAGAATATTCGATTATTATTACGGACGACAAGGGTGAAGTCGTTCATGCTTTTTTGACGAAAGACCAGCAATGGCGGATGAAGACTGATCTTTCCGAAATCTCTCCGCTCCTGAAAAAAACCATCATAGAAAAAGAAGATAAATATTTTTACAGCCATCCCGGGTTTAATCTGATATCCATTGCAAAAGCCGCCTTCAGCAATTTGATTCATTTGAAAAGAATGTCTGGCGCCTCCACCATCACGATGCAGGTGGCCAGGGCTCTGGAACCCAGGAAGAGAAATCTTTTCAGCAAATGTGTTGAAGTATTCCGCGCTCTTCAACTGGAAACGAGGTATAGCAAGGATGAAATACTGCAACTATATCTGAACCTGGTCCCTTATGGAGGAAATATCCAGGGTGTTAAAGCGGCTTCCCTGCTTTATTTTAATAAGAACCCCGATCATTTGTCATTGGCAGAAATCACGGCGCTTTCTATTATACCCAACCGTCCATCCTCCCTGGTTTTGGGAAAAAACAATGATAAGATCATTCAGCAAAGAAATCACTGGTTGCAGAAGTTTGCCGCCGATCATGTATTTAGTCAGAAGGAAATTCAGGACGCTCTTGAAGAACCTCTGACGGCAAAGCGAAGGGCCGTTCCGCATTTGTTGCCACAACTTTCATACAAATTAAAACGACAGGGTGGGACAACCATCCGCTCCTTCATTGATTTAAATGTCCAGAGTAAGATCGAAAAACTGGTGACGGATTATGTGCGCGATTTAAAATTGAAAAACATTCATCAGGCAGCAGTGGTAGTAATTGATAATAAGACGCATAAAGTGATTTCTTATGTTGGCTCTGCAGATTTCCATGATACGACAGATGGCGGACAGGTAAATGGTGCAGCTGCCGTTCGTGAACCGGGAAGCACTTTAAAACCGTTGTTATATGGGCTGTGTATTGATAATGGTTTATTGACACCGAAAATGATGATCACGGATGTTGCGGTGAATTACCAGGGTTATACTCCGGAAAATTATGACCGCCGGTGGAATGGATTTGTGACGATGTCTTATGCGCTGGAACACTCGCTGAATATTCCTGCCGTTAAAAGTCTGCATGCCTTGGGTAAAGACAAGCTGATACGTGCTTTAGCTTTATGTGATTTCAAACAAATCAGAAAGGATCGTCAAAAACTCGGATTGTCTATGATACTGGGAGGTTGCGGGGCTTCGCTGGAAGAATTGACTGGTCTGTTTAGTTGTTTTGCCAGTGAAGGAATATATGTGAAGCCACTTTATGGTGGTAAGGATACGATTCAAAAAAAGATGAGAATACTGAGTGAGGCTTCGGGTTTTATTATTACAGATATTTTGTCGCAGATTAACCGGCCCGATTTCCCTCTGCAATGGGAAAGCACAGAACACCTTCCTAAGATCGCCTGGAAAACAGGTACATCGTATGGGAAGAGAGATGCCTGGAGCATTGGATATAACCAGCAGTATACAATTGGTATCTGGGTAGGTAATTTTTCCGGCTTGGGCAATCCAGAATTAAGTGGTGCCAATGTGGCTACCCCATTACTGTTCAAAATATTTAATACCATTGATTACGATAATAATGGAGACTGGTTTCATCAGCCGGCAACCTGCGAATCGAGAATTGTATGTTCTGAGACCGGCTTACCTCCTGGTCCTTATTGTACTAATTTGGTGAGCGATTATTTTATCCCGCTGGTTTCTCCATCTGCGCTCTGTAATAACTGGTCTGAAATCATCGTGTCGCCGGATGAAAAGATTTCTTATTGCAGGGTCTGCATGCCCGCCAATGGTTATAAGAAAAAAATGTATAAAGTGATACCGCCGGAGATGGAGGATTACTATGAAATCCATAAGATAGCCTATCAAAAAATTCCGCCACACAATCCCGAATGCGAAAAGGTTTTTCATGAAGGCGCGCCATCCATCGTTTCACCCCTGAATGGAAACGAATACCTGATCAGTAAAAAACATCCGGAACCTCTGCTACTGACTTGTCATACGAGTACCGACGTGAATAAAGTATACTGGTATATTAATGATCAATTGTACAAATCCTGCCAGGCAAGAACAAGACAATTTTTTTTTCCCGAAGAAGGGGCCGTTAAAATATCCTGTTCCGATGATAAAGGCCGCAACCGCAACAGCTGGATTAAAGTGAGGTATGTGGATTGGTAGCGGGAAATACTGATTTCACCTGCTTAAATCGAATTTATCGG
>Ga0207132_1200_pt1 | contig 11381 bp, 8 predicted proteins | sample Alteio_BWMinHeat_14_FD_153554 | JGI IMG/M metagenome (GOLD analysis project Ga0207132, IMG submission 153554) | Enriched cells from forest soil in Barre Woods Harvard Forest LTER site, Petersham, Massachusetts, United States -... | ecosystem: Environmental > Terrestrial > Soil > Temperate forest >...
AAGCGCTGATCAGTCACGATGTAAAAGCCATTGCTGCTGCTTATTCGGACAGTGCTAAAGTGTATTCGCCAAATTGGGAAGGAGCAAAAACCGGCCCGACGGGCGTTACAGAGGTGTATTCGAGGTATTTCACATCTACTCCTGATCTCTCTTATAAGGTCACCAACGTTATAAATGCGGGCGAAAATGTAATTGTTGAATTTACCTCCGGCGGTACATTATCCAACCCGGAAGGGGCAACACCGGCTTACATGAAGGGGAAAAAGTATATGCTGAACTACTGTGTCATCTTTACGATAAAAGGCAACAAAATTATAAAAGAGGTTGATTACTTTGACCAGGTAGCCTTTTTGCGGCAGGTTGGTTTTTTTGATCAAAAATAACCCGTGTCTCCTGCTCCCCCTTGAACATTGTGCTGTTAATATTCATTCTACCGACACCCACCTGATCGCTTTGTCAAGCTCATCCAGCGGATACTTCCTGTATTTACCTGGCATTAAATATTCAAAAAAGTGGCTGTAGTTAAGTACACGCTCCTGATCGGTAATAATCGCCACCTTATTCCACTTAAAAAAATATTTCAGCCCGATTTCTACGCTGCCGCACCATACTCCCGAAATGAAATTCGGGATATCAGTTTCGAGGACCAATAAGAAGTTGATCTTTTTGTTGGTTTTTAAAAGCCCTTCAAACAAAGCTGTCAACCTGCTCTTGTATTCTGCTTTGGTTACATCAGCATAAGCATGTATACCGACCACGTGAAGCGGCAAATCATTTATAACCTGAAGCATTGGTAAAATATTTAACAAATACAGCAATTACTGCACCAGCTTATACCAAATATACCTCATTCTGTTAAATTATTAAATTTTAGGTTAAAAATTCTGAATACATTCTGGATTTTTTTGAGTCGGTTTTACGGTATATTTGCGTTAATGCCACAAAATAAGTTGTTATACAGTTCGCTGATAAAAGCAGAAGCCAAAAAACTTGGCTTTATGTTTTGCGGGATTTCAAAAGCTGGTTTTTTAGAGGAAGAGGCCCCGCGGTTGGAGACATGGCTAAAAAAGGGCATGCAGGGCGAAATGCAGTACATGGAAAACCATTTCGATAAGCGGCTCGACCCGCGTTTGCTCGTCGACGACGCCAAATCAGTAATATCGCTGGGGCTTAATTATTTTACCGATAAACAGCAAGACGACCCCTCCGGCCCTAAAATATCAAAATATGCTTATGGCGACGACTATCATCATGTGATAAAAGAAAAGTTAAAGCAACTGTTGTCCGTTATTAATGAAAAAGTGGGCGAAGTGAACGGGCGTGCATTTGTTGACTCGGCTCCCGTGTTGGATAAATCCTGGGCAAAAAAAGCAGGCCTTGGCTGGATCGGGAAAAACACCAACCTCATCAGTAAAAAGGTTGGGTCTTTCTTTTTTTTAGCCGAACTGATCGTCGACCTTGAACTTGAATATGATGTGGAGCCCACCGCCGATCATTGCGGCACCTGCACCAACTGTATCGACGCCTGCCCTACTGAAGCTATCGTAGCCCCATATATTGTTGACGGCAGCCGCTGCATATCCTACCTGACCATAGAGCTTAAAAACGAAATACCACAAGAATTTAAAGGGAAAATGGACAACTGGATGTTCGGCTGTGATGTATGCCAAGACGTTTGTCCCTGGAATAAATTTTCGGTGCTGCATAATGAGCCGTCTTTTCAACCCCATCCCGATCTGCTTCACTTAAAAACAAAGGATTGGGAGGAAATAACGGAAGATATATTCAAGACGGTGTTTCAAAACTCCGCGGTAAAGCGTACTAAGTTTAGCGGCCTGACAAGAAACATTGCTTTTCTGGAAAAACAAGCCTAATTTTAACCATTCTGGCATCTTTAGTGAGACCTTTTATAAACCATGTTATCGTACTATTGCTGCTGGCCGTTGTAACTTCCTGCCAGAAGCCTTATAACCCGCCGGTAACAAGCACCGACTATGGGTATTTAGTGATAGAGGGCGTGATTAACAGCGGCAGCGACAGTACAACCATTACACTTAGCCGCACCGTGCCGCTGGGAGCCCAAAGTACCGTTCGCCCCGAAACAGGCGCCAAAGTTTTGGTGGAAAGTGATCAGAACGCACAATTCCTGCTTAAGGAAATGCTGCCCGGTAAATATGTAACCGTAAACCTCAACCTGCCGACCACCAATAAGTACCGCCTCCATATTTATACTTCCACCGGGAAAGAGTACGAGTCGGACTTTGTGGAAAACAAAATAACGCCGCCGATTGATACCATCACACACAATTATTCGTCGCATGGCGTGCAGTTTTATGTAAGCTCGCACGACCCATCTGCAAAAACACGTTATTACCGATGGGAATACCACGAATACTGGAGTTATTACTCCCATCATTCAACTGTTTTACAGTACCAGGACAGTACCATCATCGGCTTGCCTGTTGACAGCGATTACTATTATTGTTACCGGAATGCAACGCCCGCAAACGGTATCTATTTCGCAACTTCAGATAAACTGTCACGGGATGTGATCAGCCAGGAGCCCATCAATTTTGTTGAGGGACGGGGAGGGAAACTTGTCCGCGAATATGTGGTTGAGGTCGTTCAGTTTGCCATAACAAAAGAAGCCTTTACGTTTTGGCAGCTGCTTAAAAGAAATACGGAACAGCTCGGCTCGATCTTTGATGCCCAGCCCACATCGTTTATAACCAATATCCATTGTGTGACTAATCCGGCCGAGCGAGTCGTTGGTTATACAAGCGTATCGACCACAACTCTTAAACGCGGGTTCGTCACGCAGGCAGAGGTTCCATTTGCTGTGATTCCCGTTGTCGGGCCCTTAAGAGATACGTTAACGTGTCCAACCAGCCAGGTTCTTTTTGCTCCTACTTCAACATTGACCGAAAGGCTGTATCAAATATTCAATACGGGCCACTACGCTCCTTTTGGATTTTATTATAATCCCCCTACCGTTCCTGTTGGATATAATTATGCGCCTGTTGAATGTGTTGATTGCCGTAAATTGGGCGGGACAAATATTAAACCTGTATGGTGGCCCTGGTCGAATTAAAGGCTAAACGGTAATCACCCCTTTTTAAACTTTTCAGCCAGCATTTTCAGCATATCATCATTAACCGGTTTGGCCGGTTCGTCATCCTTCTTTTTAAAGGGACGCTGATCGGGGCGGTTGTTATTGGGCTGATGAACGGGCTTGACAAATTCTTTTTTTACCACACCCTCGAGCGGCTTCTCCGCTGGTGTTTCGACCGGCTGCGATTTTGGCTGGGCGTTTTTTTGCTGCCGGTCAGCTGCTTTCTTGGCGTTCCAGCGGTTATATATTTCCTCTAACTTACGTTTTGTATACAACGGAAAATCGCCCTGCATCATCCACGAATAATAGCTGGGTTCAATTTTAAACACCTCCTCAACGCTTTTGCCCTTATGTTTGCCAAAGTTAAAAACCTCCTGCCCTTCATCGTTATAAACCATTCTCCCCGCAAAATCTACCGGGTTATTCATCGTGGTAAATTTATGCAACGCCTCAATGTCGTTTACGATCGGGATGGTGCGGTTGCCTTTTTTATCTTCCCATTCCGTTTTTTCGTACCTGGCAACCTGGGCAATCAAAACCTCCATGGTTGCGCGGGTATCCGCCTCGGCCGAATGGGCGTTAATTATCTGCTTATCACAATAAAATTGGTATGCAGCCTTCAAGGTTCGCTGCTCCATCTGGTGAAATATGTTTTGAACATCAACCAGGTGACGGCTATTCAAGTCGAATAAAATGTCGGCCCGTAAAAACTCCTCCATCAGCATGGGTATATCAAACTTATTGGAGTTATAACCGGCAAGGTCGCTGGTGCCAATGAATTCGGCTACCGATTGCGCCACCTCCTTAAAAACAGGCTCACCCTTAACATCATCATCATAAATGCCATGTACCAGTGACGACTCGAGCGGGATAGGCATACCGGGATTAATGCGCCAGGTTTTAACCTCTTCGGTTCCCCCGTCCGGTGGATGTAATTTGATCACCGATATTTCCACAATACGGTCGAGGCCGATATTGGTGCCTGTAGTTTCAAGGTCAAAAAATGCCAGGGGACGTTTAATTTCATTTCAAATATGGAATGGCCGCAAAGGTCATAAAATTTTCCAGCAGAATAAATTTTTTAAACTATTTAATATGTCAGGTTAAAGTTCTAAATTAAACCCGCCTAAAAATTAATAGCGTAATGATAAGCCGATCTTTTTGTTTGCGGGATGTCCCTGTGGTTAACATAAATCCATTAGTGAAATAATAAACCGGAAATAAACAAATCCTTATTACTGGCTTCGGCCCCCATCCCTGATTTAAACAACATGAAAAAGTCCTTACTTACGCTCCTGATTTTACTTGCATTCGCCCAGGCGGCCACATGCCAGGATTTTTCCTACGGACATATTGCCCCTGCCGAGCTTAACATGAAAAAATATGACAAAGACACTTCTGCGCACGCTGTTGTCTTACAGGAATTTGGACGATCAAAATTTGACGTTGTTACCGGCGAAGATACCAGGTTAATTTTTGAATACCATGTTAAGATAAAGATCTTCGATAATAAGGGATTCGATTACGGAACGATACAGATACCTGTTTATCATGACACTGATAACCCCGACGCATACGAAAACGTGGAAGAAATTTCTGGAGTTACATATTATACGGATGATAAAGGCGCTGTTAAAGAAATAGAACTTGAAAATAAGAAAATTTATCCTGTACTGGAAAACAAGCGTTGGTCGAACTATAAATTCACGATGCCCGGAATGCGTAACGGCTGCGTAATTGAATATAAATACAAACTGATATCTCCTTATTTTGACAATTTGCATCCATGGCATTTCCAGGATTATATTCCGAAAATCTATTCCGAATACGAAGTTCATGTGCCAGCATACTGGCATTATAACTTTTCGCTGAAAGGTGGGCTGAAACTTACTAAGAGTTCCGCAACGTTTGAAAGGGATTGTTATACCGCCCCCGGTGGGTCAATTAACGGCGCAAACGGTGGTGCCAGCAATGCAAATGCTGTCGATTGCTCATTGCTTGTTTATGGGATGAGTGATATCCCGGCATTTTTAAAGGAAGATTTTATGACTTCCTCAAAGAATTATTTGTCGGCGATAAATTCTGAGCTTATTGACTATATGAGTCCCTATACAATGCTTAGAAAAAACCAGACAAAGGAGTGGAAGGACATCGACCTTATATTAAAGAAATCTATTTACTTCGGTAGCCAATTAAAAAAAACCTCATTGTTTAAAGACAGAATTGTGCCGGTTATTGCAGGTATGGACAATGACCTAAGCAAGGCTAAGGCAGTTTATTTATATATACAGAAGCTATTTAAATGGGATGGCGGTGATGACTTCCTAAGCATAGACGGCCTTAGTAACGCTATTACAAAACATAGTGGGAATGCAGGTGAAATAAATATGTCATTGGTCGTGGCCTTAAATGCGGCCGGTTTAAAAGCTGAACCGGTTTTATTATCCACGAGGGAAAACGGAACGATAAATTCATTATACCCTGTTATCAATGATTTTAATTATGTAATAGTTAATATCGATATTGCGGGACAAAACTACCTGCTTGATGCGACTGATCCGCTGCTTTCGTTTGGTATGCTTCCCATGAGATGTCTTAATGGTAGAGGCAGGATCATTAATCCTGACGGACAATCTGACTGGCAGGATATAAATCCGCCGCAAAAACAAAAAACCACGCGGACACTGGATTTTACGTTGCAGCCCAATGGTAAGCTACGAGGGACTTTTGTTCGGTACTCAACCGGCTACGACGCTTACATCAAAAGAATTGCCATCAAGAAGTTTAATACTATTGATGAATATACTGACGACTTCAACAGTAAATCCCCCAAAATAAAGGTGTTGAAAGCCGAGATACTGAACGCCGATACTCTTGATCAGCCGCTAATAGAAAAATATGACCTTGAGGTTGACATAGCTGACAAACTAAATGGTGACAGGCTGGCCGTTAACCCCTTTTTCTGGGACAGAATAGACGTGAATCCGTTTAAATTAGAAGACCGATCATACCCTGTCGACCTGGGTATGCCATCCGACGAAAGACTCACATTTATTATCCATTTGTCAGATTCGTATATTGTTGAAACGCCTCCTCAGGCAATCGCGATCGGCATGCCAAACAACGGTGGTAAATTTATCACGAATTATCAGCAGGAAAATAATTCCCTCATATTCTCGCACATTATTCAACTAAACAACCCAACGTATCGGCCGGACGAATATCCTTATTTGAAAGAATTTTACAATAAGATCATACAATCTGAAAAGGGTGAAATTATACTTAAAAGGAAATGATTGAAAGCTCTCTCTTCTATTCAAATACCAATACAAATAAAGCAATATGAAAAAAAACTTACCTGTCCTTTTATTCCTGCATTGCGTCAGCTATGCTGCATTATGTCAAGACTTTCCTTATGGCCATATCACATCGGCAGAACTCAACATGAAAAAATACGACAGAGATACCTCGGCTCATGCCGTGGTGCTGCAGGAATATGGTCATGCACAGATAAACGTGGCTAATGACGATGTGCTTAAAGTAATGTTTGAATATCACGTTAAAATAAAAATTTTTGATAGCAAAGGTTTTGACGAGGCCACGAAGGAAATAGTTTTGAGGAACAGCGACGATAATTCTGCAAGAGAGGAAGTTGAAAAAATAACCGGAGCAACTTACATCACCGACGAAAACGGGGCAATAAAACAAGTTGATTTCGATCCTGCCAAGGCTTACACTACCAGGGATTATAAAGAGCAAAGTACCTTAAAATTCACCATGCCCGGCTTGACCAATGGCTGTGTAATCGAATATAAATATCGCTTTGTTTCGCCTGTTAACCTGAGCCTGGATCATTTTCATCCCTGGGAATTTCAAAGCGATATCCCCAAAATTTACTCGGAATACGAAGCAGTGATCCCGGGCCATTTTACTTACAATGCTACTTTGCACGGTTTCTTAAAGTTGACAAAAAATGACGCGGGGATCGAACGGGGCTGTTTCGCAATGTACGGATCGAGCAGCGATTGCTCCGACATCAAATATGGGATGAGCAATATCCCGGCATTTGTTGAAGAAGATTACATGACGTCCACTAAAAACTACATTTCTTCGATATCTTTTGACCTTGTGGAATATACCAATCCTTACGATGGATCCAAAAGGAAAGAGACCAAAGAATGGAAGGATATCGACTATTCGCTGAAATCGAGCTATGCCTTCGGCAGCCAGTTAAAAAAGAAAGACGTTTTTAAGGACCGCCTTGTACCTGTGACTATTGGAAAAACCAATGATTTGGATAAAGCCCGGGCTATTTATGGTTATATTCAGCAATGGTTTAAATGGAATAATTATATTGGCATTTATAGTGGCGACGGCGTAAAAAAAGCTTATGAATCGCACAGCGGAAGTATTGCCGATATTAACCTTTCATTGATCGATGCCTTAAACAGCGCAGGAATAAACGCACAGGCTGTATTGATCTCAACGCGGGACAACGGCCTCGTCAATGATCTGTACCCTGCACTAAACGTATTCAATTATGTTGTGGCCAAAGCGACCATAGGCGATAAAACATATTTACTGGACGCGACCGATCACTTATTACCCTTCGGAATGTTGCCGCTAAATTGTTTGAATGGAAGAGGGCGAGTATTTAGTATGGACAACCCTTCCTACTGGATAGACCTGGACTTGCCGCAGCGCGAAAAAAGTACAGTTACCATGGACTTAACTTTGCTGGATAACGGGAAATTAAAGGGAACTTTAACAAGGTATTCTATAGGCTACGAGGCATTTGAAAAACGGGCCGCCATCAAAAAATTCAATTCAATTGATGAGTATGTAGATAATGTTTATGGTAAACTTCCAAAAATAAAAGTACTGAAATCAGAAATAACTAATCTGGACAGCCTGGATCTCCCTGTAAGTGAAAAATATGAGGTCGAGATAAACGCTTTCGACAAACTCAATGCCGACAAACTTAGCTTCAACCCGTTTTTTCTGAATTGGATAAAGGTCAATCCTTTCAAACTCGCCGACCGCTCCTACCCTGTAGATATGGGTATGCCATCCGATGACAGGATCATATTAACGGTGCATCTTCCCAGTCAATATAGTATTGAAACCCCGCCAGGGAATGTGAGCGTAGCATTGCCCAATGAGGGCGGGAAATTTTTAACCAGCTACCAGGCTGACAATAATTCCTTTACTTTTTCGCATATTATCCAATTTAATAAATCCGTTTATAGTCCCGAAGAATATCCCTACCTGAAGGAGCTTTATAACGATATTATAAAGGTTGAAAAGCAGGAAATGATTTTCAAGAAGAAGCTATGAGAATTGGTTTTTTAACGGCCTGTTTTTTGACAAGCCTCCTGGTTGCGAACGCCCAGCAAAACTATGATGTAAACCTGATCCCGAGGGAACTTTTATCCTACGCAAGCTCCGTTATACGAAACAGTGAAATGAATATCGAGGTGGAAGGCCTGGACAATGTAACAGAACACGTAAACGTTGCAATCACTGTTCTAAATGAAAACGGGAATGAAAATGCGCTACTTTACCTGGACTATGATAAAAGCAAGGCTATCAGGTTTGTTAAAGGAAGCGTTTATAACGCATTTGGTAAACAAATCTCAAAATTCTCATCGGCCGATTTTATAGAACAGAATGAATGGGACGGTTTTTCATTATTTAATGGCACAAGGATAAAATATTACCGGCCTTCGGAAACAGAGTACCCGTACACAATAGTTTATGAATATGAAACTCGCTCAAGACAGTCTCTAGGTCTTCCAGACTGGGACCCCGTACCTCATTTCGGTGAAGCTGTCGAAAAAAGCAGTTATAAAATTATTTGCCGGCAGGATTTTCCGATAAAGTACAAGGAAAACAAAATTCCAGACAAAGCAGTTATCAGCGTTGGCCGCGATGGAAAAAAAACATACTCCTGGCAAGTCAATTACCTGAAAGCTGTTAAACACGAACCTTACAGCCCTTACCCGGAAGATTTTTTCCCGGGTGTACAAGTCGCGCCGCAAAGATTTGCTTTCTATGGCCTTACAGGCTCATTTAATAGCTGGAAAGAATTAGGCAAATGGGATTATGACAATTTGATCGCCAGTAGGCAGGATTTACCGGTTGAAACCATTGAAAAAATCAGGGATTTAACCAAAGACATTACCGACCCTAAACTGAAAGCGAAAAAAATTTACGAATATATGCAGCGCAAAACCCATTATATAAGCGTACAGGTTGGAATAGGAGGATGGCAGCCTTTTTTAGCGTCGGACGTTGATCAACAAAATTACGGCGATTGCAAGGCGCTTGTCAATTATACCCAGGCATTGTTAAAGGCGGTCAATATCAATTCTTATTACTGCGTGGTTACAGCCGGCAGGGGTTTTAAAGTAAGCATGCCAACCGATTTTCCGAGTATGCGGGGCAACCACATCATTTTGTGCATTCCGTTTAAAAACGACACCACCTGGGCGGACTGTACAAGCCAATCAATCCCATTTGGATATTTAGGCGACTTTACCGACGATCGAACCGTTTTAGCGTGTACACCCGAGGGCGGCAAACTAATGCATACGCCAAAATATGCGGTTAATGATAACGTTGAAAGCCGAAAGGCAAGTTTTGTTATCGACGCCGATGGAGGTATTTCGGGAAATATGATTACGCTTCTCAAAGGGGTTAACTATGAAGACCGGGAGGAATTGGTTAATGAATCAACCACCGAGCAGAACAAAATACTTCAAAAAATATACCCCATAAACAATTTAGAAATAGAACATTACGATTTGAAACAAGATAAGAGCTTTGATCCGTCAACTACCGAAAGTGTAAAGCTGCATGCAAAGGATTATGCTTCGTTTGCGGGCGGAAAGTATTTCTTTATGCTCAACCCGGTAAACCGGGTTACTGAACCTCCGCGGCAAGTCACAAACCGCCGCAACGATGTTTACATAAACCGCGGGTATACAGATGCTGACGAGATTTCGTACACCATTCCGCCCGGTTACCGCCTCGAAAAAACACCGCTAAACATTTCTATCGACAAACCTTTTGGGAAATTTACCGCAACCATGGATATGAGAGGCGATCAGCTGATCTACAAACGTAAGTTTCAGCTCATTGACGGGACTTACAGTAAAGATACTTACGCAGACCTGGTAGATTTTTTCCAGGATGTGGTTGACGCAGATGCTTATACAGTTAGTTTGGTGAAGAACTAGCGAATTGAATGAATCAGTAAATTTGACTTGGGTACGGCCAATTATTTACTGAAAATGATAATTCCAAGGATTATCCCAACGATCATAATCACATACAGCAGTATCTCGGTACCAGCGAATTTTTTATATTTTGTCCAAAAACTGTATCTTTCTTTTTCTTCAGCCATAATAGTGTAAAGTTATTTAAATAAATTGTCGCTTATATGAATGTTAGTGACGAAACCGAAATAAAAAAAGAATTCCAATTGGAGCGGGTAATTCTTTTTAGTGATGCGGTGTTTGCAATTATCATTACGATAATGGTTTTGGATATCAGGCTGCCTGAAGGCCTGCGACATGCGGATCCAAAAGCAGCCAAACAGGCATTAATCCAGCTCATACCCAAAACATTGGCATATTGCGTCAGTTTCCTCCTGGTATCTAAATTTTGGCGCAGCCATTTAAAAATGTTCAGCCTGTTAAAAGATTATGATTCAAAATTGTTAAGTTATAACCTGCTTTACCTGTTTTCAGTATCTTTTTTTCCTTTTGCCGTTACGCTTATTTCTGGAAATGTTGACCTTGAAAGTATGCAATTTGCATGGGCCGGCTATACGTATGTGGGTATCTTCCTGCTTTGTACATTCAGCCAAACATTGTTAGCCACTTATCTTATCAATAACAGGCATAAACTGTGTTTCGATATCAATAACCTTGACAAAGTGTTAAGATACAAGGCGATGCGGCTTAATTTCTTTTTCGTCCCCGCAATAATTGTTATCATGTTCGGACTTAATTATTTCGCGATACAACCGTTCTACGCTGTTAACGTTTTAGCTATTTATGGTATTGGGATGATAAGGCTTATGAAAAAATATTATCCCGAAAAAGAGAACAACGGCCCCATTCTATCAAGGCTCTTCAGGCGGCGTAAAATAAAGCTAATCAGCAATAATCCCGAGGAATTGGTTGAGGGCGACCTGGTGTTTTTTGATTATGATGGAAAGAAATTCAGTCACGTAGGTATTTACCTGCAAAACGGCTATTAT
>Ga0207132_1201_pt1 | contig 11375 bp, 12 predicted proteins | sample Alteio_BWMinHeat_14_FD_153554 | JGI IMG/M metagenome (GOLD analysis project Ga0207132, IMG submission 153554) | Enriched cells from forest soil in Barre Woods Harvard Forest LTER site, Petersham, Massachusetts, United States -... | ecosystem: Environmental > Terrestrial > Soil > Temperate forest >...
GTTGAACGAGGCCTTCATTGCCGGAGGGCAGCAGTACCTTGCTGGCGGCGCCCAGCACGCCGCTGCGGGCGGCATATCCTACCCCGTCCGCCGTACCGCCAAAAGGCAACCTGGCCGGGTAGGCTTCGAACTCGACGGGATCGCCTATGGCACCCTCTAGCAACACTCTTGATCAAATGCAGCTGCGCCGAATTGGCCCGCCAAGGTTCCAGGCAACTCCCGTCCGCCGGTCGTTACGTTGCCTGCCGCGGTGCTGTTTTTCGCACCCAAGATGATCGGGAGTACGGACCCTGCTACTGCCAGTGCGAGCTTGCCGTGTCCGCCGCCTCCGGCGGTGGTGGCCTCGTTTCTGGAGCTCACGGCGGGGCAGGTGGAGCAAATGGGAGCGCTGCTGACGCAGGTGCTGCCTGCTTTAGAAACGTTGGGGCAACAATCCGCCGAAGTGCAGCAGCAGTTGGACCTTTTGCTGAGCCAGACGAATCCTGATCCGGCGCAAATCGGCAAGCTGGTTATCGAGCTTCACGCGCTTCAACTCGAGGCCGCACAAGTGGTAGCGGGTTTTCACAATGCGTTTGCTGGCTTTCTTACGCAGGACCAAAAACAAAAACTGGAAGGGGTAACCGTGGCGTCACAACTTCAGCCAGTGGTACGGGCGTTTCGGGCGCTGAACCTGGTGCCGCCACCACCGTCAACTTCGTGCCAGAAGCAATAAAATTCGCCCGATGCCTGGTGGCCTTAGAAGGCGGAGAGTGCGGGATCGGCTGGTCGACGAGCTTGGGCGATGAAGCGCAGCGCGCCGGTGAGTTCGCCGAACGAGTACACGAATGCCATCGCCTCGTGTTCCACGTCGCGTATGCCGTACTCTCCGATCGGGCGGACGCGGAAGAGGTCGTGCAAGATGCCTTCTTCCGCGCCTACCGCAAGCTCTCAGGGCTGCGCGAGCCGCAGAAGTTTCGCGCGTGGGTTGCCCAAATGGCTTATCGGTTAGCTTTGAACCGGTGGAGGGCTGCAGCGCGGGCGCGGAGACGAGACACGTCGTGGCTCGAAATGTACGGGGACGCGCAGACCAATGTCGAAAGCATTGTGGAGCAGCGCGAAATGAGGCGGCGCTTGCGGGAAGAGATCGATCGGCTACCAAAGAAACTCCGGGCGGTGGTGATCTTGAATGCCGTCGAAGAATTGGACACCAGGGATATTGCAGGTGTGCTGCACATTCCGGAAGGGACCGTGCGTTCGCGGCTGCACTTGGCACGGAAAGCGCTGCTAAAGGTGTTTTCTGATGAAACCTTGTGAGCGCTGGCGCGCATCACTTGCCGAGTTTGCACTCGGGGCGCCCGCAGACCCGGGGCTCGCCGAGCATGTTCGGAAGTGTGCGAGCTGCTCCGTTCGGTTGGCCAAGATGCAATCGCTCACGGGGGAGATTGACCGCGGCATCCAGCAACTCGCCTTCGCGGAGCCGGACGTGGAGGCCGCCGCTCGCATTCTGGCGGAGGTCGCCTCTCAGGCGGAGCCATCTCGCTGGTGGCGGCCGGCGGGAAGAACCATCGCCGCGGCGTTCGCTGCGGTGGTGTTTTTGGCGGTCTCACTCGGAATATCGTGGAGATATCTCGCACAACGTCAGGAAACAGAGAGGGCGCTCTCCGCGGCCGCTGGGATTTCCCGATGGAAACCTCCAACGCGGGAGCTGTTGCGTTCACCGTATGACGGCTTGCTGAAGGGCGCGCCACGCCTGGGGGAAACTTTTTATCGGCTCGATACCGGCGGTTCCGGAACGGACCATTCGGCCCGCGGCGCGAAGGAGAAGCAAAAGCCATGACACGGAACAGGAATAGGCGACAGTCCTCGACCCTGAGTTTTGTGCTGTTGGCACTGCTGTTGGTCGCCGGTATGGCGGCGTGGGCTCAACAGCCGCAGGCGCAGGATCCGATCGCGGAAAATTTATTTGCTCCGGACCAGGTGCTGGCGAATCAGAAGGCCATCGGGCTCGACGACACACAGCGCAACTATGTGCGGGCGGAAGTCCTCAAGGCGCAAACGCGCTTTACGGAGCTGCAGTTCCAGCTTCAAGATGCGATGGAATCGCTGGTATCGCTGCTGAAGCAAAACCCTGTGGAGGAGACGCAGGTGATGGCCCAGCTGGACAAGGTGTTGAACGCCGAACGGGAAGTGAAACGCACACAAATTGCGCTGATGGTCCGCATAAAAAACAAACTGAGCCCCGAGCAGCAATCGAGGCTGCGCCAGTTGCGGGGCAGATCAGCAGAATGAGCTAAACCCTCGACTCTGGACACAAGCGCTCCTCTCGATCGATTCGTCTGCGCAAAAGGTTCTTATCCACTCGTTTTTTAGCGTTCACGCCGGAGTTGTTCCATCCAGCGTGTGAGGATGGGGTCGGAATTGGATTCGATGTCGAGGAATTCGAGGCCCATGCCGATTCTGGGTTTGACGATGCGGACTACGGCGAGGGCTTCGACGCTTTGGCCTTTGCGCTTCAGGGTGACGCGGACGCGGGATTTTACGGCGAGGGGCTTGCTAGTGCAGATGAAAACGCCGCCAAGGGAGATGTCCGAGGTAATGCCGTCAGAGCGGACGCCGGACTCCAGATCGAGGACTTCCGCGTCAGCGGCGAACGGAAAACGGATGGCATAGCGGCGGTCGCGGAGGCTTAGTTTTTGCGACTCACCATCGGTGGTTCGATCGTTCATGAAAATTAGGTTGCCCACTGGGACAGAGGACGGGGAAGAGAGTGTCAGGATGAAACGGAGAGCCTTCCCCTCCAACTTATAAGGGTGCCAGAGAATGCGAAAAAATAGGGGATCTGTAGGGGAAAGTAGGGCGAAAAGGTAACAGGCTGGGGCGCTTGGCGGGTCGGCGGCGCAGGAACACAAGATATTAGTTGGTACGACAAAATGAAGTGATGAGAGGGCGCCGGGCGGGAAAGGGGTGCTAATCTGGGATGGCAGAAATCCCTTATGCTAAACGATACGATGCGCAGCGACGGACTTCGGCAAAGCGACCGCGTGCGCTTCCGGATGCCCGTGGAGGCATCGTGGACCAAGAGCGACGGAGCGACGGTGAAGCATATCGCGGAGACCATGCTGGTCAGCCGCAACGGCGGCGTGTTGCGCCTGGAAGAAAAACTGACGGCGGGGCAAGAGCTTACGCTGCGGCGTATGGAAGGCGATTTGGAGAAGACCACGCGGGCGCGCGTGATGGCGGAGATCGATTCAGAGCCGGACGGTTTTTTGTACGCCATTCAGATTACGGAGCCGAGAGCGGATTTCTGGGACATCGACTTCCCGGCATCGTACAAGGCGGACGAGGCGCTGGCGAGACTGTTGATGGAATGCGGATTTTGCCAGCGGCGCGAAGTGGTGTACTTGAATGAATTGGAATTGAAGTCGTTCGAAGTGCGAAAATGCGTGGCGCGGCTTTGCAAACATTGCGAGACGCCTTCGATATGGATTGAGGCTCAGACGGAAATCAAAACGCAGGAAAAGGGCGCGGCGCATCCCTTGACCGTGGAGGAGCGAGTCATACCGCGGCGGAATCGGATGCGCGTGAAGGCGCGGGTGTTGGCATGCATACGCAAGCGAGGATTTCAGGAGGAAGTGGCGGTGTGCGAGGACTTATCGAAGGGTGGCTTGAGTTTTCGGAGCCGGAACGAGTATCCGGAGGGCTCACGGGTGGAAGTGGCGGTGCCGTTTACGCCTGGGAATGGGGCGATTTTTGTGCCTATACGGATAGTGTTTTCGCAGGCGATTCCGGCGGCGGGTTTGTATAGACACGGAGCGGCTTATATTCGGCCGCCAAGTGATTCGGCGGATTGAAATTGAGTTTCGACGGATGTTCTGGGGAGTTTTGTTCCTGCCTGAACTCTTCTGCTAGAAGAAATAAAACAAACCTGCGGTGGGCTACGATGCGGCTGTGAGACGGCATCCTGGCAGCGCACAGGAACGGCGTGCCAGGCCCCACCGGATTAATCCATGACGGAGGCTATGCCGCGTTCTTCACGGCGGCGATGGAGATAGTGCATGGAGATGTTGAGATACGCTTGTCCGCAGGGAGTTTCAATGCCTATCACCATGGCTTCCGTATCGATGCTGCCTGACAGGCCTTCTTCGTTCATGTGCATCTCGGGTGGAAACACTTTAAAGCGAAAGCCCTGGTCGTTGAGAAGAGTGACGGAATTGCCGATGATCATGTTCGCGAGTTCGCAGACGGTTTCGCGGACAACCTGATCGCTGCTGGGAACCGCCTCGCCGGCAAGATGACTGGCAACTTTCAAGGCAACTTCGGGTGAAAGATCAAGAATTACGCGGCCCTCGATGTCGCCTTTGATGGCGATCAGGGCGGCTACGCCTTTGCGGCGATAGGTTTCCTCGTCCATAGAGAGGTCGAGAATCTTGGTCGGCGCCTGGAGCGATTCTGCGAAGACAGCGTCGGCGGCGTTGATAAACGGCTGAATGAGTTCCATTCTCATGCGCGGTGCTCTCCGGCAAAGGCGACGGGCGCGCCTGCGGCGTTGGGATCGTCACTGAGAACGTAACGGAGAATTTCGTAAAGGACTTCTGGCTTGACGGGTTTTTGCACGAAGTGTTTCGCGCCCTTCTGGAGAGCGGCCAGGATGTTTTCCTGGTAGCCGACCGAAGAGACCATGACGATGCGCGCGTCGCCATGCTGACGAACGATGCGCTCGACGGCCTCAATGCCTTCCATTTGCGGCATGGTGATGTCCATGAGCACGATGTCAGGCTTAGTCCGATTGAACTCCGCAATGGCGGTGAGGCCATCGCCGGCTTCTCCAGCGACTTCGCCGCCGAACATTTCAATCATCTTGATGATGTTCTTGCGAGCGAAGACGGAGTCGTCCACCACGAGGTAGCGAACGGGTTGATTGTCTTTCCGTAACAGAGCGGCAAATTGTTGCATGGCCTTCTCCTTCTCCCGGGGGCACGTCGTTAGGTGCGATGGGAAGAAACGTGTATCCTTTCCGGTTTCTCGTTCTTATCGTTCTTATCGTTCTTGTCGACTTTCTCTGAACTGGAGCGATCTCCGCCGTAATTTTGGACCAGGAACGCGGCAATACCTTCCAGTGGAATCACTTTGTCGGCGTAGCCCTTGGAGATGGCGGCTCGGGGCATGCCGCTCACTACGCAGGTCTCTTCGCTTTGTGCGAGGGTCACGCCGCCGGCAGCTTGGAGCGCTCCCAAGCCTTCGGCACCGTCTTCGCCCATGCCGGTCATCAAGAGACCGACGGCGGTGAGGCCAAATTGCTGAGCGACGGAATGAAACAGAACGTCTGCCGACGGGCGGTGGCCATTGACAGGAGGGCCGTCGGAAAGAACCGCCATATCGCCGCGAGGCATGCGACGAGCCATGATGTGGCGATTGCCCGGGCAGACGAGGACGCGGCCGCCAACGAGGAGATCACCGGAGCGGGCTTCCTGAACATCGAGAGCGCAGCATTCATCGAGGCGCTTCGCGAACATTTCCGTAAAGCCTTCCGGCATGTGCTGAACGATGAGAATACTTGCCGCAAAATCCGCCGGGATTTGCGAGAGAACGTATTGCAGAGCGTTCGGGCCGCCGGTGGAAATGCCAATGGCAATGATGCGATTTGGAGGAATCGAGGGGGGCTTTTTCTTTTTACCCTTGGGAGGATCATCGGAAACTACCGCGGCAGGCAGTTTGCGTCCGGCGGCGCGCTTCGCGACTTTGATTTTTTCGATCAGCTCATCGGCGATGGAATCGAGATGTCCTGCGGCGGCATCCTGAGGCTTTTGGACAAAGTCGATGGCGCCGAGAGCGAGGGCCTTTAAAGTGGCGTAGCCGCCCTCTTTCGAATGGGTGCTGAAGAGTACGACTGGCATGGGGGCACGGCGCATGATCATACGGAGAGTTTCCATGCCGTCCATGCGGGGCATTTCGAGATCGAGAGTGACGACATCAGGATGCAGCTCTTCGATTTTCTTCAGGGCGAAAGAGCCGTCCATCGCCGTGCCGACAACTTCGATGGCCGGGTCGCGGGCGAGGACCGCGGGAATGAGTTTCCGCATGAGGGCGGAATCGTCGACCACGAGAACTCGGATGCGGGCGCTCATGCGATTGCTCCGAGAGGAACTGCGCGGGAGAGGCGCGAGAGAACGGCAGGCACATTCAGAATGAGGACGACGGTGCCATCGCCAAGAATGGACGCGCCGCTGACGAGATCGCTGGACACGATGTCGCTTGGCAGGGCTTTAATGACCAACTCCTCTTCCCCGACCATGCTGTCCACGACGAGGCCGAAGCGTTTTTCGGCGGCACCGATGACCATGACGAAATGTTTCTTTTTCACCGGCTCAGTGTCGATTGCGCGAAGCCGGCTAAGCTGTTCGAGACGGACGAGCGTGAGGATTTGGTCGCGGAGTTGGAGCACTTCGCGCTGATCGATGCGATGGATTTCCTGATCGTGGATCCGGGAAATCTCAACGACCGAGGAAAGTGGGACGGCAAAAAGGCGTCCACCAACGCGGAAAAGCAGCGCTTGAATGCTGGCGAGCGTCAGCGGGGCGCGAAGTTGAAAGGTTGTGCCGCGGGCTCTTTGCGTGGAGATGTGGACGGTGCCTTTTAACTTGTCCAACACGCTGCGCACAACATCCATGCCTACGCCACGGCCGGAGACTTCGGTGACTTCCGTGGCGGTGCTGAAACCTGACTCGAAAATAAGGTTGAGGGCTTCCTGCTCGGTAAGGCGCGCGGCTTCTTCGGCCTTGATAACCCCCTGCTTAACGGCTTGCTGGCGAACATGCGCAGAATCGATGCCCCGGCCATCATCGCGCACTTCGATGACCACCTGAGTGCCTTGATGATAGGCGTTGAGATAAACCGTGCCGCGCGCAGGCTTTCCCGCGGTGAGCCTTTCATCGGCGGGCTCGATGCCGTGGTCCACGGCATTGCGCACGAGATGCATCAGAGGCTCCCCGAGCGAGTCAAGTATGCTTTTGTCGAGATCCGTGTTCTGACCGGAGACCTCCAGGGCCACATCCTTGCCGCACTGCTTGGCGACATCGCGGACGACGCGCGGGAAGCGGCGGAAGAGTTGCTCGACCGGCACCATGCGAATCTTCAGGACGCATTTATGAAGTTCATCGAGCACGCGGGATTGAAATCCGAGAGCTTCCGCTAGCTTTGCGCGAGCTGGATCGCGGGCATGGCGCTGGTCGAATTCGGTCAGCGCGCGGTGGAGCATGGACTTGCCGATGATTAATTCACCGACGAGATTCATGACCGCATCGATGCGGCTTGCATCGACCCGCAGAATGCTTTCAACAAGGGTAGCCACCGCGGAATTTGCCGGCGCGGATCTGGCGGTGTCGGAGATGTCGCTTCTCTCGGCGGTATGGGCGACAACCTGTGCGGCCTGGGCGTCCAGGAGATCGCCGAGGAGCTCGTGATCGGGCGTTTGTGCGCTGGTAGCACGCTCGATGCGAACGTCAGAAACGATGCTCGGAATGTGGCAGCGCTGCTTGAGGACCTCCTCGGGCTGGACGCTGGCCAGAGCGGCCTCCACGATTTCTACGTTAGCGGCGGCCAGATTGTCTTCCGGACGAAGAGCAATGAGTGTTCCGCAGCTGTGAAGGACGTTTCGAATGAGTTGAAATGCGGCGGCGCGCATGAGGCTGTCTGGATCGATGCGCAGCGCGAGGTTGTAAACCGTTTCCCCGCGGTGCACCGCCTCGGAGATCATGAGCTGTTCGTATTCGGTCCACCCGAAGCTTGCGGGCACAGCCGCGGGGGCTTGCGGAGTTTCAACCACCGGGGTTGCGTCGACGAGCAGGCCGCGAATTAGACTGTGGAGCTTGTCCAGGGAGGGAAGCTTCTTGCCGTGCTGGTGGGCGGCCAGCATGGCCTCGAATGAATCAGCAGCGGCAAGGACGACCTCTGCGAATCTGGAGCCGTATTTCTCGGCGACTTGGGCGGTGAGGATATCTTCGAGTTCGTGAGCTAGCTCGCTTAGCTTGTGAAAACCGCAGGCAGCGGAATCACCCTTGAGTGTATGCACGGCACGGCGGACGCGACGAATGACCTCTTCATCCGCTGGACGCACCTCAAGCTCGAGCCCTGCTTCGTTGAGCGATTGCAGCAGTTCATTCGCGCTCTCGAAAAAGATAGCGCGAAGCTCGGGATTGCGATCTTCGGGAGACTTGCTCAAGAATTCGCCTCCACGCGTTGATAGGCGGTTCCGTTGTTTTCATGCACCATGCGGAATTTTTGCGTCAAGCCGAAGAGGCTCTCCGCATGGCCCACAAAAAGATAGCCGCCGGGATTCAAGCAATGCCAAAACTTTGCGATCAAGCGCTTTTGTTCTGCTTCGTCGAAATAGATCATGACGTTGCGGCAGAGAATAATGTCGTTGCGACGAGGAAGGAATTCCGTCTTGAGATTGTGGAAGTCGAACTGCACGAGTTGTTTTAGCTGGGGCTTGATGGCGTATTTGGCGCCGGATTTTTCAAAGTAGCGGAGGCGGCAGGTGTAGTCCACTGGTTCCATTTGCTGTTCGCTAAAGACACCTTCCTGACCAGCGCGAAGGCTGGCGTAGCTGATGTCCGAAGCAACAATTTCGAGTTTCCATGGGGGAGGAATCAAAGGCTTGGGAGACGGCATTACGAAGGGAAGCGGATTGCGCAGATAGTAGTAGGCCAGAGCATCGCAAATCAAAATGGCGACCGAGTAAGGTTCCTGGCCGCTGGAGCAACCGGCACTCCATACCCGAAGACTCCAATCGCGACGTTCCTGCTTCTTGTGCAACAAGTCTTCCAGAACACGCTTCTGCAAAAGATCGAGTTGCGGCTTATTGCGAAAGAAACTCGTTTCGTTGACGGTGAGATTTTCCAGCAGCAGAGCAAGCTCGGCGCGGCCCTCGCGGCTGGTGAGCAAACGGTAGTAGCCGTAAAAAGAATCCATTTGACAGACTTTGAGGCGGCGCTGGAGGCGGTCTTTCAGGAAGTGCGAGCGGCGCTCGTCGAAGAACATGCCGCATTCCTGATAGACCAGCGTCTGCAAAAGCTTCAGCTCAGCTTCCGTGAGTTGGATTTGAGCGGTTAGCGTTCCCATGAAATAAGCGGCGATACGGCAGTTCGGCGGTCCCCGATGCGATGAGGAGCAGCTTTACTTTGCAGTGGCGACGGTTTCCGCGGCCTCCTCGAGTCGTTTGAGCTCCGGCCGATGCAAAAGCTTGGAAATATCCAGCAAGATGATTAGCCGGCCTTTGAGTTTGCCAACCCCGGTGACGTATCCGGACTCGCCATCGGCAAAGACGGAGCCGGGGGCTTCAATTTCAGATGGCGGAATCTTCAAGACTTCCGAAGCGGAATTGACGATGAGGCCGAGCAATTTGTTGTCAAGCTCCACCACCAGAATGCGGTTTTTCTTGTCCGTGGTAATCTCCGTGAGGCCGAACCGCTTGCGAAGGTCCATCACGGGGATAATCTTCCCGCGCAAATTGATTACGCCCTCGATGTTGTCGGGTGCACTCGGGACCGCCGTGATTTCCGGGACGCGGACAATTTCGCGCACGGCGCCGATCCGTACACCGTACATTTCATTTCCGATGCGGAAACCGACGATTTGTAAATCCTTTTCCATTAAGCGGTCTCCGAATGCTTAGGAACGCGCGAGCTCGGCGTATTCCAGCTCGCGTTCGCGGCTGGAACTCTGATGCCCGCGACGCGGAGCGGCTGACTCGCCGTGGCGGCTGCGACCCTGCGCGGAACGATCCAGAACAAAACGGTCCATGCTGTCGAGCAAATTGCGGGAAAGTTTGAGCATTTGCTCGGCGGCGGCGGACAACTCGGTGGAGCTGGAGGCTGATTGCTGCACGAGCTCGCGCATTTTGTCCATGGCGCGGACAACGGCTTGCGCTCCGGAAGCTTGCTCTTCGACGGCCGAGTTGATTTCCTGCGTGATTTCGGTGAGGCGGCTGGTGGCTTTGGCGATTTGCGAGGAACCGACGGACTGTTCGGCAGTGGCGGCGCCGATTTCCTGGGAGAACTTGTAAACTTCGGTGACCACGTTGGAAATTTTGTGCAGAGCAGTGCCGAGTTCGTTGCCAAGGCTGAGACCTTCTTCGACGATGCGCGTACTGCGCTCCATGTTTTCGACGGCCTGGCGCGCTTCGCGCTGGATGCTTTGAATCAGGTCGGCGATCTCCTTAGTGGATTGCGTAGATTTTTCGGCGAGTTTGCGAACTTCGTCCGCCACTACGGCAAAACCCAAACCGTGCTCGCCGGCGCGGGCCGCTTCGATGGCGGCATTCAGCGCGAGAAGATTGGTTTGCTCCGCAAGGTCATCAATAACTTCGATGATTTTGCCGATATCATCGGCGCGGTGGCCGAGGATGTTGATGATTTCCGCGGAAGACTGAATGGCTTTGTTGGTCCTATTCAGACCGTCAGTGGCTTTTTCCATCGTCTGAATGCCGGTGATGACTTCTTCGCGGGAACGATTGGCAATATCGAGAAGTACTTTTGCGGTGTCCGCGACGCGCTGGATCGAAGTGACCATCTGATCGATGGAAGCGGACGTTTCCGCAACGCTGGAGGCTTGAACCTGCGTGTTCTTCACGACGTTTTGCACGTTGATGCTCATCTCGTGCATCGTGCTGGTGACCTCTTCGATAGCGGAAGAAGCTTGGACGCTTACCTTGGCAGATTCGTCGGCCGCACCCGCGACCTGGCTGGAGCCTGCGGATACCTGGCCGGCAGAATCGCGGGTCGTACGCACTAATTCCTGGAGACCGTGAGACATGCGAAGGAAAGCGTTGCCGAGAGTGTCACGCTTGGATCGCGGCACGACTTCCACGCTTAGGTCGCCTTCGGCGACGGACATGGAAACGCTGGCCATTTCTTTCAGGTAGGCGACCATATTGTTGAAAGTGGTCGCGAGAGCGCCTATTTCGTCGTTGCGATGAATGTCAATGTTCTGATCAAGGTCGCCGGAATCGCCAATTTCGCGCGCCACAGTAATGAGGTGAGTGAGCGGCTCGCTGATGGACTTGGCGGTTTTGTAAGCCGCGCCGATGCCGAAGAGCAGGGCCACGAACGTGCCGAAGGTGGTCACTCCGGTACTAATGGAACTGGCGCGTGCCGCGGAGGCCGCGGTTGCGTCCAGAGACTTGGTGATGTCGGAGCTAGTCTGGTCCAGAACCACAGATGATTTTGTCAGCCAAGAAGCGGGATCCTTCTGAAGATAGAAGATTTGAAGGTCGGAGACGGTGGCGTCACCGGAATCCACCTGATGGCGCTTGGCCAGAAGCGGTTTTGCAAAATTGTCTGCCCAACTGGCTTCCGTGCTTTCGACTTGAATGAGGGCCGTCTTGACGCTGTCGCTGG
>Ga0207132_1202_pt1 | contig 11340 bp, 7 predicted proteins | sample Alteio_BWMinHeat_14_FD_153554 | JGI IMG/M metagenome (GOLD analysis project Ga0207132, IMG submission 153554) | Enriched cells from forest soil in Barre Woods Harvard Forest LTER site, Petersham, Massachusetts, United States -... | ecosystem: Environmental > Terrestrial > Soil > Temperate forest >...
CATGGCCTCGTATTTTTCCTGTAGACGGGCCAGGCGTTCTTCTATTTCGGAAGTGAAGTGCATGGGCAAAGGTAAAGTTATAAAAGTAAATTTTGCACCGGCAAAACATATTCCTTGCCACTTGTTATTATCTTTATAGAAAAACTTTCACCTATGATGATCAGTAAAATACTTATTGGTATTGACGACAGCAAGCAAGCCGAGCATGCGGCTGAATATGGCTTTGATATTGCCCGCAAGTTTAATGCTAAGGTGGGCCTGGTAAATATTGTCGAACCCGCCCTTATGCCACAAATATCAACCGGCGCCGATCCTATTACCGGGATGCCTATGCCGGGGAGCGGTATTGATGAGGTGGATTTGATGGATATTCAGAAAAACATCGCCGATAACATCGTCGAAAATACGATAACGAGGCTGGCCGGCGATATGCGGGTTACGCATTTTACCGAATATGGCTCAACGGCCGATGGAATTATTGACTGCGGGAAGGAGTTCGGGGCCGATTTAATCGTTTTGGGCACCCATAGCCGTCATGGCATAAACCGGCTGCTGTTGGGAAGTGTGGCCGAAGATGTGTTGCGCCGCTCACAGATACCGGTTTTGGTTGTGCCGTTTAAAGAGTCCGAAAGTCAGTAAATTCCGAAAATCAGCAAAGACTGGAAGGCTTGGAGTTGAAAATTAAGTTGATCTTTCGGACTTTACTGACTTTCCCGACTCTCGGACTAGTAAAGCAGCCTGAACTTTATCGTGTGTTCAATTGCTTTTAGTTCATTTAGCACTTCGGGGTCGTAACCTGTGTTCACGTCGGTAATAACGTAGCCAATTTTAGGGTTGGTTACCAGAAACTCGCCGACTATATTAATATTGTGACGCGCAAATACCTCGTTAATTTTGGCAAGTATACCAGGCACGTTTTTGTGAATATGAATTAACCGGTGCGCATTATTGTTGCGCGGCGGCTGCAGATCGGGAAAGTTGCAGCTGGTATGTGTTTTTCCTTCATTCATAAAGGCCATTACCCTCCTTGGGATAAAATCGTCGTTGCGCGGATTGTTCTTCGGGTCGTCAAAAATAATAATGCCATTATCGCAGGCAACTTCGCCCATTTTCCGGCTGTTTATCTTCCCAAATATCCCTATCACTTTTAAGCGACCTGCATTCTCTAATTGTTCAGGCGTCGGCTGGTGCGCCTCGTCGCAAAACAATACGCCAGCCTCTTGCAAATATTTTTCTTCAATGCTTTCACGCTGGCGGATATTATAGCCTTCTTTTCGCATCAGCGCTAATGCTTCTTCCTCAACATCGCCAACTACCAGGCATTTGATGCGGTTTTTGGGATAGGATATGGCCCTGGGTAGCTTATTTATATACAAAAACTCGTCAAAGCTTGGGGTAATGTGGTCTGCCTTTTCTGCAACCGACTTTCGTTCAATATTTTCAGTAAAAGCAAAAAACTTTTTAATAATTCCCGATTCCTTCAACTGGAAATCAGAGTACCCGTCACCGATGCCATAAATATCGCCTTGTAAATCAAGCTCTTTTAATAGTTTAACCTTACCGCCTTCCTGTGAAAGAGGATTACTCCGGTCATATCCAATAATATTGCCATCCGCATCAAACTCAAAAGTATTGGCGTAAATGTTTTCCTTTTTTATCTGGTATTCCGTTACTACTGGAATGATGAATTCTTTAAAGCCGCCTGATACGATCAGCACTTCATCAGCATGGTTTTTAAAAAAGATGGTATTTCGCGAGAATGAGGTCGAAACTTTCTTTTTTAGATGGGTGATTAACTGTTTCAGGTGCTCGCGGTTGGCCTGCAATAGTTTTACCCTGTTTTCGAGACTTTGCGTAAACGACAGCCTGCCTTCCATCGATGCGTTGGTAAGGTCCTCTATCTTTTTGTAAATATTTTCCCTGTCGGGATGATTTTTTAACGATATGCGGGCAAGTTCGTCCAGGGCCTCCACTTGTGTAAATGTGCTGTCGAAATCTATGATGAAGTAGTCCATTAATGATATGCGGATATGCGGATGTGCAAATGTGCGGATTTTGAATGAGGGTTCATAGTTGAAAGTTAGTTCTCACCTTGGCGTTGTTTTTTTACATACTCAGCTTCTTTGTTTAGCCATTTAGTGCGAATTTCTCTCAATGAGGATGGAAATTGTTTGTATAAATCTTCGTTACGGATAAAACTTAGGTGAAATACCCATGAAATTTCCAATGCTTCCTTGACCCGATCGCTTACCCTATCTATAACGTCCTCAACAAACTGAAAACATTTTAATGCAACAGGGATATTATTCGAATCAATGGCATCTTGGGTAAATCTGGTAAAACAGCCCACCTGCACGTGTATTAAACCGACCGAATCCTCATGTAAGACCCGCTCTCTCATTTCAGAGAAAGCATCCACCAATTCGTTAATAAAGAATTCGTAATCTTTGTTGGTTACGATAATAAAATTCATGTTATGGTTAAATTGATCTTAAGACTCGCAAATGTACGATTTAAGGGTGATTTGACCGTCAGTAGGGCGTCCGTTGGCTAATTCTTATTTTGAGGTGCTGTGGGAAACAACAATTCTACATGCGCCTAATTCAATTTCCTTGTTACGCTGTGCCTATAGAACGCATGTTGCAGTAGAAATTGAATGAGCGCAACTACAAATCCCATTTTTAAAATCGGATTATTTTTCGTTAGCTTTGATATACCCCAGTTACAGCTTAAATTATTAATCATCAAACCCATAAACAAATGCAGCCAGGCGTTTTGCGCGCTATTGCTTTCGCCTTTTGGCCTCGTCGGGCTGCATCCTTACAGTACAAAACACTCAATCAATAACTAAAACACTAAAATCACAATTATGGAAGTACACGTAAATTACCTTGCAGTAGCCGCAGCGACAATCGCCAGCTACATTCTTGGCGCGATTTGGTATGGCGCCATTTTTAGCAAAACCTGGATGCGTTTAACCGGGATAACCGAAATGAAACCCAAGCCGGTAAATATTATCCTGGTGCTGGTGGCTATGTTTGTAATGGCCTATGTTCTCAAGCACTCGATTGTTTTCGGGGATACCTACCTGCACGTAAGCGGTGCGGCCGGCGGATTAGAAGGCGCATTTTTTTTGTGGCTGGGGTACATAGCTACCGTAACACTGATTACCAAGCTTTACGAAAATAAGCCATGGGGCCTTTGGCTCCTTGATAATGCGTTTTGGCTTATTTCGCTGATGGTGATGGGCACCATTCTGTCTCTGTGGACCTAACGCGGACCGCAAGTTACACGCATTTATTATAGTCCAACTTATACAGCGCCTTCGCCGATCAGCGAGGGCGCTTTTATAGATATGCTGCAGATCTCCGGGTTAATGCAAAGTGGAAGCTGAATTTCATAAGGAGTGTAAAGGTTTCCGTTTTTTGTGTTTTATATTTGTGTCAAACATATCAACAAACCCCTATTCGGATGGAGCTCAAAAATTTTAATACGGCGAGAGTGCCGCGCACTAATGTGATAATTCCGCAGGCAATGATCGCCGGCAACACAATTTACGTTTCGGGAACGGTCGGCGTCGATCCGTCAACAGGCAAACTGGTTGAAGGCGGGTATGAGAAGCAGGTTATTCAGGCCTTTCGTAACGTGAAGACTATCCTGGAGGATGCCGGAAGCGGTATGCAAAAGGTAATAAAAACAACTTTATTTATGGTTAGCGGCGAGGATACCAGCTTTTCGGTTGTAAATAAGGTGTACAGCGAGTTTTTCCCGGTAAACCCGCCCGCTCGAAGTGCTCCCCAGGTTATGCCATTTCCGAGCGGCATCCTTTTTTCGATCGAATGCATCGCTTTAATATAGTGGCACTACAAAAACAGTGCACACGAACTACAGTGGCTGTTCGGAAAATATCCTGATTTGTTTGGGATAATAGTTATTGATCCGGTTTGGTAATAGTTTTGCCCAGCCAAGTGGCTGTTCTTCAAATGTCATCGAACTCCAGCCTTTGGCAATGGGATCAATGTCGATATTCTCACGCCTTAAATATTGTATCGCTTGTTCATAATCAAGATCTGTTTGCAAAACGGCATCCTTATTTATATGTATGCTGAGCGCCAGTTCATGGTCGGGCACCAGGTCGCGGCCCATAAGTTTGCCTATACGCACCCCCGACTTTTTGATATAGAGATGCCGTTGCAGCATATCAATATTGTCCTTGTGGTGATGACCTATAGCCAGCCAATCATCATTAACCTTAAAAAAGTAAAAATCATCCGGGCTGTTTATATAAGCCTTTACGAGTTCGATTTCTTTTGCGGCGAGCTTCTGGTTGCCTTTGGTTTTAAAAGACGGCAGTTGCGGCGAGTACTCACTTTTTTTCAGGCACGCTGCAAATAACCCCTCCCCCTTTACTTTGCCCGGGTAAAAACGATAACCCCATGCCTTTTGTCGGTTTGATCGCGTTTCAACAATACCCCAGTCAGTATCTACAGGTACGCGAATACTTTCCATGCCGAACTCAACACAAAGCCAATCCAGTATATCTTCGTTTTCCTCGTGCGAATAAGAGCAGGTGCTATATATGAGGTATCCGTCTTCTTTTAATGCCGGGTAAACATCGGTCAGTATGCGCTCCTGCCGCTGGTGGCACAAGTTTACATTGGCCTCACTCCATTCATTCATCGCCGCCGGATCTTTCCTGAACATGCCCGAACCCGAACAAGGTGCATCAACCAGGATGATATCAAAGAAGCCGGTTAACCTGGTGAAGTCTCTAGGGTCATTGTTGCTTACTACGACGTTAGCCGTCCCCCAGCGGTTAAGATTGTCGCATAAAACCGGGACACGGGTTTTGATGATCTCGTTAGCCACTAAAAGGTCGTTATTGCTTATAACCGAGTTGATGAGGGTACTTTTGCCTCCGGGAGCTGCGCAGAGGTCCAGTATTTTTACCGGCTCGTCAGTATTTTGCCTGATGTGTTTAAGAATATGATCGATAAACATGGATGATGCTTCTTGTACATAGTAGCATCCGGCGTGAAAAAGGGGGTCAAAAGTGAAGGAAGGGCGGGTGTCCAGGTAAAATCCCCTGGGGGACCAGGGCACCTGTCCGTTTGTTTTTATTGTGGCTTTCTTAAAAGGATTTATTCGTATTGATGTGGATGTTTCGGTATTTTGATGAGCATTTACAAAATTTTCTACCTCAAAACCGGGTTCATCTTTTAAGGATGCCAGAAAATTTTCGGGAAAAGGCGGGTAGCTCATATTGATTTCAAAGATATAAAATGCGTCGGGTTTGCGGCGAAAAACCAGGCGACACAGGAAATAGGTTTTCTGCTTTACGTTTTAGCCTTTTGCCTGATGGATTAGTTTACAGGCGTTTATAAGCGGCATTTGATTTTTTTAGAAAAATGTTTTTGCGGGTAGCCAAAAACTCCGTACATTTGAGGCCGCTTTGTAAAAAGTGAGGTATTTTTAAGGCTTCAGCGACTGAAAAATAAAGTGAAAATAGCACTTGACAGGTATCAAAATTAGTCGCATCTTTGCAGCCGCTTCGACAACGAGGCAAAAGGTTAAAAAAATAAAGAACCGAGAGGTTTTTAAAATAAAGTTCTCTGCGACAGAGAACTGCTACCGTTCTTAAAAAGTATAGATAATCATGTAGTGTAACAGCCGGGTAGAAGCGCAAGCAGAAACGCGGTGAGTTATGAGAGAAGAGAGAAGGGATACTGTAAAAAGAGAAAACAGTGTAATGAAGGCGGAGCGTGTAACAATCCGCTGTTCGATCCGGGAGCGATCCGGGTGAGACAATACACGAAATAATTTACAGATTCTATTATTAATAATAGGGTCAGGTAAATCAAACTGAGACATTATACAATGGAGAGTTTGATCCTGGCTCAGGATGAACGCTAGCGGCAGGCCTAATACATGCAAGTCGGACGGGATTCGGGAGCTTGCTTCCGATGAGAGTGGCGCACGGGTGCGTAACACGTATGTAACCTACCTTTATCAGGGGGATAGCCTCTCGAAAGAGAGATTAAGCCCGCATAACATCACGACATAGCATTATGATGTGATCAAATATTTATAGGATAAAGATGGGCATGCGGAACATTAGCTAGTTGGTAAGGTAATGGCTTACCAAGGCTACGATGTTTAGGGGATCTGAGAGGATGACCCCCCACACTGGTACTGAGACACGGACCAGACTCCTACGGGAGGCAGCAGTAAGGAATATTGGTCAATGGGCGGAAGCCTGAACCAGCCATGCCGCGTGCAGGAAGACGGCCCTACGGGTTGTAAACTGCTTTTGCAGGGGAATAAACCCCCGATTGCGATCGGGGCTGAATGTACCTTGAGAATAAGGATCGGCTAACTCCGTGCCAGCAGCCGCGGTAATACGGAGGATCCAAGCGTTATCCGGATTTATTGGGTTTAAAGGGTGCGTAGGCGGCCTATTAAGTCAGGGGTGAAAGACGGTAGCTCAACTATCGCAGTGCCTTTGATACTGATGGGCTTGAATGTACTTGAGGCAGGCGGAATGTGACAAGTAGCGGTGAAATGCATAGATATGTCACAGAACACCAATTGCGAAGGCAGCTTGCTAAAGTATGATTGACGCTGAGGCACGAAAGCGTGGGGATCAAACAGGATTAGATACCCTGGTAGTCCACGCCCTAAACGATGAATACTCGATGTTGGCGATATACAGTCAGCGTCAAAGCGAAAGCGTTAAGTATTCCACCTGGGGAGTACGCCCGCAAGGGTGAAACTCAAAGGAATTGACGGGGGCCCGCACAAGCGGAGGAGCATGTGGTTTAATTCGATGATACGCGAGGAACCTTACCCGGGCTTGAAAGTTAGTGAATGATACAGAGACGTATCAGTCCTTCGGGACACGAAACTAGGTGCTGCATGGCTGTCGTCAGCTCGTGCCGTGAGGTGTTGGGTTAAGTCCCGCAACGAGCGCAACCCCTGTGTTTAGTTGCCAGCATATAAGGGTGGGGACTCTAAACAGACTGCCTATGCAAATAGAGAGGAAGGAGGGGACGACGTCAAGTCATCATGGCCCTTACGTCCGGGGCTACACACGTGCTACAATGGGCAGTACAGAGGGCAGCTACCTGGCAACAGGATGCCAATCTCAAAAAGCTGTTCACAGTTCGGATCGGGGTCTGCAACTCGACCCCGTGAAGTTGGATTCGCTAGTAATCGCAGATCAGCAATGCTGCGGTGAATACGTTCCCGGGCCTTGTACACACCGCCCGTCAAGCCATGGAAGCTGGGGGTGCCTGAAGTGCGTAACCGCAAGGAGCGTCCTAGGGTAAAACCGGTAACTGGGGCTAAGTCGTAACAAGGTAGCCGTACCGGAAGGTGTGGCTGGAATACCTCCTTTCTGGAGCAGTATCCTATAGAGGTGAAAGCTGAAAGGTAAAAACCGAAACTCTTCAACACATAACAGCCGCAGGCTGTTACCTGCATGATTCTATCTTTTTATTAGATGTGAGACGTGAGATATGAGACGTGAGACAAAACGAAAGTTTATCTCAAATCTCAAATCTAATATCTCAAATCTAATTAGACACAAAAGGAAAACCCAAAAGATGAAGCCATCATGTGGGCCTGACCATAGGGGGCAGGGACGCTTAGTGGCAGTAGCAGTAGTAAGTAGCAGAGAAAGAAAGACTGCCACTGCAACTAAATACTGCAACTAAAGAAAGTCCCGTAGCTCAGTTTGGTTAGAGCACTACACTGATAATGTAGGGGTCAGCAGTTCAAATCTGCTCGGGACTACGACGCGGCGCAGCCGCGAGTGGGCAGTTAACAGTAGGCAGATAGCAGTAAAAAGGACTGCAAACTGCAAACTAATAACTGCAAACTCATCTTGAAGGGGGATTAGCTCAGCTGGCTAGAGCATCTGCCTTGCACGCAGAGGGTCAACGGTTCGAATCCGTTATTCTCCACCAAGCGGGTGTTCATTAGTTCACTGGTTCACTAGTTCATTGGTAGTAATTCACTAATGAACAAATGAACTAATAAACCAATGAACCGAAGCAAAACGTTCTTTGACATATTGGAAGAAGTAAAATAAAAGAGAAGACAACAGTAGAGGACTGTTAAGGCTTCAGAAGTTTACGAAATCGAAGGTAAAAAGGTAGCAATACCAATGAACTAATGAACGAGTGAACCAATGAACGTAACAAGAATCAAAAAAGCATACTATTACGAGCAAAAGGCGTAATAAGTAGAAGAAAGTAAGAAAGGGTACACGGGGGATGCCTTGGCTATCAGAGGCGATGAAGGACGTGATAAGCTGCGATAAGCCGCGGGGATCAGCAAATATGAATTGATCCGCGGATTTCCGAATGGGGAAACCTAACTATTTGAAGAATAGTTGCATAAATGCGCGAACGTGCTGAACTGAAACATCTAAGTAAGCATAGGAAGAGAAAACAACAGTGATTTCCAGAGTAGTGGCGAGCGAAATGGAAGAAGCCCAAACCTGTTATGTTACGGCATAGCAGGGGTTATAGGACCACAACATGAAGACTAAACAAAACCGGAACGGGGTGGGAAACCCGGCCAAAGAGCATGAGAGCTGCGTACGGGTAATGAATAGTAAGCTAGTGGAATCCTGAGTACCGCGAGGTCGGAGACGCCTTGTGGGAATTTGCCGGCACCATCCGGTAAGGCTAAATACTCCTGAGAGACCGATAGTGAACCAGTACCGTGAGGGAAAGGTGAAAAGAACCCCGAACAGGGGAGTGAAATAGAACCTGAAACCGTGTACTTACAAGCGGTCGGAGCCCGCTAACTAGCGGGTGACGGCGTGCCTTTTGCATAATGAGCCTACGAGTTACACTTCATTGGCAAGGTTAAGTGGTTAAGCCACGCAGCCGAAGCGAAAGCGAGTCTGAATAGGGCGTATAGTCAGTGGAGGTAGACGCGAAACCTTGTGATCTACCCATGGACAGGTTGAAGGTGCCGTAACAGGTACTGGAGGACCGAACCGATAAACGTTGAAAAGTTTCCGGATGATCTGTGGGTAGGGGTGAAAGGCTAATCAAACTGGGAAATAGCTCGTACTCCCCGAAATGTTTTTAGGAACAGCCTGGCGGTTGAGTTAATAAGAGGTAGAGCTACTAATTGGGTGCGGGGGAGTCAAATCCTACCAAATCCAGATAAACTCCGAATGCTTATTAATATACGCTGGAGTGAGGCTCTGGGTGCTAAGGTCCAGGGCCGAGAGGGAAAGAACCCAGACCATCAGCTAAGGTCCCCAAATTACCATTAAGTTGAACTAACGAGGTCCGATTGCACAGACAGCTAGGATGTTGGCTTGGAAGCAGCCATTCATTTAAAGAGTGCGTAACAGCTCACTAGTCGAGCGATCGGGCATGGATAATAAACGGGCATCAAATGGTATACCGAAGCTATGGATTTCAATGAAAATTGATCTGGTAGGGGAGCATTCTACATCCGGAGAAGCAGATACGTAAGTTACTGTGGAGGTAGTAGAAAAGCAAATGTAGGCATAAGTAACGATAAGGCGGGAGAGAAACCCGCCCACCGAAAGACTAAGGTTTCCTGATCAACGCTAATCGGATCAGGGTTAGTCGGGGCCTAAGGATAAGCCGAAGGGCGATTCCGATGGACAACTGGTTAATATTCCAGTACTATTTTTAATTGCGATGCGGTGACGGAGCAGTGACACTGACGCGAACTGACGGAATAGTTCGTTAAAGGCCGTAGGTAAAGACTTTGCAGGAAAATCCGCAGAGTTTGCTGAAAGCCGATAGTACCTTGAGCCTTCGGGTAAGGGGATAGTTCAGGTAATCAGACTTCCAAGAAAACCCGCTAAGCTTCAGGTTAAGAATACCCGTACCGTAAACCGACACAGGTAGTCGAGGAGAGAATCCTAAGGTGCTCGAGTGAATCATGGCTAAGGAACTCGGCAAAATGGCCCTGTAACTTCGGGAGAAGGGGCGCTTGCAGCAATGTGAGCCGCAGTGAAAAGGCCCAGGCGACTGTTTAACAAAAACACATGGCTTTGCAAAATCGAAAGATGAAGTATAAGGCCTGACACCTGCCCGGTGCTGGAAGGTTAAGAGGGGATGTTAGGAGCAATTCGAAGCATTGAATCGAAGCCCCAGTAAACGGCGGCCGTAACTATAACGGTCCTAAGGTAGCGAAATTCCTTGTCGGGTAAGTTCCGACCTGCACGAATGGTGTAACGATCTGGGCGCTGTCTCAGCCATGAGCTCGGTGAAATTGTGGTATCGGTGAAGACGCCGGTTACCCGCAACGGGACGGAAAGACCCCATGCACCTTCACTACAACTTAACATTGAAATCGGCTACAGGATGTGTAGGATAGGTGGGAGACTGTGATCTGGCTTCGCTAGGAGTCAGTTAGTCAACGTTGAAATACCACCCTTTCTGTATCTGGTGTCTAATCCGCTGTATAGCGGAGACATTGTTTGGCGGGTAGTTTGACTGGGGTGGTCGCCTCCAAAAAGGTAACGGAGGCTTTCAAAGGTAAGCTCAGTACGCTTGGTAACCGTACGTGGAGTGCAATAGCATAAGCTTGCTTGACAGTGAGACAGACAAGTCGAGCTGGGTCGAAAGACGGATATAGTGATCCGGTGGTTCTGCATGGAAGGGCCATCGCTCAAAGGATAAAAGGTACGCTGGGGATAACAGGCTGATCTCCCCCAAGAGCTCATATCGACGGGGAGGTTTGGCACCTCGATGTCGGCTCGTCACATCCTGGGGCTGGAGAAGGTCCCAAGGGTTGAGCTGTTCGCTCATTAAAGTGGCACGCGAGCTGGGTTCAGAACGTCGCGAGACAGTTCGGTCCCTATCTGTTGTGGGCGTTGGAAGTTTGAGTGGGGCTGACCTTAGTACGAGAGGACCGGGTTGGACCAACCACTGGTGAATCTGTTATGGCGCCAGCTGTATTGCAGAGTAGCTACGTTGGGAATAGATAAGCGCTGAAAGCATCTAAGTGCGAAACTAGCCACAAGATGAGACTTCCATTGAGGGTCGCAGCAGACTACTGCGTTGATAGGTTACAGGTGTAAAGGTGGTGACATCATAGCCGAGTAATACTAATCGCCCGAAGCTTTCTCATAGCAGGTAAATTGGTGAGTGGTGAGCGGTGAATAGTGAGTGGTTTTTATAACAACTCACCACTAACAACTCACTACTCACAACAAATACTAATACTGTTGTTTTCTCAATTACTTGCTTCTTTCAATTATTGTCTTAGATATGAGACAAGAGATATGAGACGAGAGATAAAAATCTCAAATCTAACATCTCAAATCTAATTAAAATA
>Ga0207132_1203_pt1 | contig 11263 bp, 11 predicted proteins | sample Alteio_BWMinHeat_14_FD_153554 | JGI IMG/M metagenome (GOLD analysis project Ga0207132, IMG submission 153554) | Enriched cells from forest soil in Barre Woods Harvard Forest LTER site, Petersham, Massachusetts, United States -... | ecosystem: Environmental > Terrestrial > Soil > Temperate forest >...
CGGTTCCAGCTGTTAATGGTAATAGCGATGAAAATAACCTGTGCCAATTTCTGTTCCCCAAGTAATTTCACAACCGTCGCGTACGTTTCGTTGGAGACACCGTGATGCGAGATATTGGTTACCTCTTCAGCCAGTTTTAGGGCCGCTTGTTCTTCCTCGGTAAAAAAAGGTGTTTCCCACCAGGCCGCGAGGGCGAATATCCGCTGATTCGTTTCGCCAAGTCCCAGGGCATCCTTTGAGTGATAGTCGATGCAGTAGCCGCATCCGTTAATCTGAGACACCCTGATCTTGATCAATTCTTTTAATTTGGGTTCGATATCAAAGGCCGATACCTGCTTATCGGCAACAGCCATCGCCTGGTAAATTCGCGGTTCGGCCGCATTAATGTTCATTCGTGATTTCATATACATGTTGATTTATTAATATCTAATTTAAAAGGATTCACTGCCAAATCATTGGTCGCCAAATGTTTATCGTTTTTCTTTTTGAAGATAACCGGGAGGCTAATCTTAGGCATCCTGACCGTATATTTAGTGAAATTAACCAGTAGCAAACTAAAAAGAATAACTATCAAACCGACCAATTGCAAGGGTGAGATGGCTTCATGAGCAAATAAAACGCCCAGCAACACCGCAATGACAGGGTTTACGTAGGAGTGTGTGCTGACCTGTGTTGCGGGCTTAACCGATAACAACCAAACATATCCACTGAAGGCGCCGATTGAACCAAATACAACCAGGTAGCCCAATGCCATCCATGTCTGAGGTGGTACGTTGCTGAAATGGAATCCCCTGTATTCGTGGTTGAAGAAGCTGGCGAGGGTAAACGCCAGGCCCGCAATGATCATCTGCCACGCGGTATTTAAACGGGCGGAGCCGGTACTCCCCCGCTTTTTTGAAAACAACGACCCGGCGGACCAGGCCATCGAACTTAATAACAACAGCAACAAGCCCGTTAATTGGGGGTGCCCGATATTTACCGCAAACGACTTTATCAAAGCCTCGCCGAAAAGTAAAAGCACTCCCCCAAAACCCAGGATGATACCGCCAATTGCAGTTTTATTTCCAAAATTCAACTTCCAGTTTGCTTTGTCAAATAGTATGAACCAAACGGGGCTGGCACACACCACAATAGCGGTGATGGAACTTGGCAGGGTTTTCTCAACACAAATGATAATACCTGTTGCGACAAACAACATCAGCAAACCGCTGATGCCGGATGTGATTACGTTTTTGAGCACCCATATCCGGTCGCCTTTAATGGCACACCAACCAAGCATCAATATTATTATAGATATTGAAAAAGAATCTAAAAAGCTCGCCAAAAAAATAGTTAAAGGAGCAAAAGTTGAACAGCCTGCAGAAAAGCCGGCTGCGAAAGAAACCGCTGTAGTAGCCGAAAGTAAAGCGTCGGCAAAGAAAAGTGAGCCCGTTAAGGCGAAACCCGAACCTAAGCCAGAGGCCCCTAAGGCAAAAAATGGCGCACATTCGCCATCCGTAAAGCCCGCAGCACCAAAGGCAAAAGCGGCGAAAGCAACCCCCCAAAGCCAGGAAGAAAAAAAGTAACGAATGACCTCGTTTCGTAAAGTTTGCGTGGCGGTCCTGATTGATCAGGTCCGCCATTGCAACGCTTAATAAGTCCTTTTATCCTACCTACATCTTCTCGGACAATCCCTTAAGCGTTGAAATTGAAACTCAGAATTTTGAGTTTAAAGCATAGGTTTTATTTTCGATAAAGGGAAGCTCAGCATTTTTATAAACCGGCTTTTGTATCTGTATCTTCAATTTCTTAAATATTTGCAAAGGCCCTTCGGTAGCGAACATATTTGCCATCCAGGCCGGGATGTTGCCTCCGGGTTCCACATGAAGCGCGTATTCGACTTTTACTTTATCCAATCCATCCGGGGTGATAGTCCACTTGCCGGTTGAATTACTGATCCGCACGATTCCTTTTTTCTCAGGCACTACGCCCGGTACTGCGGGGCCGTCAATTGTTACTACTTTGGTATCAGGATTCTGGCTAACGGTTAAATGTGCTACAAAATCGCGGTTCGAGGCGGGCCAGGGTAAATTTATTTCAGAATAATAATAGATTTCGGAAGGGGAAACCTGCTTAATGATTACGCACGATTTGGTATGATAAACCCAGTCGGCACTTGTATTAACATCCATCAAAAGTGCGACAAGCTGCGATTCGGTCGCGTCAATCTCGCATTCAACTTTTATGGCTTTAAATTTTGAGTCGGGTACTTTCAGCGTATAAATTCTTAGGCCTTCCTTTTCAGTGCTTAGTTTCCAGTCACTTTGTCCGAAAACATTTACCTGTAGTAAAAATAAAAACAGGGTTGCTAATAGTAATTTGTGCATGGCTTTAAACTGTTTGGTGTTGCTTAAATAACAACACAAATGTAAACTAAGTTGACTATTATAGTCAACTTAGTTTACCAAAAAGATCATAAAATTTGTTTTTTTGACATCATTATGATGATTGGCCGCTCAGCGTCGGCAGGTAGTATCAATTTGAAAAAATCCCGATTTCATCAAGTATTACCCTCGCTTGGTGTAAAAAATTATACCAGGTTTTAAGCTTTCTATTCCTTAGTGGTGTAATTCAATTAATTATAAAAAAAAAGAATCATGAACAATCAAATTGAACCTGAAGACGGGCATATCCCCGACACAAATGGCGACGGCATAGATCGCCGCGGATTCCTTGAATGTATGGCCTGGGCCGGAACCGGCGTGCTATGGATGATGTCGGGTGGTATCCTTAAATCGTATGGCATGAGCCAGATGATAGATAAAGCGTCGGGCAGACTTAAAAGCGGGCTTGTCGTTCCCAAATCTGATTTTACTTTTGTTCAGATAAGCGACAGTCATATCGGTTTCACAAAACCGGCAAACCCCGATGTTGTTGGCACCCTGCAGGCAACTATAGACAAGATAAACGCAATGCCTGCTGCGCCTTCATTTATTTTGCATACCGGCGATTTGTCGCACCTCGCCCAGGCTGACCAATTTGATACACTTGAGCAATCACTCAAGAGCGCCAAAACAGACAAGGTATTTTATGTACCTGGCGAGCACGACGTAACCGACAATGGTAAACTGTACCTGGAGCGTTACGGAAAAGGAACAAAGGGAAATGGATGGTACAGCTTTGATTCGAACGGGGTACACTTTGTCGGCCTCGTAAATGCCTTTGTACAGGTTGACGCTGGTCTTGGTACATTGGGAGCGGACCAATTGAAGTGGCTGGCAGACGATTTGAAGGGCCTTTCATCAAGTACACCCATTGTGGTGTTTGCACACATACCGCTTTGGGCAGTTTATCCTCAATGGGGCTGGGGCACCAAGGATAGTGAGCAGGCGCTTGCATTGCTGAAACGCTTTGGATCTGTTTCCGTTTTGAACGGCCACATTCATCAAACCATTCAAAAAGTTGAAGGTAACATTACCTTCCATACGGCGATGTCAACAGCGTTCCCTCAACCGGCGCCCGGCAGCGCACCCTCGGCAGGACCGATGAAAGTACCCGCCGAAAAATTGCGCAGCGTATTAGGGTTAACCAGTGTCAATTATGTTGAACATAATCATACACTTGCTATTACTGATGTGCCTTTAGTGCAAAGCTAATGCCCCATCATTTATAAAAGAACAGTTGATAAAATATGAAAAAGATATTGGTGCTGGCGCTGATCATGTTAGCCGGTAGAGCCGCTATTGCTCAATACAAACCGGTAGATAAGGGGTCATCGCTGCAATTTGTAATAAAGAACCTCGGTTTTGACGTGGACGGGTCGTTTACGGGATTCCAGGGAACCATCAATTTTGACCCAAACGACCTGGCAAATGCCAGCTTCGATGTGGATATTGACGCAAATTCGGTAAATACAGGTAATAGTTTTAGAGATGGCCACTTGCGGGGCGATGGCTATTTTGACATAAAAAAATGCCCGCGTATCCGTTTTGTGTCTACCAAAGTTATGCCCTCCAATAAAAGCGGCGTATTGATGATATCGGGCAAGCTCACGATTAAAAATCAAACAAAAGAAATTTCTTTCCCCTTTACGGCAACAGCGTCAAATGGGGCCTACATTTTTAAAGGGTCATTTAAAATAAACCGCAAAGACTTTGGAGTTGGTGGGACGAGCACTATTTCGGATGACCTTGTGGTATCATTAAACGTTTTAACGGCCAAAGCTTAAATAAGCCAACGATGATGAGAATAAATAAAAAAATCCTGGTGATAACGGCATTGTTCGCAGCCGCGGCAATTATTGCAACGGCTGCAAAAAGTGCCGACCCGCCAGAAAAATTCACAAATTTAAAAGTACTGCCAAAGGATATTAGTTCGAAGGATCTTAATAAAATTATGGTAGATGACTTTGAAGACGGGCTTGGCGTAGCATGCAATTTTTGTCACTCGCACAAAAGCGGGGCTGACAGCCTTGAATTGGACTTTGCCAGTGATGCAAAACCCGAAAAACAAATTGCCCGCCAAATGATGCGAATGACCTTAGGGTTGAACAAAAAATACTTAAAAGTCAAACATCCTTTGCTTGGCAGCGATGGGCTTATTGTAACTTGCGAAACCTGCCACCGGGGAGAGGCATTTCCGGAGGGCGGCCCCAAATAAAAGAATGCGTTTAAAGTGCTTATTTTTACATTTGATGTGCGTAGCGATGGTTTTAAAAAGAAGAGTGTTCGAAAAAAAGCAGTGGCCTCGTGCGATTCCTTCCCTTGGGAAGGGAAGGTAGGGGTTTCGCGAACTATGCAAACGAGCGATTCCAGCTTTCATTCGGCTTGAAATGGCGGCGAGACCCCTCCCCGCCACCGCTCAAGCAACCGCACCCTCCCCATGGGAGGGAGTTTTGGCTGTTATTGTTATATTTCGAACACTCGATGTTTGAAACCGATCGCTAGGTACTATGCACCATGAAGCCCGTAAGTTGAAAATTAATAAAATATATTACCACATTGCATTTTGGCTTTTGGCCTACTTCTTCTGGATATACATATTCCGGAACAGCACGCTTGTGCTTACCCGCTCCATTACCATCCAGTTTTGCTACCTGGTATTCATTGCGGCCAATTATTATTTTAATTCGCTGTACAACGTTCCTTATTTACTGAATAAGAAAAAATATGTTCAGTTCGGCCTGTCCTTAATTGGCGGGGTGGTGATTTGTGCGGCCCTGAGGGTGCCGGTTTCGATGCTCGTAAACAAATACCTATTTAAAGTGAGCATCGCGCACTTTAACATCGTTAATACTTTTTTTGACTCTTTTGTAAACATCTTGTTTTGGCTGGTGCTGATATTGACAGCAAAAATGATCACCGAAAAGATTAGCTCCCAGCGATATATTGAACAAATTGAATTGGAAAAAGCCGAAAATGAGCTCAACTTTTTGCGGGCGCAGTTCAACCCGCATTTTTTATTTAATTCCATCAACTCCATCTACGCCCATATAGATAAAAGCAATAAGGATGCGCGCGATATGCTGCTTGTTTTTTCTGAGATGCTGCGTTACCAATTGTATGAATGTAATGTAGGGCAAATTGAACTGGACCGGGAACTTAACTATTTGAGGAACTATATTTCATTGCAAAAGAGCCGGATTGATGAACGGATAAGGGTTTCATTTTATGCCTTCGAAGTTAATGGGAATATAAAAGTAGCCCCGCTGCTGTTAATTACTTTTATCGAAAATGCGTTTAAATATGTTGGGTTTAATGAATGCAGGGAAAACAGGATCGATATCCAGTTACAGTATAACGATGGAGTGTTAAGTTTTACCACTTTCAATACAAAGGACTCCTTTATCGATCATTCCGAAAGATCATCGGGCCTGGGTATCGCCAACGCGAAAAGACGACTGGAGCTTTTGTACCCCGGAAAACATTCGTTGAAAATAAATGAGCGTGAAAATGATTATACGGTCACATTAACATTAGAGGTATGATCTTAAATTGCGTTATAGTTGATGACGAACCTATTGCCCGTAAACTTTTACAGGAATATATTGAGGAAACGGATTTTTTAGCTCTTGTCGGGACTGCGGAAAATCCATTAAAAGCAGCAGGACTGATCCGAAGTATAGATGTTGACCTGATTTTTTTAGACATCAATATGCCTAAAATGAATGGGATGGAGTTTTTAAGATCGTCGCCCAATTTGCCCATGGTGATCATGACGACCGCATACGGCCAGTACGCACTGGAGGGATTTGAAATGGCGGTAACAGACTACCTTGTTAAACCATTTTCGCTGGAGCGTTTTTTAAAGGCTGCTCAAAAAGCCCTCGAATTAAAGCTGTTAAAAGATAAGGCAGCGAATGAAAAAACCGAACCCGGACATTTTTATGTTAAATGCAATGGCAGGTTAGAGCGGGTTAATTATGACGATTTGCTTTATGTCGAGGCTCTTGCAAATTATGTTACCCTGCATACCGCAAAAGAAAAACTGGTGGTTTATTTAACACTCAAAGGCATCCTGGAGCAGCTGCCCAAAGAGAAATTCATACAGGTACATAAAAGCTGTATCGTAAACATCGACAAGATAAATTCAATAGAAGGAAATATTCTGCATATCGGCAATAGCCGCATAACTGTAAGCCTTAACTTTCACGATGTGGTTATGAAGGGGATTTTGAAAGACCGGTTCCTGAAAAGGTAATCTCCTTTAAAAAATTGTTTAAAAATTTACGTCGATAGATCATCTTTTTGTAGTTTAACCCTCTCAACCCGGATACTTTAGCCAGGGGATTAGCCGGTTCGACTCAAAAAGCCATGAAAAAAATCAAACGGAGAATATTTATTAAAAACTCCCTGATAGCAGGGGCAGGCGTGGCGCTTTCGCCGGTTTTTCTAAAGGCTGAACCGACAACAGACAAAATCGCCATAAAACCTGCCGCTGTTCCAAAAAAGGTTATTGTAGCCGGCGGCGGCATCACCGGCCTTTGTTGTGCTTATGAATTGATGAAAAGCGGGCATGACGTGGTTGTGCTTGAGGCATCCGGACGCTATGGCGGGCATGTTTTCACTGGTCGTGATGGCCTTTCAGATGGTTTATATGCTGATTTCGGCGCAGACCATATCACCAAACCGGGCTACGAACGTTTTTTTGACTATGTAAATGAATTTAACCTGACGGCTATTCCTTACCCAAATGCCGAAGGCTCTGAGCATGCCTTTGATCCTGATGCAATGAAGATGATCGGCGGCAAGTTTTATACCGCCGAAATGCTGAAGGATCCCGCAGTGCTTACCGGTTTTGGCTTTAACGACCGCGAGGTAAAGCATATAATCCAAAACGGGATGTATGCATTAGATCTCCTTTTTATCAAACCTTACCTGGGCAAGTTTACCGATGCTTACCAGCCTTTCGGCGTGGGATACGATGACCTTGACAATATTGCGATCGCCGACATTTACAAAAAAGAAGGGGCATCGCCGGCGGCGCTCAAATTTTTGGGCGGGAATCATTCCAATGCGCTTTATCATTTGTGGCGGGCGGCAATTATGGATTTCCGGGGAATCCCGGCTTCAGAAGGGGAGACCTTCCACCTTAAAGATGGGAACGAACAGCTACCGATTGCTTTCGCGAAGCACCTCGGCGATCGGGTTAAATTAAATTATCCCATTACAGCTATTAAGCGCGATGTAAAGGCCGTTACCGTAACCTATCGCGCTTATGGAACGGACACGGAAAAAGAAATGACCGCCGATGTGCTCGTCAACTGCATTACGCTGCCGGTCTTCCGTAATATCCCCGTTACGCCGCCTTTATCGGCCGAGAAACAATATGTGGTAGACAATCTTACCTATTCCTCGCACCCGTTTTATGTATTTGAAGCGGCCACTAAATTCTGGCTGGATGATGGATTTAAGAGCATCAATATGGAGTTTGAGCACCCGGATATTTCGTCCATATGGCTGGAAACAAACCGCATTGACACCACCCGGGTGATCTTAAAAGCTTACGGTCCGGGTGGTTTGTCGCCCCAGCGCGTATTGGCAGCATTTAGAGAAGTTTATCCAGGCAAACATGATACGATTGAACAGGCTATTACAAAGGACTGGACTGTAGATAAATTTGCGCCCGCCTGCGAAATGGAGCCCTTTGCAATAGGAGAGATGAAGAAATTCTGGCCCCAAATTATGCAGCCGGACGGAAGGGTATACTTTGCCGGTACTTATGCTGATAATATGAGCCGGGGTATGGAGTCGTGCCTGCGCTCGGCGCAGCGGGTTGCAAAAGAGATTGATAAGCTTTAGGTATATTTCGAGGTTTGGATTTGCAGATCCGGATTTCTAATTTGCTCAAATAGATATTATTTATAATATATATGGCCTCAATAAGAAAAATCTATACCATTTTTTGCCTAACTTTTGCTGCGTGTTTTATTTTGTTATGGATGACCGGTTTTTCTAATAGCAGCAATATGCTCCAGCAAAACCAGGCGCCTGTGGTGACCCTTTTAAAGCCGCAACACCGTGATTTCATTACACCCGGGTCTTCGTTGCGCTACGAGATTAGCGTAGCCGATAAGGAAGACGGCAACTCAAAATATGATGAAATAAATCCTAAAGAAGTCCTACTCGAAGTAAGAATGTTCACCAACAAAATCAAAGGAGCGGATTTTGCGCGCCAGGTGACGCAGGCCGATGAACCCGGCTTGGCTGTAATACGGGTCTCCAATTGTTTTAGCTGCCACAATTTTAACAGTAAGGCAATGGGACCGTCGTTTGATGAAATTCAACGGAAATACCCGTCGGCAAAAAAAAATGTCGATACGCTTACTAAGCGCATCCTGGCCGGCTCAACTGGTATTTGGGGTAAGGAAAAAATGCCCAGCCACCCGGAACTGACCCCCGAACAAGTTAAAAACACAGTGAAATGGATTTTAAAAAATAGCAATAAACTTGATGTAAACTACTTTATCGGGCTGAGCGGCGTTATACCGGGAACCTATCTTACAGTGCCAGGAACCTATGTGTTTACTGCCAGCTATATTGACCATGGCTTTAAAGGCGATGCAACTAAACAGCGGTTAAAGGGCGAGGATAGGGTGTTGGTTAATACGGGACTTTAATTATTTGACTAATTATTTAACTATGGAATGGTATAATTATATCGCAGCATTTTTCGCCGGGGCTTTCCTGGCCAACTTTGTGCCGCATTTTGTAAAGGGCGTTTGCGGCGACAAATTTCCTTCCCCTTTTTCAAAACCACCCGGCAAAGGTTTATCATCCCCGCTAACAAATGTGCTGTGGGGATTACTCAACCTGGTTATCGGTTATGTACTGCTGGGTTATGGGCATATATGCCGTCAATATCCTGTTTCAGTTGTTGTCTTCTTTGCCGGTGTAGCGTTAATGAGCGTGATGCTGGCCAATAATTTTCAGACAAAAGATAAGGAATAGTGCCCGGTCTCAGGTTTAAAGAGTTATTCAGACAGCCATAAACAGGGATTTTCTTCAGCATGATTTTTATCCGGTGATTTTTGGTTTAAATGCTTAATATTATAAACTATTAAGGGCAAAGTGCTGCAATTAATATAGATAAGATCACTTCACAATAAAACACCGCGCGGTAAGCTTACTGCTATGAAAAAACAGCTATTATATTTTTGTTTGGGCTTATTTATCCTGGTTGCCTTTAACACCGCATCGGCACAAAACATTACAGCACCCCGATTTAAAGCCCTTGCCATCGCCGAAATTGGCGGCGGCCATGTGTTATTTACCGAAGCCGCCAAAATATGGCTGAACAAACTGGCCGCCGATAGCAACTTTACCATTGATTATATAACCGACACCAAACCCATTACCAAAGCTTTTTTGGCCAATTACCAGTTATTTATCCAGCTCAATTATCCGCCTTACCCCTGGAGCGCCGAGGCGCAGGAAGCTTTTAAAGATTATATTGAAAATGGCCGGGGCGGTTGGATCGGCTTTCATCACCCCACGCTGCTTGGCGTGTTTGACGGTTATCCTATGTGGCAATGGTATTCGGATTTTATGGGCGGCATTCAATTTAAAGATTACCTGCCCGGCGGCACGGCGGCATTGCTTACCGTTGAAGATAAATCACACCCCGCGCTGAAAAATGTTGCTGCATCATTTACTACAAAGGACGAATGGTACCTTTACGATAAAAGTCCCCGCCCCAATATTCATGTACTGGCCAGCATTGATGAATCCACTTACAACCCGCCAAAAGATAAAAAAATGGGCGATCACCCCGTCATTTGGACCAATGACCATGTAAAGGCTCGCAACATTTACATCGCCATGGGCCATTTCCCCGAATTATTTGCCGACTACAATTATACCACCCTGGTGCGCAATGCAATATTTTGGGCGGCAGGGAAATGATCGGTTAAACTAGTTAACCTTATATAACCCATTATGCCCGGTAACAAACAACTTCCCGTCTTTTCCAAATGTTAAGGATGTTGGCCGTTCGGGCACTTTGATCACTCCAATCTGCTTGCCTGTGCTATCATAAACATAAACCTGCCCGTCTGCAATATAAACATTGCCTTTATTGTCTGTCACCGAATCAAATTCGCCGCGCTCGGCAAAGTATTTCAGGTTCGAGACATACCCTTGTTTGTCAACATCCAGGCTTGCTGTTCTTTTATCGTATTCATCTGCGACATATGCAGTTTTACCCGGCCAGGCAGTAGCCAGCGCTGTTGAGCGGGCGAGGTCGTAGCAAATGGGAATAATGGTTTGTCCATCCGGGGCTACCCAGCATTCCTGGTCCCGGGCAACGGCTATGGTGTTAAAATCATGATAATCGCGCCAGCGGTGGGAAGGATACAAGGCTTTGTAAACAGGATCAACCGATCCCATGGGCGCTTTTTTTAATAGCTGAATGGTCTCATCGGGATTATTAGGGTCAATGGAATAAACCCAGGTAGCAAAGCCTGAGTTTCCCCAACCGCTGAATGAAGTACCTCCCGCATCAGGCGGATTTTTAAACTCCTCCGGTTTGCCATTCACCAGGTAGGCGGGCTTGGGGACATATTTAAAAACAACCAGGAGGTTGTCGTTTTTATCGCAAGTCAGCGAGAGCGGTTCCCAATGATAATCGGCCAACAGGCTTGTCGAGCGACTTGCTTCATCCCATTTGTATATCCGCCTCATCCGCGAGTCGCAGAAATAAACATTTCCCTTGCTATCAGCACAGGCGCCTTCGGCAAATTCAAACCCCGTTGCCAGTTTGGTCATGCCTCCGGTTGCTTGCGGAG
>Ga0207132_1175_pt3 | contig 11216 bp, 8 predicted proteins | sample Alteio_BWMinHeat_14_FD_153554 | JGI IMG/M metagenome (GOLD analysis project Ga0207132, IMG submission 153554) | Enriched cells from forest soil in Barre Woods Harvard Forest LTER site, Petersham, Massachusetts, United States -... | ecosystem: Environmental > Terrestrial > Soil > Temperate forest >...
TTCCCGCGTGCTGAAAACCCGGATTTCACGACGCTCGAGGCGGAAGTCCCCGGGCGTTGCGTAGGAGTAGAACTCGTCGCTCGACTCCACAATGCGCCGGTTGTAATTGCGAAGAAAGTCTTCGCCGCTGTTCGGGGGCACGTATCCGGGGGCGAAGCCGTTGCGGCATGGCCAATCCTGCGCCCATTCGACGCCCCATTCCAGCGGGCGCACCACGCGATTGTTGTCGACTGAGGTGAGCCGTGTTTCCCAGTCGTACATCCACTGCTGGTAGCGGGAGGGCATGTATGTTCAGGTTAACAAAGGGGGTAGGACGCCGTCAGGCTCGTCGCAGCGAGCAGCAGCTAGCTGCATTCAAGGGCAAGCAGTCAGCATTCAGCACTCGGCCCTGAACTGTCAGTGCAGGTGCGAGCCAGGGTCGCCAAGGGGGCTGAAAGCTGAGTGCTGAGTGCTGAGGGCTAGCCGAAGTTCGTCACGGAACCGCCGAATTTGCGATTTGCGATATCGAAAGCTGGACAAGCCTTGTCTTTGCAATCGCAATTTCCGAAAAAGCGATGTAGTGCAGACCTGCCCTCTTGAAGCCAAGCCTGGCGGATGACAAACTCGGCCAAGATGTTTTTGCGACCGCATCAGCGCAGCAAGGACGGTAAGGATCATACCTATTGGTCGCTGGTGGAGACGGTGCGGACCGCTAGCGGTCCTCGTCAGAGGACAGTGTGTTATCTGGGTGAGCTGAACGGTTCGGCCCAGGCGCGGTGGCTGAAAAGCGTCGAGGTGTTCAACGAGCAGGGCGAAGCCCAGCAACTGAAACTGTTCCCTTCGCATATCGAGGTACCGGACGATGATCCGCAGGTGGCGCGAATCTTAGTGAATCGAGTCCGCCTGGAGAGAACACGACAGTTCGGCTCCTGTTTCCTGGGCTGGGAGTTGTGGAAGCATCTTGGACTGGATCGCTTCTTCGAGCAGGCGGTGGACGACGATCCGGCAGAGGTGCCATGGTCACGCGTGGCAGCGGTGCTGGCCATCAACCGGCTGTGCGCACCCGGCAGCGAGTTAGCCGTGGAGGAGCGCTGGTACCCATCGACGGCGCTCGATGATCTGTTGGAGATCGAAGAAGGCAAGATCAACGATACGCGCTTGTACCGCTGTCTCGACCGGATTCTGCCGCATAAGACGAAGCTGGAACAGCATCTTAAGCAGCGTTATGGGGAGTTATTTGGAGCCGAGTTCGATGTGCTGCTCTACGACCTGACCAGCACCTACGTGGAAGGGGCGGCGGAGAACAACCCGATGATGGGCCGGGGATACTCGCGCGATCACCGCCCCGACTGTGAACAGATGGTGATCGCGCTGATCGTCAACCGCGAGGGATTTCCGTTCAGCTATGAGACGTTCGATGGCAACCGGGCCGATGTGTCGAGCATGGAAACCATTCTGCGCATGGTGGAACGTAAGTACGGCAAGGCGCGGCGCATCTGGGTGATGGATCGAGGGATCGTGAGCGAGGAGAATCTGGCGGCGATTCGCAAACGGGGTGGGCAGTATCTGGTGGGCACGCCGCGCCGCCAGATGAAGCGGTTTGCAGCCGAGTTGCTGCAGGACAACTGGACCCAGGTGCGTCCCGATGTGCAGGTCAAGCAAATCGCAATTCCCCAGGGAGAAGAGACCTACATCTTGTGCCGCACGGCCGGCCGCCAGGAGAAAGAGAAGGCGATCCGGAAGCGGTTTTCCACGCGGATGGAGGCGGCTTTGCAAGCCCTGGAGAAAAGCATCGCCCGCGGCCGATTGAAGGACCGCTACAAGATGGAGCGGAGACTGGGACGGATTCAGGCGCGGCACTCGCAAGTCAACGATCTGTTTGAAGTCACTCTGCGGGACACGCCCGCAGGCGTACGTCTGGTCTGGAAAGTGCAAGAAGAGCGAAAGATCTGGCGGGACTTGCGGGAAGGCGCGTACATGCTGCGCACCAATCTGCAGGCGGACTCGGCGGAGGAGCTGTGGTCGAAATACATGCAACTGACCGAAGCCGAGGCCTCCTTTCGTGTGCTCAAGAGCGAGCTTTCGATCCGGCCTTTGTTCCATCAGAAGGAGCCGCGGGTGAAGGCCCACGTCCTGGTGGCTTTTCTGGGTTATGCCCTTTGGGTGACGTTGAAGCATCTGCTGAAGCGTCGGCCGGCGATCGTTCCCCAGCCCTCGGCCAGCGGAGTGGATAACGCTCAGCCTTTATCGCCGATGAAAGTGCTGGCTTTGCTGTCCACGCTGCAGAGCGCCGACATCGTACTACCCACGACGGATGGCCGCGAGATCCGCCTCCGAAGGATCACCGAACCGACGGCCGAACAGAAATCCCTGCTTCACCAACTCGGCCTCAGCCTGCCGGAACGGCTGAAATCTCTTTCGAAATGTAGTGCAGACTCGGCGATCGCCTGAATTGATTCTCAAAGGGTTAGCCCGTTTCCTGACCGTTCCGTGACGAACTTCGGCTAGCTGTACTTCCTCGGCACCCGCTTGGAGATGGCACAGAGAATTTCGTAGACGTTGGTATTTGCCAGGGTCGCGTGCTCGCGGGCGTCCACATTCAAACTGTCGAGCGAGCCCAGCAAAATCACTTCATCCCCCACCGAAACGCCGGGCAGGCCGGTTACGTCGGCTAGGGTCAAGTCCATCGATATGCGCCCCACGATGGGGGTGTAGTGCTCACGCACGATTACCCGTCCGCGGGACGAGAGGGCGCGATTCAATCCGTCGGCATAGCCCACCGGAAGAACCGCGATGCGTGCAGGGGCTTTGGTGACGTAAGTGCCGCCGTATCCCAAAGCCTGGTTGGCGCGGGCTTCGCGCAAGGACAAAATACGGGTCTTCCAGGTCAGCACCGGCTTGACCCCCAGCCGCAGCTTGCTGCCGCTGACTTCCCTTCCCGCCCGCTCGAAGGGCAAGTAGTATCCGTACAGGGCGATTCCCGGACGTACCATGGTGTGCCAGGATTCTCGCCGGGAAATAATGGCGCCAGTATTGGCGGCGTGAACTACTGCGGGGTCAAATCCTTCTTGACGCAGCGCCGTTCGCACTTGCTCGAACTGCCTGAACTGGTCTTCGACCGAAGGGGCGTCCAGGACTTCGGAAGACGCCAGATGGGTGGACAAACCTTCCAGCAAAAGGTGTGGCGATGACTTCAGGGCGGAACAAACCTGGGGCAGGTCTTCGGGAGCGACCCCCAGACGGCCCATGCCGGTGTCCACTTTCAGGTGAACCCGATGCTTTGCCAGACCCAGTCCGGCCGCTGCCTTTTCCAGGAGTTCAACTTGCCCCGGCTCCCAAACCGTGGGCGTCAATTGCAGGCGAACGATTTCTTCTTCCTCTCCCCGCCAGAACCCGGTCATGAGCAGGATGCGGGTGCGGATGCCGGCATCGCGCAGGGGGATGGCTTCATCGAGCGAGGTCACGCCCAACCAACGGGCTCCTTCTTCCTCGAGAGCCCGGGCACACTCGGTCGCGCCGTGGCCATAGGCGTCGGCTTTAACCACCGCGCAAACGTTTACGCCCCGTCCGATGTGGCGCTGCACCACGCCGAAGTTGCAGCGCAGGTTTTCCAGGGAAACTTGGGCCCAGGTGGGTCGCGTCGCAGTGCGCTTTAGAATTTCAACTGTAGCCACTGCAAGCGATTATAGCGGGCACAACCGGGGTCACGACGTTACCCCGGTGCTACTCCCGGACTTGGAAAGAAAGGTAGTTGGGCTAGTCCTTCGACAATGTGAAGTTGACCGTCACCTGAGTTTGGACATCCACCGGTTCGCCGTTGAGTACGTAAGGCCGGTATCGCCACTGGCTGACCGCGTCGATAGCCGCTTGAGCCAGCATGGGATGCCCGCTGACCAATCGCAGGTTTTCGATCATGCCGGAGCGGCTGATCATCGCCAGCAGCACGACCTGCCCCTGAATGCGGGCCTGGATCGCCAGAGGCGGAAATCGGGGCTCCACGCGACGGATGAGATTCCCTTCCATCATGTGTGAAACGGGAGGATGGTGTGCCACAGACGGGGCCGGCGGCGCGGCGAGGTAACCGGAGCCCAGAATTGAATCGATGACGGTGCCGACGCTGCGAGGATCGCCGGTTCCGTGGTTGACGCCGAGCGCTGCTGGATCAACTGGAGGCGGAACAGCGGTTTCGGTCAACTGACTCACTACAGCCGGAATTTCAGCAGGGGCAAGCAGATGGATCCCGATCAAGTTACTTTGCGCGGGCGAAGGCGTTGCGGGTTGCGGCGGCGCAGGCTGCAGCGCGGGTGGAGGAGCGGGCGCCAGCAGCGGAGCCAGCAATGCCAGCTTCGGCAACCCCTGGGTGTAGAGAAGCGGCAGCAAAAGCAAGCAGCCTACGGCCAGCGCCTGCAGGGCAAACGAAGCCAGAGTCGTCCAGCCACGACGTGAACGATCGGGCCAGGCGGAATCAATCAGTGAATCGGCAAACATAGCGCTCACCTCAATGTGGGTGCAACTATGGCTAATGACACCGGTGAGTCCTCCCTCGGGCCACATCAAGTCCGGGATGACGGCAACAAAAAAGGCCGCGTCGAGCGGCGGCCTGTGGGAACTCTCTGCGAATTGAGGTGTCGCCAATTACTTGGGCTGTGTGCCCTGCGGCTTGGGTGCTGGCGGGGTGGTTGCAGGCTTCGCGGCCGGCGTAGCCGGCTTGACCCCTGCTGGTCTGACGGGGGCAGGCACACCTGACTGCGCATTGTAAATGTCGACGACGGACTTGGTGATGTCGACCGCCGGCCCGGCCCAGAGCACGGGCCCGTTCGGCCAGGGATTCGAAGTGTCGATGATCACCCCGAAACCGTTGTCCGCGGCGTACTTTACCAGCATCGGCCCCATCTTCTGGAGGATGCGCTGCGCAATTTCGTTCTGCTGACCCTGGGCGTCGTCACGCGCGTCCTGTACCGAACGCTCCAATGATTTCTGCTTCTGCTCGATCTGTTTCACCAGGGTGCCACGGGCTTCGTCGTTGAGCTTTTCACCCTGGGTGTTGAGCTGTTTTTTCAGGTTCTCCACTTCGTCGTTCATTCCCTTCAGTTCGTTCTGCCTGGGCTCGAGCTTCTTGCTCAAAGCCTCGAAATCGCGCTGGCCTTCGTTGCTGGCAAATATGGCCTGCTCGACGTTGATGGTCCCAATCTTGGTTCCGGCGGCATTGGTGGCCACCGGGGCGGCGGCAGGGCCGGCAGAAGCGCTAGGAGCCGCGGGTAAGGCGGCGGTCTGAGCCAGCGCCGCAACCGACACCACGAACACAGCGGGCATGAGAAGTCGCGCGAACTTGCGTGTCATGTGATTGATATGAACTCCTTGGAATTTGTCCCGGGAAATTTGCTCAGGATTTTATGTAAACCCACGCTGGCCGCAACGCAACACAAACTCACCGTTGCAGGTCAACGGAAGAGACTGGGCCGAAATTCCCAGTGCTTCACGCCGCACCTGATCAGCGTGTCGACCACCCCAGCTGGCTGCCTCTTCCTCAGAGCGTGGATAGTATGATTATAGAGACAGGCTGGATGCAAGGTCAAACTGCGGCGGCCTTCAGTCGTCAGTCTTCAGGCGTGGCAGCAGCGGACCTGACGACTGACGACCGACGACTCCCTCTAAAATGTCGTTGCCACGCTGAAGCGGAAGGTCTTGCGTGGCTCGCGCAATTGAAACTGGGGGGAAAGGCTCCTGACCGCCTGATCGAAAGTAAAATCGCCGGCGGCTCCGGCCGGGAACATATCTCGCGTGATCGGCACCGGCCCCCGCGCCGAAGTGTCCAATCGCAGCGGGTTGTAGGCCCAGTAGACCCGGAAGGGAGCGTTGATGATGGGCAGAAACACCTGCAATTCCACCCCCGAGGACATTCGCGGAATCCAGTTGGTGCTGCTTACGATCTGCAGCTCTCCCGAGAACGGCGGGCGCTGCAGGTGGCCTCCGGCGCAATTCAGGGCAATATCGAGCGTAGGACAGCCAAACACTGTGTTGTTGATGTCAGCCAGTTGACCCGAGTTGATGCGCAGCTGCGAGTTCCTGACAATCGGATTCATGCCCACGTCCACAAAGGGGGCCAAAGCGACCGGGCCGGCGATGGTAAACCGGTATTCCAGATTCGTGACCAGACTGGCGTCTCCACCCGGGAATACGATCCGTTCCACGGGAACCGGAATTGTGTAGCTGCCCCGCAGCGGATTGCCGGGGTCCTTGGGAACCGTTGTGCCGTCCGGATTACTCAGGACGATGTTCCCCTTGTCCGGAAGAAAGGCGACCGGAGACACCGAGCGGATGTCGAAGCCGCGAATGTCATTCTCGCCGCCCAGGTAGAAGCGCTCGAAGGGGGGTGCCACCACGCCGCCGTATCCGATGAGGAAAGAGCCTTGCGCGTTAAACCCAATCGTATTGCGACGTTTCTGCATGGGTTTGAAGTGTTTGTACTGAACAATCGGGCGGAGCGACCGCACCGTCCCCCCCAGCCCGGCAATTTCACCGCCGAAAAATACGCTGGTCCCCCCGCGGGGTGAGATGGCGCTGTCGATGGTGCTGAATGAAAAACTGGGAAGGATCTTGCTGGTTACAATTCCCTCCAGCGAATTGGGCCCATTGATTCCGCGAAAGGCGAGGTCGGTGAACAATATTTTCGAGGCGTCGCTGACCGCAACGATGGAGGACCGGTCGAACGAGTAGGTAATGCTCACCCGTTTGAAGGAATGGTGCAACTGGTAACTGAGGGACCCGCTGAAACCGGAACTCGACTGGGTATAGTTCTGCAAGTTCTGCAAGAAAGTGGACGGGAGATTGATCTGCTGGCCGGTCAGGATGGCTTCCTGGCGTGCCTGGTTGAAATTGTATTTTTGCGTGTAGACGGTAAACCCGCCCTGGATCGGGCGATCAAAAAGGTAGGGCTCGGTAAAACCAAAACTCAGGATGCGCTGGCTGTTGCCGATGCTGGCCTGCACCGACAGGGTTTCACCCAAACCGAGAAAGTTGTTGGTGCTGTAATTGATCCCGATGAAGGCTCCGGCCAGTCCGCTCACGCCGCCGTTCAGGCCAATGCTGTTCTTACCCTTCTCCTTAACCTTGAGCGTAAGGTCGACGCTGCCGGTCTTTTCGTCCAGATGGCGCTCAGTGACATTCGGGTCGTCCGGCTTAAGTTGTTCGAAATAGCCGAGTTGGTTAAGGCGAAGCAGGCTCAGCTCCCACAGGTGCTGATTGTACTGCTGGCCTTCCTCGAGCGCGATCTCGCGCCGGATCACTTTGTCGCGGGTTGTGGTATTTCCAGCGAACTCAATACGGCGCACAAAAAACTGCTTACCCTCATCCACGTCAATGCTCAGAAAAACTAGCTTCTTGTCTTCATCGAACGTCGTGTTGGGAATGGAAGTGAAGTTGATGTAGCCAAACTCCCCGTATGCTTTGCGCAAGTTCTCCAGGCCCTTGGCGACTTTCTCGCGGGAAAAGATCTCCCCATCCTTCATGGGAAACAGCCCACGCAAGGCTTTTTCATTGCTCAGCTTGGAGTTGCCTTTGAAGGAGATTCCCCCCAGGCGGTAGCGATCTCCCTCTTCAATGGGGATGGTGATGTCCACCGCCTTGCCCAGTCCCTTCATGAGCAGCGGGATGTGGAAACCTGGGTGGCCGGTGTCATGAATTTCGGTTTTGGGGTCCGCCACCAGCACTTTGAAGTAGCCGCGGTTCTGGTATTCGGCCCGCACCCGTTCCGTATCCTCTTCGAGCTTGGTGGCGTCGTAGGTTTTGGCAAAAATGTTTTCCAGAAAGATGGAGTGGGGAACCCCAATCGGCTTCAGATTTTTCATGGCGGCGCGCAGGGTCCGCGAGTTGACGTTCCTGTTGCCCTCGAACTTGATTTTGCCGACGCTGACCTTCGGGCCCTCCTTGACCACAAACGTGACACTGACCTTAGCTGGGGGGATGGGCCGCATTTCGGTCCGCACAGTGGCGAACTGCCGCCCGTGTTCGGAGAGCAATTCCTTGATCGTGACCTCGGCTTTCTTGACCTTGGTGGGATCGTACTGACTTTCCGGGGAGAGTCCGACCTTCCGGTCCTTGAAGCGGTCCAGCACATCGCTCTTCGATACAGAATTCAGCCCGGAGTACTCGATCTCGCTGATGGTAGGGCGCTCCTTGACGTAGACGTGGATGCGCCAGCCTTTGGGCGTCTGCTCGCGCTCGAAGCGGATGTCTTCGAAGTAGTTGGTGTTCCACAGAGAATTGAAGTCACGCTCCAGGGCGGCCGCGTCATACACGTCGCCGGGACGGGTGAAGATGCGTCCCCGCACCGTTTCAGCCGGGATACGCCGATTGCCATGGACCACGATCTCCGTGATCAAGTCCTGCTGGCTGAATCCGGCCGCGCACAGCAGCACTACCAAAAGGGGGTAGAGGAACCGCCGCCCCGCGTTACAAATCTTTATGATTGAACAAGATGGCCACAGTACCGAGGCCGGGGTAGGCCGCACGCCGCCCCGCCGCCTCTTCGTCACTACAGGGCTATCCTGGTGAAAACGAAGAATCGCAACTACCTCGGATCCTGGGAATATGGAAAGTGGCAATTATACGGTAGAGCCGTGGAGACCGTCCAAAGCGCTCGTTCCCTCGCGGGACGACGATTTAGCGAGCTCTACTTCAACCAAGACGGAATAAAACGTGGCCGAGTTGCCCAGGTCAGTAAGTTTTTCCGAGGTGAGCACATTAATGTTCCGGCTTTCCAAGCTCAATTTGGCCCACTGCAGCTTGGCGGAGACCACACCCGTCTGCACCGCGTCATCGACTCGAGCTCGCAAATGAATGTCGCCGCGGCGGTTAAACACGCGAACCAGATCTCCGTCGGCGATTTTACGGGCTTGCGCGTCGGCCGCATTCATTTCCAGCAAACCGGCTTCCTCCATCTGCTGAGCCGCCGCGACATTGCAGAAAGTGGAATTCAGGAAGTTGTCCGCCTTGCGTGCCAGCAGTTCGAGAGGAAACTCCCTGGCCTGCGGGCTGTGCCGCGATTCCCGAGGCGGATCGAATACCGCCAACGGGTCTAGACCCTGCGCCTTGACTTCCTCACTGTAAAGTTCAGCCTTCCCGCTGGCCGTGGCGAAACTACCCTGGGCAAAAGGCAGATAGAAATCTGAGGAACCCGGATCGGGGAACTGCTTTTCGAGACTGAGTCTGACGTGCCCTTCCCGTTCGAGTCGATCGCGGCCTATCCCCTGCAACCGCGGATTTTCTGAATTCAGCGCCGCGTCGATCATCTGGTCCACCGATTCCCGGAAGCAATCCTCCTGAAAACTCATGCGCTCACGCGAAACACTTCGACGTTCGAACGGCACTCGCCCAGCGGCGCGATGGCCGGATCCGACATTTGCAGATAGTAGTGTCCGTATGCCGGCTGCAAATCTTTGTGCTCGAAGAAGGTGGTCGCCGGCAGGACGATGTCAGCATAGTCAGTGGTATCGGTAAAGAACTGCTCGTGCACGACGGTGAACAAATCCGGACGCTGCAAACCGCGGATCACCGCGTTGTGATTGGGACAGACCGCCGCCGGATTCGAGTTGTAGACAAAGAGCGCCTTGACCGGCGGATCGTCAAGCGTGTTCAGGGCCGTGCCCAATGCCACCATGTTGACGGTGCGCGCGGGCCGTCCCAGCGCTTTCTGCATCAGGTCGGCCCGCTCCAGGGAGTCTTTGTTCAGCCCAAAGGCTCCGCTGGTGGAAAGCTGCAATCCGCCGCCGATTTCCTTCCACGAACCGGTAATGCAGGGCAGCATGGCGATCGAGCGCGTAGCCATGCCACCGCCTTCGGAGCGCTGCACTCCGTAGTTTACCCGGATCACCGCTGGGCGGGTGGTTGCGTACCCGCGGGCCAGCTTGACAATATCAGAAGCTGAAATGCCCGTCCACCGCGCCACAGGCTCGGGCGAGTATTCGTGGACTTTCTCGCGGAGTTGATCGAAGCCAACGGTGTAGCGGGCAACATAATCGGCGTCATGCAGCGATTCGTTGATGATGACGTGCATCAGGCCGAGGGCGAGCGCGGCGTCGGTGCCGGGATTGATGGGAAGGTACCAGTCCGCGCAGGCCGCGGTACGGGTGCGATAAGGATCGATCACCACCAGCTTTGCGCCCTGGCGCCTCGCCTCGGCGATAAAGGGCCACAAATGGACATTGTTGCCGTGGATATTCGCGCCCCACGCGATAATGTAGCGCGAATAGCGGAATTGTTCCGGTTCCGTCCCCAGCTTGACGCCGATAACCGACTTAAGCCCTGCCTCTCCCGCCGCCGAGCAGATATTGCGGGCCAGTTGCGACGCGCCTAGCCGGTGGAAGAAGCGCCGGTCCATGGAGTTTGCAGCGTCCCCCCGTAGGAGTAGGGCAGAATGGCCTCGCTGCCGAATTCTGAAACAATCTTGCGGAATCGAGAGATGACTTCGTCGAGCGCTTCGTCCCAGGAAATGCGCTCGAAGGCCTCGTTTGCCTGTGTGGCGCGGGCGCCCTCCTCCGCGGGCAATCCCTTGGGCCCCACCCGCCGCATCGGGTAAAGCACACGGTCGGGGGAATAGACGCGATCGAGATACTTGGCCACCTTGGCGCAGAGGAACCCACGCGTCACCGGATGCGCGGGGTCGCCCTGAATCTTCGTCGCCCGCCCATCCTGCACCGTGATCAGGACTCCGCAGGCGTCGGGGCAGTCGTGCGGACAAGCGGCGTGGACGACCTTCTTCATGATCGAATTTATTATAAAGCCCGGTACTCGCAGTCTGCGGCTGCCGGAGACGGATGGCATCACTCTCTGAAGAAAAGAAAAGGCGGACGGTTTGTGACCGCCGCATCAACATCCGCCGAATTCGAGCTACTGCACTTCTCGTACGCGATGGGCCCACAGCACGGGACCGCCGACTGAGTCCTTAAGGACAAGGCCGCGGGCCACCACCGGGACGGAGGTCGTCGCGCTCGCGGTTTGCAGATCAGTCAGGGTCAGGGTGTCGCTGTTGCCCTGGAAGAACAGGGTTCCAGCGCCTGTATTCACGGTCAACGGTCCGCCGAGCGACAAGCACCGCAAGCCGGTATTCAACAGCTTGAAGGTGCCAGCGTTTCCGCTGGTAACAACCACACTGCCGGAAACGACCGTGCCGTACACTCCCTGGCGCCGCAACGAGATCAGGTGCGGTGTGAACGTGGAATTGCCAAAGGTGCCTCCGA
>Ga0207132_1204_pt1 | contig 11206 bp, 9 predicted proteins | sample Alteio_BWMinHeat_14_FD_153554 | JGI IMG/M metagenome (GOLD analysis project Ga0207132, IMG submission 153554) | Enriched cells from forest soil in Barre Woods Harvard Forest LTER site, Petersham, Massachusetts, United States -... | ecosystem: Environmental > Terrestrial > Soil > Temperate forest >...
CGTTTAAATCCAAAGGGAACTTATTGATAAATTCCTATATTTATAAAACCTTATTGGCATGAAAAAATATCTATTCCTTATTTGCGTAACCATACTGCTTTTTGGCTGTAAAAAAGATAAATCGGTTACCCCCACTCCGCCGCAACTAGATGTTGTCGGTACGTGGTCCCTGTATTCATGGCAGCAGACAAACCTGGATGCCACGGTAACCAAATATCCGTGCTTGTCGGAAAACATACTTAAGATAAATTCCGATAACACAACCGCTGAAAATTATACAGGTAAAGACACCTGCTATATTGTACGCCCGACAGGACCGTTAACTTCCTGGACCGCCATTGGCATACCTGGCCAGGCGGTTGTTTCCAATACCTGGCGCCGCAACGGTAACGATATTTATATTGGCTCGGAACATTCGGTAATATCCAATTCGAACGGTACACTATTTCTAACCACAACCGACACCATAACATCAGGGGTAACTTCACCTTTAATTTTGAAAGTTGTGGATGTTAAGCAGTGAGCGTTGTAAGGTAATGTGATCAAGAGAGGCTTTAATCATTTTCAAATCTTCAAATCACACATTTTCAAATTAAAGATGCGTATTGCTCCTGAACAGCTTTATCGCGATAGCCAAAAGAATAATCCCGAATGCCTTCCGCAAAATGTTCACGCCTGTATTGCCCAGCAGTTTCTCTATCCATTTTACGTTTTTGAGCACGATATAAACAAACAGGGTATTAACAATGATGCCCGCAATAATATTTTGCGTTTGGTATTGGGATTTGAGGGAAAGCAGCGTTGTCATTGTTCCTGCACCGGCTATCAGGGGGAATGCTAAGGGCACAATAGAGGCAGTGTCTGATAATTCTTCTTTAAAGAATTTAACGCCCAATATCATTTCCATTGCTATAATAAAAATGACCAGTGAACCTGCTATGGCAAAGGATGAAACGTCGAGGCCTATAATGGATAGCAGCTCCTGCCCGCCAAATAAAAATGCAATCATTAACACTAGCACCGCAATGCTCGCCTTTTCCGACTGGATATGCCCTGCGCGTTGCCGAAGCTCGATAATGATGGGTATGGCGCCCAAAATATCGATAATGGCAAACAGGATCATGGTAACCGAAAGTACTTCTCTGAATATTAGTGGATGCATTGACTTTGAATTTATTGTTTCGCCTTTAGCCGGAAACAAAGCAAAGTTGCAACTAAAATATAGAAGGACGATAAAAAGAATATACTATGTACAGAGAATGCAGCCGCCACCCCCGCTGTCAGCGGGCCGACCGCCTGGCCGACGGAGGCATAAGATTGATTAATGCCGAGTATCTGCCCCTGTTCGGTTTTATCGATATTATCGGCTATAATGGCATTAAGCATGGGGTTGCGCAAGCCATTGAACAGGCCATAGACGCAAAGACAAACTGCAAACGGAATTAATACGGAGATGAACCCCGAAACGAACATCGCCGCAAAGCACAAAATGGTAGAAAGCAAAAGAATGATCTGTTTTGAGGAAAACGTTTTTATAAAAAACGGCACGCACAATTGCATAACGATGCCGCAAATACCAAATCCCGCTAAAAATAAGCCCATTTGGAAAGGCGTGATCTTTAAAATGTCGACGCTAAAGGTTTGAAAGCCGATGATCATGGTGAATTGCGCCATGGTGAGCAAAAAGCCGGTAAAAACTACTGTACCGATGGTGGGCCGTTTTAGTGTTGTGATCAACGAAATAAACTTAAACTTACCACTGAGGTTTACTCTTGTTGCTTTATTAGTGGGGTTGGTTTCCTTGAGCAAAAAAGCCGCGCAAAGTGTGCCGATCAGCGATATACCTGCTGCAAAAAAGAATGGAGCCTGTGGGCTGAATTCGTTAAACACCCCACCTATAAAGGGCCCGATCACGAATCCGAATGCAAATGAGGACCCCAATATACCAAACCTTTTTGCCCGGTTTTGGGGAGTAGCGGTATCAGCCACCATTGCCTGGGCTACCGACACATTACCACCTGTAAGTCCGTCCAGTATCCGGGCAGCAAAAAGGATGATCAAACTGCGGGCTTCGGCAAAAAGCAGGAAGGAAATGCATGTACCTGCAAGACTCATAACCAACAAGGGCTTGCGTCCCCATTTATCCGAGAGGGAGCCTAATACTGGCGTGGCAAAAAATTGCGCGATGGAAAATGATGCTGTTAATACGCCGAGTGTTGTGCCGGTAAGCCCGAACATTTTGCCATAGGTATAAAGCACCGGCACGATGATACCGAATCCCAGGGAATTGATAACACAGACGAGTACTAATATCCAAAGGTTTTTATCAGACTTCATTAGATGGTTTCCAGCAATTAGTTAAAAAGTTAAACTAACAAAAAAGGTTCCGGCAAGCGGAACCTTTTCAATATTATGGTTATATTATTCAATCACTACCCTAATTTTTAAAGTGTTCGGGATCAAACTGAAATACGCTTAAAATATATTTACTTCTCCTCGAAATCCGAAGCACGTGGCAAAATATCACCCGCTGTGCCAAGTTTACTATTTCTCCGGCTGTAGCTAAAGTAAATAACCAGGCCAATAATCATCCAGCATAAGGCCGCGTACTGTGTACTGCGGTCAAGACTCACGATCATTGCACTGCAAATAATGATACCCAATATTGGAACGAGGGGCACAAGCGGTGTTTTAAAAGGCCTTATCAGGTTCGGATCTTTCCTCCTTAATATCCATACGCCAAAACAAACCAGCACAAACGCAAATAGCGTACCTATCGAGGTTAAATCGCCTGCAACGCTTTCCGGTAAAAAAGCGGCGAATAGCCCTACGAAAACAAATAGGATCAGGTTGCTTTTGTATGGTGTTTTAAAGGATGGATGAAGATCGGAGAATATTTTTGGCAACAAGCCATCAGTAGACATAGTATAGAACACCCTGGATTGTCCCAGAAGCATAACCAGTATCACAGAAGAAAAACCAAGTAATATAGCTACGGTCACCAGGGTGGCCAACCAACCATAATGCATGTAGGTACTGATGGCATAGGCAACTGAAGCTTCCTTACCCTGGGTCATGAAATCGCGATATGGTGCGACTCCAGTTAGTACATATGAAAACAGGATATATAGAATTGTACATACCACAAGCGATCCCAAAATGCCTATTGGCATGTCCTTCTTTGGGTTTTTTGCCTCCTGAGCGGCAGTCGATACAGCATCAAAGCCGATAAATGCAAAAAATACAACACCAGCACCGGCAAGTATTCCCCCCCAGCCATGGTTAAAAAACGGCAAATAGGAATATTGGCTGCCGTTCGCCAATACAGCTGGCTTGGCGTCAGCAGGGACAATATATGGAGTATGATTAGCGTCTTTCATAAACCCCCAGCCCACTGCTATAAAAACCAGTACAATGGATACTTTTACAATTACGATAATGGTATTAAAAGTAGCTGATTCCTGTGTTCCTTTTATTAGCAGAAGCGAAAGAAGCAGTAAAATTACCAGCGCCGGTATGTTCATGATACCATGATGCCCTGCTATGTTTTCCATCGGCGAGTGGCACCACTCGTAGGGTATTCGCCCGCCTACCAGTTTATTTAGGTATTCGCTCCAACTTATAGAAACGGTGGCAGCCCCCAGCGCGTATTCCAATATCAGCGCCCAGCCAATTATCCATGCAACTATTTCGCCCATGGTGGCATAAGCATAAGTATAAGCGCTTCCTGCGATCGGAATGATAGAAGCGAATTCAGCATAGCAAAGGCCGGCGAACGCACAGCCAACCGCGGCTACTATAAACGAAAGGGTGACCGCCGGACCGGCATGCTCCCCGGCAGCTGCGGCAGTCCTTACAAAAAGGCCCGCCCCAATAATGGCTCCGATACCAAGGGCAATCAGGTTGCCTGCTCCCAGCGTTCGCTTGAGGCTAGAACCCTCATCCGCTGATGTCTGCAACTGCTGCAAAGATTTTTTTACAAATAAGCTCATACTCTAAATAATAAGATCAGTTTTTAATAATTGTAAATCAGTTTTTCCAAACGTACTTAAATTTATTCAAAACATAAAGTGCAGAATGTAACAATGGGAATGTTTGGAAATGCGGAATTAAATATGTGAAACTCACTTCTAATCTTTATTCGTCGGAGCTTCTATTACGAAAATATTCAGGAAATTAAATGTGACAAGCTAACAAGCCCTGGTACAATTTTCTCTTCAATAAAAAAGTCTTAAATTTATATTGATAACTAAATAAGATGAACGCAATACATCATCATTATATCACCGACAAAGACGGCAAAAAGATATCCGTGGTGATTCCATTAGCCGAGTATGAGCAAATAATTGAAGAACTCGACGAATTGGATGACATCAGGATTTATGACGAAGCTAAATCCGATAAGGGGTCAACCCTGTTGTTTGGTGATTACGTAAAGCAGCGCCAGGCAAGATAATGGAGATCTACAAGATCGTCATTACTAAATTTGCACAAAAAAAAGGGACACCTTTCAGCACCCTTTTGTCTTTTTACCTTTCGCCTTTATCCTTTTACCTTATTTAGGCTTTTTTATCAACCTTTATCACATGATTGATCATCGAACGTTCCTGAAGTTCCCTCTGGATACTTTTATTGTGACCGATTTCCTTGTGCAGGTGCGGTGCGATTACCAGTGAAACGATCGACATCAGCTTGATCAATATATTCATTGACGGACCTGAGGTATCTTTAAACGGATCGCCAACGGTATCGCCGGTTACCGATGCCTTGTGTGGCTCCGATTTTTTATAAAAGGTTTCCCCGTTTATCACAACTCCTTTTTCGAATGATTTTTTTGCATTATCCCATGCGCCGCCTGCATTGCTTTGGAAAATTCCCATCAGCACGCCCGATACCGTTACGCCTGCAAGCAGTCCGCCTAAGACTTCAGGGCCAAATGCAAAACCAATGATTACGGGTGTGATCAGAGCGATCAGGCCAGGTGCAACCATTTCGCGGATAGACGCTTTGGTGGATATAGCCACACATTTTTCGTACTCAGGTTTACCGGTGTACTCCATGATGCCCGGTATTTCGCGGAACTGGCGTCGAACTTCCTCAACCATAGCCATAGCCGCCCGGCCCACTGCCGAAATAGCCAGCGATGAAAATATGAAAGGGATCATACCGCCAACAAAAAGTCCGGCCAGTACATCAGCTTTGTAAATATCGATATGCTCAATGCCGGCAACGCCAACAAAGGCGGCAAATAAAGCCAGTGAAGTTAAGGCCGCAGAAGCAATTGCAAAGCCCTTGCCTGTCGCGGCGGTAGTGTTACCAACGGCGTCAAGATTATCCGTACGATGACGAACTTCTTCAGGCAAACGGCTCATTTCGGCAATACCACCCGCATTGTCGGCTATAGGGCCAAAGGCGTCGATGGAAAGTTGCATTGCGGTTGTTGCCATCATGCCCGCTGCAGCGATAGAAACGCCGTACAAGCCTGCAAAATGATAGGAGCCATAAATACCCGAAGCCAGAACTAAGATAGGCATCACTGTTGATTCCATCCCCACAGCCAAACCACCGATGATATTGGTAGCATGCCCGGTTGAGGACTGCCGTATAATACTCAGCACCGGGCGCTTGCCCATTGCGGTATAATATTCGGTGATCATTGACATCAGCGTGCCCACTACAAGCCCAACCGCTATCGAGCCGAAAACGCCATTTTTAGTAAATACAATGGAACCTTCTTTTAATCCTCCGCCCGATATCTCATCACGGAGCATGTGAAAGCTATCGTCAGGCAGCATCCACTGCACTACAAAATAAGTAGCAATCGCTGTTAGGATGATCGAAGTCCAGTTGCCGATATTTAAAGCGTTTTGCACGCTGTCGGTTTCCTTTTTTATGCGTACAAACGCCGCGCCGACGATGGAAAAAATAAGGCCCAAACCTGCAATAACCATCGGCAACAATATCGGCGCTATACCGCCAAAGTTATCATTCGATACAATTTCGCGGCCAAGAACCATAGTGGCAAGCATGGTAGCCACGTAGGAGCCGAAAAGGTCGGCGCCCATGCCTGCTACGTCGCCTACGTTGTCGCCTACATTATCGGCGATGGTTGCGGGATTGCGTACGTCGTCTTCAGGGATGCCCGCTTCAACTTTACCAACAAGGTCGGCGCCCACATCGGCCGCTTTGGTGTAAATGCCTCCGCCCACACGCGCAAACAATGCGATAGATTCAGCGCCGAGGGAAAATCCAGCTAAAACGTCAAGCGCTTTCGCCATGCCTTCGCCGTTTACGTTTAATCCCTGGCTTCTGACATACAAAGTATAAAAAACTATGAATAACGAGCCCAGGCCGATAATCGCCAGCCCGGCAACTCCCAATCCCATAACGGTACCGCCTGTAAACGATACTTTAAGCGCCTGGGCTAAACTTGTCCTGGCAGCCTGCGTAGTGCGTACGTTCGCTTTTGTAGCGATGCGCATGCCGAGAAATCCGGCGAAAGCCGAAAGAAAAGCGCCGCAAATAAATGAAATGGCGATAACAGGGCTCGATGTGGCCACTGTCGTTCCCGACCAGGCCAGTAAAAGACCGGCAACGACCACGAAGTAGCTTAGGATCTTCCATTCGGCGCGTAAAAATGCCATTGCGCCATCTGCAATGTACCCGGACAGTTTGGCCATATCGCCATCGCCTGCATCCTGTTTGGTTACCCAGGCAGCTTTTATTGCCATGAAAACGATCCCGACGAGCCCCAGAACAGGGATTAAATAGATTAAGTAGCTGTTTAATAAATCCATATATTATTTTTAAGTGCCAATATTTTCCGACGATATTTTTAAAAAGCGTGCAAATATAATTGGTCTGCGCAAATTAGTAAATTAATTTCTTTACAATCGCCTGTCAATTACAAGTTTTTTGATAGTTTAGAACCTTAAACTATTTATTGCCGATGATTTCTGAAACACAACAGCCAAAACTAAAACACGAGCTGGGCTTGCTCGACGGCACTATGCTGGTGGCCGGCTCCATGATTGGCTCGGGTATATTTATCGTAAGCGCCGATATCACACGCAATGTCGGTTCTGCCGGCTGGCTTATTTTTGTATGGGCGATAACCGGCTTTATGACCATTACCGCTGCTGTAAGCTACGGTGAACTAAGCGGCATGTTCCCAAAAGCGGGGGGCCAATATGTGTATTTAAAGGAAGCCTATAACAAGTTAACCGGTTTTTTATATGGGTGGAGCTTTTTCGCTGTGATACAAACCGGCACCATTGCTGCGGTGGGCGTGGCGTTTTCAAAATTTGCCGCATACCTGCATCTACCCGGTATCAGCGAGGACAATATCTTGTTTGCGACAGATATCGGCAGTTGGCATTTTACCATTAGTGGTGCACAATTGGTCGCTATCGTCGTGATCATATTCCTCACTTTTATAAATACCCGCGGCGTTAAAACCGGCAAACTAGTACAAAATACATTTACCCTAACCAAGCTGCTGAGTTTATTCGGGTTGATTGTTTTCGGTTTACTGGCCATAAAAGGCGATATATGGCATGCCAACTGGGGCGATGCCTGGAATATCCACAAAATAAATAAAGACGGCAGCTTCGGAGGCAATTATATTATGGCAGCGGCTTTGGGCGCAATTGCAGCATCCATGGTCGGCTCCATATTCAGCAGCGACGCATGGAACAACGTAACTTTTATAGCAGGGGAAATGAACAACCCCAAACGTAACATAGGCCTCAGTTTGTTTTTTGGAACGCTGATTGTTTCCATTATCTATATTTCGGCAAACGTAATGTATACCGGCGTATTGTCGATCCATGATATTGCTACGGCACCTAAGGACCGTGTGGCCGTATCGGCCGCGCACGTAATTTTTGGTAATGCGGGTACGTATGTCATCGCCGTAATGATCATGATCTCCACGTTTGGCTGCAACAACGGACTGGTTATGGCAGGCGCAAGGGTGTACTATACCATGGCAAAGGATGGCTTGTTTTTTAAACGGGTAGGTACCTTAAATAAGTTCGCAGTGCCCGGCTTTGGTTTGTGGATACAGGCATTGGTCGCTTCCATTTTATGCCTTAGCGGTAAATATGGTGACCTGCTGGATATGATTTCCTTTGTGGCAGTCTTGTTTTATGTGCTAACCATCGTCGGTATTTTCATCCTGCGAAAACGGCAACCCGATACTGAGCGGCCTTACAAAGCTTTTGGGTATCCGATTTTGCCTGCCATTTATGTCATCATGGGAATCGCATTTTGTATATTATTAATTATTTACAAACCCCAGTTTACCTGGCCGGGCCTTATCATTGTGCTGATCGGCATACCGATTTATTATATATCTCAACGTAATTCAAAAAATGAGGATCAGGCAGATCTCACTACTTAGTTTATTATTTATTGGGTCGACCGCGTTTTCGCAACCGCTGGACCAAAAATTGCACTCGGCGTTCAACCATTTACAGGCTGATAGCCAATGCCGCTATGCGTCTGTGTCATTAACCGTGCTTGATGCAAAAACAGGCGAAACCGTATTTGCAGCTAATCCAAATATGGGCCTGGCAACGGCATCGACCCTAAAAACTATCACTACTATTACGGCATTTAACCTGCTGGGTAAGGATTTTCAATACCAAACCCAATTTGGCTACAGCGGCTCGATTGGCGCCGATGGAACACTAAATGGCGACATAATTATAAAAGGGGCAGGCGACCCAACCTTGGGTAGTTGGCGCTACGAAGGGTCGCATGAAGGCCAGGTGCTTACGTTGATGGTTGATGCGCTGCAGGTGGCCGGTATAAAAAGAATAAACGGGCGGATCATTGGCGACGACAGCATTTTTGGCTCGCAATCAATCCCCGAAGGCTGGATATGGATGGATGTAGGCAATTATTACGGCGCCGGGACATCGGGTCTTTGCTGGCGCGAAAACCAGTTCGATATCAAATTAAAAACCAGCCGGGTTGACAGTCCGATAACCATTTCGCGTGAAGTGCCGGCCATGCCCTATCTTGATTTCAAAAATGAGCTGATCAACGGCGAATCCGGAAGCGGTGATAATGCCTATGCATTTTTACCCATTGGTGGCAAGCTGATGTATTTACGGGGAACTTATGCCATCGACGAAAACAAAAAAAGTATTTCCGCAGCCCTGCCTGACCCCGCCTACGATGCAGCATTCCGTTTAACCGATACGTTGAATCGTTTGGGTCTGCTAATAAGCGGCACCCCTGAATCAACCGGTACGCTTACCGCGAAAGGGCTGCAAACGCCGCAGATCACCAAAAACTTAACCACCATTCTATCGCCGCATTTAAGCCAGATCATTTATTGGCTCAACCAAAAAAGCATTAACCTGTATGCCGAGCAATTGCTGAAAACCATCGCCTGGAAAATGGGCAAACAAGTGACGACGGAAAACAGCGTCGAAGTGCTGCAAAACTTCTGGAAACAGCGCGGTATCGATCCCCATTCCTTAAACATTGTAGATGGCAGCGGCCTTTCGCCCGGCGACAGGGTGACCACCATGACGATGGCCACCATCCTGCAATCCGCCAAAAAAGAAACCTGGTTCCCCGACTTTTATGACAGCCTGCCGACTTACAACAACATGAAAATGAAAAGCGGTAGTATTTTAAATGTGCTTACCTACGCCGGTTACCAAACTTACCACGGCCGCGAGCTTTGTTTTAGTATCATGGTGAATAACTTCAACGGCAGCAGCCGCGGGGTGAAGGAGAAGATGTTCAGGGTTTTGGACGAGCTGAAAGCTCCCTAACCCCTGTTGGCTTCTTTTGGAATGGTAAAAGTAGTTCTAGTGTGAATTTGGCGCACCTCGGATTTATGATCGGCGGAAATTGGGATAAATCCGCGCAAAAACGGTACCAAACTAAATTCTGCTTTTAAGTTGATTTATGATACCTTCGGTTAAATTAAACAAATGATTTCTTTTAAAGATGCCTTTTATAAGGCAATAAATGAACTTTATCCAAATGGCCCTGAATGGGATTTAGTTGGTATTATTACTAAAAGTTCAAAGGTTTACACGTTATCGTACGATTCAAAAATCCTTTCTGGCATTTTTGAGATATTGACTGAACCGATTATTCAAAAAATAGCCGACGACAATGACTTAATACTAAGGAAAGGGGTCCAAAATCAATACCCTGAATTTACTTTATATGATGAGGCTTTTTCACACGAGAAAATTGCAGTCGATATGAAGTCGACTTATAGGCAACGAAATGTCGGTGGCGATGTGAAACCATTCTCGTTTACTTTAGGTTCATACCGATCTTATTTACAAGACCCAAAAGGAACTAAGGGAATTTTATTCCCATATAGTGAATATAAAGAACACTGGGTAATTGGCTTTATTTATGATAGAAATCCTGGCTGTAAAAATGTTGAAATTAAACAAATCCTCGAAGCATTGCTTTTGGAAACACCCTATTCTAATCTAGAATACTTTGTTCAGGAAAAGCATAAGATAGCTGGGAAAGTGAAGGGTAGTGGTAATACGACAAATATTAGCTCCATCAAAAGTAAATTAATAGAAGACTTTGTCGAAGGCAATGGTCCTTTCCAGACGAAAGAAGATTTTGAAAATTATTGGAGAATCTTTGTTAAATAACTAATTTTTTTAGTATAATTGTAGATGCGTTTCCCAAAAACAATACAAAAGATTATTGTTCCCCCAATCAAATGCCAGGGAATAAAGACCAAACTTATTCCTTTTATAGGTCAAAATATATTTTGGGAAGGAAAAGGTGTATGGATAGAGCCATTTTTAGGCTCAGGAGTCGTAGCCTTTAATATGAACCCCGAAAATGCTCTATTATGCGATACGAATAAACATATCATCAAGTTTTATCAATCGCTGCAGAATGACACTATTAATGCGGCTATTATAAGGGAGCAACTGGAATTAATGGGGCCTCAACTAGCGACTCATGGTATTGATTATTATTATGAAGTAAGAAAGCGATTTAATCAGGGGGCAGATAGTATCGATTTCATTTTTCTAAACAGATCTTGTTTTAATGGATTAATGCGATTCAACTCAAAAGGAGGTTTCAATGTTCCATTTGGCCACAAACCTAACCGGTTCGCTAAAGCGTATATTACCAAAATTGTTAATCAAGTAAATACGATTCAAAAAACAATAAAAAACAAAAACTGGATTTTTAA
>Ga0207132_1205_pt1 | contig 11191 bp, 11 predicted proteins | sample Alteio_BWMinHeat_14_FD_153554 | JGI IMG/M metagenome (GOLD analysis project Ga0207132, IMG submission 153554) | Enriched cells from forest soil in Barre Woods Harvard Forest LTER site, Petersham, Massachusetts, United States -... | ecosystem: Environmental > Terrestrial > Soil > Temperate forest >...
TCGATGATTGCGGCGAGCGAAGGCACATCCAGCCCGAAATAATAAAGAAAGCTGCTATCCTGCCTGAAAGGGTAGCAATTATCTTTATAATTCATGCTGCTGTCTTCGTTCCCCATCAGCAGGATAATGCCATCGGCACCCATATTTTGCTTTAGCGCGCTCCGGCGCTCCGTATAAACTGGTTTTTCGAAAAGGTGCAGCTCCATGTGCAATTTTGGTTTAAGACGATTTGGTTTATGAAGATTTAGTAAAAACTTTCAGCCACAGATATTTTAGTGATCCGTAGATCAACATAAATAGCAGGAATGCAATAACAGTCGAAATACATATGAAAGCCGTGATTCTCAGGCTTTCGGTTGATGAATAAAGCGTTTTATGTAAGCCTGGCAACAGCGAAGATAAAAAATCAATAAAAATAACTGACGAAACCAGCAAATACAGAAAAAAGAAGGTAAGAACTACAGACAGAAATTTCAGAAATAGTTTTTGCCTGCTTTTCATGACGTTTTTATTTCACGGCTTTCACTACAATGTAAGGCGACAGCGCCTTGCTTTCCACCGGTACCAGCTTGGTTAACAACTTACCCGCAATCCAAATTGTTTTAACCAGCGCTTTCACCATTTTGCCCTGTCCGGCATTTTTTTCGAGCCAAACTGTAAACTTTCCATGGTAATAGCTCTCTACTTCTCTAAGCCCCAATTGCCGGCAATATTCAACCAGTAATTTTGGGTTCATGCTGCTGATATTATGTTTGTCGTAGTTTTCTTTGTCGAACTTGCGCTGTATCCATCCGTTCACGCTTTTAAAATTTGGCAGCGTGATAAACAATATACCGCCTGGCTTTAAGAATTGCAGGTGCGTACCTATAATTGCCTTTGTGTCGTTAAAATGTTCTATCAACCCAAAAGATAAAACCATGTCGTAAAGCCTTTCGGGCTTGTATGCAAAAAGGTCGGCCTCGATAATATTCACGTCCCCGTGCTTCAGCCCATTTTTTTCGAGCAACTGATCGATCAGTCCTTCGTGGATAAAATAATCGAAAAGGGTGGTATCCAGGTGCTGGTATTTTTTAAGGTAGGTGGCGTAATAACCGGGGAATCCGCCGAGTTCGATGGCGTTTTTAATATTTTTTTCCTCGATCAGTTTAGCCAGGATGTCGCCGAAAACATAGTTCGGTTTAAGGTAGAATACCAGGTCTTTTTTTGATTCCCAAAACGACTTCCAAAAAGCCCGGTCAGTTAAATTTTGTTCCATTAATATAAACTCGGTGCGCGAATTACTTTATTAAAATATTTTTTCACTCTTTCTACTGCAACCTGAAAACGGGGAAAGGCTATTTGCTCTCCAAAACCCTCGCCGGATTCCCCACTACTACGCAGTCAGAAGGTACATCCTTGGTTACAACCGAGCCGGCCCCGATAATCACATTATCGCCTATGGTAACATCGCCTATGATGCACACATTTGCGCCTATGTCCACATTATTGCCGATGCGCGGGCACCCGCTAAAGGTGCCATCTGCTATTTTTTTATGACCTATGGTAGTGCTGTTCCTCAGCACACAACGCTCGCCGATAACCGTACTCTTGTTTACCACCAAAGCCTGGCCGTGGTAAAGTGATAGCCCCCTCCCAATCGTGAGCTTTCGCGGCAGCTCTATCCCTAATATCCACTCTACCCAAAAGCGATAAAGCATAAAATAAGGGTAAAAGATAATTTTGGTGATCGTATAGCGATTGAACGCCTGCAGTAAACGAAAAGAAAATAAAACTGACTGTGCCTTAAAATTTTGCCGGTTGGCGCTCCAATCCTGGAATAAATAAGCAAAAAAGTTCATCGTTTTATCAGTCGGTTTTTCTTTTGCGGCTAAGTGCTAATTACTGCCCCGCCAAAAGTAAAGTTTTCATTTAAGAATTGTTATAATTGCCGCACAAATAGCGCCGCCCGATGAAAGTAGCCCTAATAAACACAACCGATGCAGGCGGGGGCGCCCCGGTAGCCACTATGCGCCTGCTGAAGGCCCTTGAACAAAAGCAGGTTGACGTAAGGCTGCAGGTGCAGGAAAAGAAAACCACGGAAGAAAGGGTTCACAGCTTGGGCAGCGGTCCGTTCGACCGATTGAAAATAAAGTTCAACTTTTTTTATGAGCGGCTGCCGTTTATTTGGTTTAAGGCAAAAAACCGTTCGCTTAGGTTTGCGTTTTCCACCGCAAATACCGGTACTGATATTAGCAAACAACCGGCCATCGAAGATGCGGATATTCTGCATCTCCACTGGACAAACTTTGGATATCTTTCTATCGATAATTTAAAGGCGTTGCTCGAAACTGGTAAACCAATTGTGTGGACGTTGCATGATATGTGGTCTTTCACCGGCGGCTGCCACTATGCGGGCGATTGCGACCATTTTATTGCTGAGTGCGGTAACTGCTGGATGCTGCGCGATGGAGGCAATAATGATATTTCCCATACCGGCTGGCTGCACAAAGCAGATATCTACGAAGCCGCAAAGAACATTGTTTTTGTAACCTGCAGCAACTGGCTGGCTGGGGTTGCCCGCAGCAGTTCGCTGTTGAAACATTTCCGCATAGAAGCCATACCTAATCCGATTGATACAGTTATTTTTTCTCCCAAAGATAAAGTCGCTGCCAGGGAAAAATGGAATATCGATCCCGGCTCAAAAATTGTCCTTTTTGGAGCAGCCAATATCCTCGACAGGCGCAAAGGTCTTATTTACCTCGTTGAGGCTCTCCATGACCTCAAAAAAAATTATAAAGATATCGATGCCGTAGAGATAGTAATATTTGGCAAAAACAAATCGTTCGACGTAAAACAATTACCGTTTAAGGCGCATGAGCTGAAGCTAATCAATTCGCAGGAGGAAATGGCTGAGGTTTACAGTCTTGCAGATGTATATGTTACTCCTGCAATTGAAGATAACCTACCGAATACTGTAATGGAAGCGCTGGCCTGCGGAATACCGGTCGTTGCATTCAACACCGGCGGTATTCCGGATATGGTTGAGCATTTACAAAACGGGTATCTCGCCGAATTTAAATCGGCTCTCGATCTTGCAGCCGGAATACACTATATTTTAAATTCGGAGAGCAAAAATGAGCTTAAAACGAACGCCCGAAAAAAAGTATTGCATAACTTTACGAATGACATCGTGGCTTCGAAATATATAGCAGTTTATAAATCAATCTTAAAAAATGGCGAATTTTAAGCCTACCTTATCAGTCATTACGGTTGTTTACAATAATGTTCGGGATATTGAAAGGACAATGCTCTCCGTTTTAACCCAAACCTATCCTAATATTGAATACATTATAATCGACGGCAAATCAACTGACGGCACGCTAAAGATCATCAACCGGTATAAAAACGCGATTGCAAAAATATTCAACGAGAAGGACGAGGGAATTTATGATGCCATGAACAAGGGCCTCGCCTCCGCCACGGGCGATTATGTGCTGTTCATGAATTCAGGCGATGAGCTTTATGCGCAGGATACCGTTGAAAAGGTATTTTCGTCGACCCCCGGCGCAGATATTTATTATGGCGAAACGGAGATGATCAACGAGGAGGGGCAAAGCCTGGGCCGCCGTCGCCATGAAACGCCGGAGCAATTAACCTGGAAAAGTTTTAGATATGGCATGAACGTAAGTCACCAGGCCATTTATGTAAAAAGATGGCTTATCGTTCCGTTCGACCGCCGGTACAAGTTGAGCGCCGATATCGATTGGATCATCCGTGCGGTTGCCAGGGCCCAAAAAATCGTAAATGTTCACCAATATGTCGCCAAATACCTCGTAGGGGGGATGTCAAAGGCCAAACACCGCCAAAGTTTGATGGAGCGATTTAATATTATGCAGCGATACTACGGCTTGTTCCCAACCATTGTTAATCACTTCGTCATCGCATATAATTTGGGAAAGTATTGGCTGAAACATAAAAGGACGAACGACTAAGTCATTTGTATTAATAAAATTGTTTAGTGATTGAGTATTTAAGGGCTGCGCAGTCTATTTCGCAAGCCGAGGGTTGTTAGTTTAAAAAAGCCTTATTAAGGTGTTAACATTAGTCTATGGTCATAATTTGATCTCTATCCAACTCAACGTATAAGGCATCATTGATCGATAATAATAGTAGAAACGGTAAATATTTTTTAAAAAGCGAGACAAGATCGGCGTTAGAAATGTTTCCCAATGTTACTCTTACCACCTTTTTTGGTGTTTTGTTAATAAAGTGTGAGTTTTTGAAGTCACCGTCCTTAGTTACGACTACAAGGTCATTTTCATCAGCATACTTACAAATAACAGCATCGGTTGTATGCCATTTCTGAAGTATTTGATTAACATGAGTCGACGTGCAATCTTTCTGTTGATTCAGGAATTTGGAAAGGCTGATTGGAAGATGGACATCAATCAAAAAATTCATCAATTTATTTCTAATAACGATTTACCCGAAAGCGTGATTTTTGCATAAGCTAAGGATGCCAAAATGTCGTCTTTTTCCAATTCAGGGTGATCATTCAGGATGTCGTCAAAAGACATTCCTGAAGCGATCAAGTCAATAATAACTTCAACAGGCCAGCGCATGTGACGTATACACGCCTTTCCGTGGCATATATTAGTATCGATGGTTATTCTTGCTAAAAGATTATTCATAACGTAAATTTACAAATTTCTCTCGTTTTATCCTATAGAACGGACTTGAGTAAAAAAGCGATGGGTCATTTAAACCTATCCGTTTTTAATATGACGTTGTGACCTGAACAAACGTTGTAAGTCAACTAACACCTACCTTTTGCCCTTTTTAGCAGGCGCGGCAGGCTTATTTTTTTTTGTCGCAGCGGGTTTAGCCTCCGGTACAGGTTCCGGTTCGGGTTTTGATTGCCCTGGTTTCTTTTTCCTCGCCTCGGTAACTATGGCGCCGCCCAATGCCAATACCAGCAAAATAGAACCCGCCAGCGAAATTTTTTCACCCGTATAATAAGAAGCGGGGTGGAAGATAAACTCGATCTTATGATTTCCAACCGGTATTTGCGCTGCTCTAAGCACATAATCAGCGCGGAAATAGGAGGTTTCTTTTCCGTCGACGAGCATTTTCCAGCCCTTATCGTAGTAGATCTCCGAAAAAACGGCGATCTGGCTGGCGGTAGATCCGCTTTGGTAAATTAAATGATCAGGGTTGTAGCTTGTCAGTTTAATCGTTGCGTTTGGATCTCCGCCAGCAGGCTGTTTGGCATCTATCAGGCTTTTATACCGCTGGTCGACGATAGCTTCGTCTTTCGGTGAAAAAGCGCTGATCGCCTGCATTTCCTGGTCGGCACTTTTTACAAATTTTACACTTTTTACAAACCAGGCGTGCCCACAGGCAGTTTGGTTGGCTATCACCCGATCATTCCTCGCTGTGTCCTGCGTTATAATGTACTTTGTGTTCAGCATATCCAGCACATCGTGGTTAGGCGGATTCATAGCTATTTGGTTATCAACCAGCTCATCAAATCTTTTTAAACGCGCTGCTGAATAACCGCCGATCGACTTATGGAAGAAAGGGGTGTATGAATCCGTTTTAATGTTACGCGTCACGTTAAAAACCCGGTAATCCGGATCGGTATCCCTGTTGATCATTTGGTCAACCTGCTGTGGCTGAATCACCTGGCTGGCGTCCTGTCTCTCCTGGAAATCACTGGTCTTCAGATAGCGCAGATCAACTAACCACAGGTCGATCAAAATAAGCGCAAAAAGTGAGATCGATATGGCGGTTGTATTTAGTTTTTCCTTTGCAAAAGCCCACAGCAACCCGAAGGCGATTACGATAAACAACAGCGATCTTGCAGCGTCCCAGCGTTCAAGGTTCTCCCTGTCACTCACAAGCGCTCTTGAAATATCGTTTGCGGCCTTGCTGTCTCCTCGCAATACCTGTGTAAGCTGGCTGACAAACAAAGCCTGGTTACTTTGTTTAAAACTCAAAAATATGCTGGGGAACACCAATAGTAATAAAGTGAGACCGCCTGTTATATAAAAAGAGAGCTTTAACTTTTTTAAGAATTCGACCTTATCAGTTAATACGGAGGCTTCGCTTATCGCCATTAAACCAAGCATGGGCACAAACAAAGCTGTTACAGCGAGTATGGATTCAATTGATCTGAATTTATTATAAAGCGGAAAATAATTGAAAAAGAGGTCGGATACATACGGAAAGGAACTCCCGATCGAAAGGAAAAATGTAAGTACTACCGTGGCTAACATCCACCACTTTAATGGGTTTTTAACAATAAGTAAGCCGAAAACAAAAAGGAAACAAACAACGGCGCCAAAATAATGGGGACCGCTGGTGAGTGGTTTATCACCCCAGTAGCTGCTAAAGCTCAAGCCCACACTCTCCAGTTGCTGCAGCGCACCACCAACCTGTTCCTGCGGAACCCCTGCGGCGACGAACGACTTTACCAATTCGGAATTTGGAAGATCGATCGACTCCAGGCCCGGACCGGTGCCTCCATATGCATTGGGTACCAAAAAGGTAAGGTTTTCGGCAGCTGTTTGGCTATATTCATAGGCATAGGTCTTCGGCAAACCGTTGCTTGGTTCTTTGGTCCGCTGGGTTAAATTGGATTGACCGCGTATGGTGTCCTTCCCGTATTCGTAGGTGCTCCATAGTAGGGAGGCGTTTACTGCGATTGCAAGTATAGCCGTTGCCAAAACAAAAGCAATTGATTTAAAAAAAGCGGGAACGGTTTTATTTTTGATGGCCCTGTACAACTCAAAGCCTGCGAGTATTAAAACGGCTATGAGCAGGTAATAGGTCATTTGTATGTGGTTTGAGCGAATTTCAAGCGCTAAAAAAAAGGCTGTAATAGCGCTTCCAAGCCAATACTTTCCCCTTAATATCAAAAGGATGCCCGCCAGTATAGGCGCAAAAAAGGCTATTGCAAAGGCTTGGTTGGTATGGCCCGCATCCAGCAGAATAATATTGTACGATGAAAATGTAAAAGCAACAGCCCCGGCAGCTGCCAGCCAGGGGTTGAGCCTTAAAACAGACAGTAAAAAATAGGTCCCAAAAAATAAAAGAAATACGATATAGAGTGGATTAGGAAAGACTGTTATCAGCACGTTTACAATTCCGGTCGTGATGTTATCAGGATAAGGAGCCCAGATTTGAAACGTCGGCATTCCGCCGTAAATCTGGTTGGTCCATAAAATGGTGGTATCCTTTGCTTTATAATCATTAATTTCCTTTTGGGTTGATTGAGCGCCGATTACGTCGCCCAGGCCTAAAGTTTTACCCTGGAACGCAGGCGTAAAGTAAAAATAGCATATCACTAAAAAAGTTGCGGCAATCAAAAAGTGTATGCCATTGCGCTTGAACCAGTTATTCATTTAATTTCTTTAAAGGAGTAATAATTCCCCAAAAATAGAAATTACAATCAGAATAGAAACGGATTTAAATAATTAATGGGTTGGTGGGTTAGTGAGTAGTGAGTAGTGAGTGAGGAATGGGTGGGTGAAAAATTACGTCTTTTGCGGTAACGGTGTGAATATTAAATTCCGGGAATTTTATGGTGACACTGTTTTGTCAGAAAACTGAGTTTTTCAAATCGCTAAAAACGCATGAATAGCTGTTAATCAAGTATTCGCAAAAACGAGTGTGTCGCGAACATGAATGCGTGAACTTTTTTTCGGCGTAAAAGGCACGTTCAGAACCCCCGATCAAAGCGTTCAAAATACCAGATCAACTGACGAGGGCTTACTTAAGTAAACGACATTGATTGGTGAGGCGAGGTTCTCCATTCACTACTCACCGCTGACTATTCACTAATCACATTCCTTTGAAAAGGAAAAATACCACTACGAGCAAAGCCATGCTGATGACGTAGGAAATGACGGTATTCTTGTCCTCAAATTCCTCGCGGTTGCGCTTGATAGTATAGTAATTGTAGAGACCGAGTACCGCTTCCACCACCCAAAAAAACCAGCTGACGTGGTCCTTATCGGTAAATAGCGTGACGGCCAGGGCGGTAACTATAAAATTTGCCATGATCAGAAGAATCGCTGCAGGGGTATTGTTATGCCTTCGCCGTCTTTTAAATACTTCTTCCGGTAACATCGCTCAAATTTTATTTTATTTCTTCATAATCAATAAACTCCCCTTCAGAATCCGGAACTGAACCCTTCTTTTTTGGGTGAGGAGGCACATAATCAACCTTTACCTTTTCCGACGTATTAACATTTTGATTATAGCTGCTTTGATCATAATATCGTTGCTGACCGCCTGGCTGACGGTATTGTTGCTGCTGTTGCTGTGCCCGGTTAACTGCCTTTTCAAAAAGAACCGGCACCAAGAAACGCAATACGGCTCGTATAATATAATATATAAGTATCGCGAATAGCAGGAAATCTAATAACTCTCCCATTTCTAAAAAATTTAGCCTTCAAATATAAATATAATAACGTCAAAAATGTTTTTGTATGACGCCGCTATTTATTTTGACATCTTTTTGATGGAGTTTGTTACAGCTTTTTGATTTCCGATTTCGGATGTTCGATTTCGGAATTATGCAAATGAATAAATCTTTGGGCTTTCAAATCATCCGCACATCTGAAATCTGCACATCGCGTCAAAAGCGATCTTCCATCATCTTTTCCAACGCGAACATTTCGTCGCGCAATTTGGCTGCCAGTAAAAAGTCCATGTCTTTGGCAGCGGCGACCATTTCTTTGCGGGTATTTTCTATCGATTTTTTCAGATCGGGTTTGGTCATGTATTGAACAATCGGGTCCGCCGCCAGGGTGATCGTGTCAGCTTCAACATAAGCCTTTTGCACTCCTCCCTTAAAATCCATCACCGATGTTTGCTCCATGATTTCGGTTCTTGATTTACCAATGGTTCTCGGGGTGATGCCGTTTTCCTGGTTGTATAAGATCTGTTTGTCACGCCGGCGGTTGGTTTCATCCATCGTGATCTGCATCGAGTCGGTAATTTTATCAGCATACATAATCACCCTGCCGCGGTCGTTACGCGCCGCCCGGCCTATCGTCTGTATCAGCGAACGTTCTGATCTTAAAAAGCCTTCTTTGTCGGCGTCAAGTATTGCTACCAGCGAAACCTCCGGTAAATCCAGGCCTTCGCGCAGCAGGTTAATGCCTATGAGAACGTCAAATTCACCGAGGCGCAGGCCCCTTAATATCTCCACCCTCTGCAGGGTTTTAACTTCCGAATGTATGTAGCGGCATTTTATGCCAAGGCGGTCCATGTATTTGGCCAGTTCTTCAGCCATACGTTTGGTGAGGGTGGTCACCAGCACGCGATCGCCCATTTTTACCGTTTTGTCCACTTCTTCCAACAGATCATCCACCTGGTTGATTACGGGACGAACATCGATAACCGGGTCGAGCAGTCCTGTCGGCCGTATCACCTGCTCAACAACCACTCCATCCGATTTTTCAAGTTCAAAATCGCCGGGTGTAGCGCTTACATAAATGGTTTGGGGTGCCAGCCGTTCAAACTCCTGGAAATTCAGCGGGCGGTTATCCAGGGCTGCCGGCAAGCGGAAGCCGTACTCCACTAGCGAGATCTTTCTTGAGCGGTCGCCGCCATACATCGCCCTTATCTGTCCAACGGTGACATGACTTTCGTCGATCACCATTAGGTAATCATCCGGGAAATAATCGAGCAAACAAAAGGGCCTTGCTCCCGGCTGTCTGCCATCAAAAAACCGCGAATAGTTTTCAATACCTGAACAATAACCCAGCTCGCGAATCATCTCAAGGTCGTAGTCCACCCGCTCTTCTAATCTTTTCGCCTCCAAAAACCTGCCGTCGTTTATAAATTGCTGCTTCCGCGTTTCCAATTCCTCCTGTATGGCCCATATCGACTGCGTGAATCGTTCGCGCGGCGCCACATATAAATTAGCCGGAAAAAGCACCATGTGGGTTGTTTTTTCCAGCGTTTTCCCTGTGCTTACGTCAAAGGTGCTAAGCTCTTCAATATCGTCCCCAAAAAAGGATACGCGGTAGGCATGGTCCATATAAGCCGGGAAAATATCCACAATATCGCCCTTAACTCTAAAGTTGCCGCGTTTAAAATCGGCAGTGGTCCTGGAGTACAGTATTTCCACCAAACGATGCAAAAAAGCATTTCTACTGATACGAGTGCCTACTGCGAAACGAAAAACAGAGTCCTTGAAATCCTCCGGGTTACCCATTCCATAAATGCAGGAGATAGACGAGACCACGATAATGTCCCGCCTGCCTGACATCAACGCCGAGGTGGTACGTAAGCGCAGTTTTTCAATCTCTTCGTTTATCTGCAGGTCCTTTTCAATATAAGTATTGGTGGTAGGGATAAATGCTTCCGGCTGGTAATAGTCGTAATACGACACAAAGTAGTTCACCGCATTTTCCGGAAAAAACTGTTTAAACTCACCATATAGCTGCGCGGCGAGCGTTTTATTGTGGCTTAATACTAGCGTTGGCTTTTGCGTTTGCGCAATAACGTTGGCAATCGTAAATGTTTTGCCCGAACCGGTAACCCCAAGCAATGTTTGAAACGGATCGCCATTGTTTACGCCTTCAACCAGTTGTTTAATTGCTTCTGGCTGATCGCCGGTAGGTTGATATTGAGATGTTAAGCTGAAATCCATCGGTAATTGCAAAGATAGTTAATTAGTGATTAGAGATTGGAGGTTAGTTTAAAAACGAGCAATCGTAAACCTTCCAATTTCATCATACCACCAAAATTAACGGGGTGTAATGACAACGGTATGTCAGCAGGAAAGAAGTCGGAGGTCGGAAAAACTTTAGTCTTTGACGTCCGATTTTCGATCGAGTTCCAGGTGTGTCGCTTTTTGTGTCTCTCCTGGTATCGCAATCTTATTCCAGGGGATGACTATTCAGCAATCGAGCAGCGCACCAGAGGCGAGGTTTAAAGCCTTAACTCGCCCCATGCTTTCAGACAAATGGCCATGAACTATCAACCTTCCCTCAATGCCCGTTAACGAAGGATGTTAATTGCTTACCCGTAAAAAAATACCCAACCGAAAAATTGAGCACTTCATTTTTATTATTCGAGCCATAGTTGTAAACGTCGGTAAGCCCGTAACCGTAACCGACGCTTATGGTCAGGCCCGAATTTGCCCGGTAACCCATTAGCGCGTTAACGCCGATATCAGGGTTGTGCAAAGGGT
>Ga0207132_1206_pt1 | contig 11167 bp, 13 predicted proteins | sample Alteio_BWMinHeat_14_FD_153554 | JGI IMG/M metagenome (GOLD analysis project Ga0207132, IMG submission 153554) | Enriched cells from forest soil in Barre Woods Harvard Forest LTER site, Petersham, Massachusetts, United States -... | ecosystem: Environmental > Terrestrial > Soil > Temperate forest >...
GCACCGCAGGCTTGGCGGTCGATAAAAGCCGCTTACAGGTTGCACGCGTTGCCATTGTTGAATTAATAGTCCTTCCTGATCCTGGCGATATCAAATATGCTGTCGGCCTTGTGGCGCGAAATTTCTAGGGTTGTATCTTTCAGATGATATAAGTAAAATATGGAATCCTTTGACTTTCCCTTGCCATAGCGGAATAAAATCGACATGGATATTGTAGTATCGCGTATGCCTTTAAAATTGTATTCATCACTCTCGAATTCAATTTTATGTAAGGAATCAAATCCAATAAATTTTCTTTCGTGGCCCAACATGCCCTGCTTTCCACTCCACCTAGCCGATAGATCCCCCCGGTCCTCAAGGTGCCAGTTGGCCGGGATAACCGGTATACCCAAGCGTTCCCTTGTTTTATTATATGCCAGGCCATATTTCTCCAGGCGGACATCTCTTTTGTAGTCCGAATATCCGCGCCACCCACCCCAAATTCCAAAAACCACAAGGCTATAATAACTCCTATAACTTGGTTTAGGTCTAAAAAAATCTTTTATAAAATCGTGCAGGAATAACACAATTAATGCGGTAAACAGCCAGGCCCAAATGTATTCATGCAGATAAAAAAGTCGTGCGGTTATGCCGCCCACAATCAGGCAGCCTAGTACGCCCACGCTCCTGTGAATGAAAATTATAAATTTTGAAGTAGCCATTGGCTGGATAAAGTATGGTTGCTGATGAGGTTCTTTAAATAAGTGATACTAATATAATATAAAATTTCCCAGAAGCCCAAAGATATGCTGTCGTACGGCTCCGGGCTGTATATTAGCGTACAACGACGGGAAAAAACATTGAATAAAGCACCCGATATCTTAACTTAGCCTTATGATGCAACCCGTAAAACCTGATCTCGACCTGCTCATCGGCGCTCTCGAAAAAGAACAGCGTTCATTGAAAAAAATGATCCGGGAGGCTGTGGCAGAATATGATCACCTCATCGTTTATTACCATTCAGAAGCACTTGATGATCTTAACCGCAGGCTCGATGTTTTGTACAGTTTTAAAGACCCCTTGTTTCATCAAAAGGAAGATTTAAAACGAAAGATAAGCCTTTGGAGAAAGGGAGGTTTGATAAAGAAAATGTGGCGGGAGGGTCAGGAACTCGTGAAAAAGCTTAACGAAGAAAGGGCCTTAGAACTGGAAAAACAGTTGCAGCAATTAATGGACGCGCCGCACCGCCCTTCGCCCGATACACAGTTTATCAATGAAGCCCTTTTGGCTTTGTACAAAAAACGCTTCCGGTCCTTTCAGCTTACACTTGGCGAGGAAGACGATTACCATATTACCCTTGTTTTTAAAACCCGGAAAAAGACGCTGATCGTACAGCTAAAAGGAATGCTTTTTAACGACGAACCCGATTTTGTTTTCGAAGGCCGCACCCCCCAGCCGTTCCTGGCCGCCGGTTTTATTTACGACCCCCAGCGAAAAGCTTATATCCGCACATTTGACGTTACCTGGCACCAAACCATACCGGAAATAAAAACATGGCTCACCAAATTCGTTATCGAAGATAGTTGGTATTATTGGCCGGGAAGGACGATGAAACTGAAGTACCAATAAGCGCATAGCTTGTTTGCTACCTGTCAGCGGGGCACGAGAACCCGGCGCTCATTGCCTTTGCCCGGCATACTCGAGCCAGGTTTGGACTTCCTAAGCAAAGTAGATGGCTCGGGCCTTTTTTCTATATTTGGTTTCGATTAAACCCAAATATGAAAGAATACAAAATAATGCCTGGCGGCTTCAAGCAGATCAGGAAAAAGATTCTTATAAAAACCGTACCGCTAATGCTTATTGCAGCGGCTGCGGGTATTTTTATCGGCACAAAAAATGACACGAGCGATCAAAACATTTACCCTATTCTTGTTCCCGTAATGGCGCTGATATTATTTTTTCATTCTATCGCGCCACAAACCGCCAAAAGTTACTGTATGATAGTTACTTACTCACGCTGGATAACGACCTTGTAAAACGAGAACAGCTGAATACGCCTACTATCACGCTTCATTTTGGCGATATTCAATCTATCGGAAAACAGCGTGACGGGGGCTTCGTTGTCGCGGGAAAAAACGCAGGCGACAAAATTATTATCCCCGCCCAAATTGCCGATTATGCGGAACTCGAGGCCGCGTTAAATCAAATAGTGCAGGTTGAAACGGTAACGAGCACGCCGGTTCTAAAAAAATATCAGGGCCTGTTTTCTCTTGCTACATTAGGTTTAATGGTGTGTGTGTTTACCGTTACCGACAAATTAATTGTAGCAGTTAGCGGAGTGATAGTGATGGCCGTACTGGTTTGGGGTTTTATCGAAATCCGGAGGAGTAAAAATGTAGATGCAAAAACTAAACAAAGTGCATGGTATGTGTTGGTGGTTTTGATCTCAGTTGCGGCCATTGTTTACTTCAAATTGAGCTGAATAAAATCCGGTTTGTGATTAGATAAATTGCCTTCTTGTCGAATTACCAAACAGACACCGCTTCGAATCGTAACCTAGCGGCAGTATGCAGAGCAAAGGCAACCTGGGCCTTTTTCTAACACACTCGCCTTAAACGCCACTCAATCCAATTCAAGCCGTTAAATACTATATTCGCATAAAATACTTCCCGCATGGATTCCCCCGATATACAGGAACTTTTAGAGCAGGCTGGCAACCTTAGTGATGAGGGCAAAAAAACCGAAGCAGTAGCGCTATATGAGCAAGTCATCCAACTTTCGCCGGATTGGTCGGTTCCATATTACAACCTTGGTCTTTTGTACAAATACGACTGCCAATGGGAAAAGTCCTTTTATTATAATCAAAAAGCGGTGGAGCTTGCGCCCGATGAAGAAGCGGGGTGGTGGAACCTGGGGATTGCGGCGACGGCCTTAAAAAAATGGCGTTTGGCCAGGCAATCGTGGAACTTTTTTGGGTTGGATTACGAGTTGAATGACGATGAACCTACCGAGGCTATCGGCAGAAGCCCGGTACGTATCAATCCGGAGGACGAGGCAGAAGTGGTGTGGTGTAACCGGCTTGACCCTGCAAGGGCAATAATAGAAAATATACCATTGCCCACTACCGGGCACCGCCTTGGCGACATGGTGTTAAACGATGGTGCACCTATGGGGTATCGTGTGAGTGAAGGAAAAGAATACCCGGTACTTAATGAACTGCAATTATTGCAGCCTTCGGGCCTGCGCACCTGGTCTGTCCGGGTTAAAAACTGCAAACAAAAGCATATCGATAAACTCATCAAGCTAAGCGATGATGCACGCGTTGAAGTAGAAGACTGGTCGACTATACAGTGGCTTTGCAAAAAATGCAGCGAGGGTATCCTGCATGAGGAGCACGACCACGAACTAAAAAATGACGATCCCGCGGAGCGCTATGTCGGTTTCGCTTCAGAAAGTAAGAAGCCGATTGAACAAGTACTAATGAAATGGCGGGTGTTAACTTTCCGAAGTCATTCAAAGGTGATTTTAGAATTGGAGTAAGCCGGCAAGTTGAATGCTCCTTATGCGTGATTACTTGTCAGTGGCGCACGAGGAACACCGAGCCTTTGGCCTGCGCTGCATTCTTGCACGAGATTGCGAAACGGGAGTTATACCTTTTTCTTGGCTATTTTAACTTTATCACTTTCGTTTTTGGAAGAATTATGCTTTAAAAGTTTAGTCCAGTCAATACTGTAATCTTTGGCACAAAAGTTTTGTATAAATTCGTCGTTGAAGCGGTTAATCACTTTGCTATATGCTTCGTTAAATTCATCAGTTTTCTCCTTGGCTTTATGCCCTAATGGTTCAATTAGTTCCAGGTATAAATTTTCATCACCCGAAATAAACTCCCAAAATCTCTGACCACACAATTTACTATAATTATCAATTTTAACGGGTACATTATCTCTACCATAACAACATCCGTTAATAGCTTCGACAACTATTTTTGAGCCGCTTGTTTTGATCGTTTTTCGGGCAGTGTTAAAATCTAAGACCATTTTTTTGATTTGAGAACTATTCCCCCAATTTGGGCCGGATTTAATTGCAACTATATATCTTACTCCGTCTTTCTCAAATTCTAAGTCTATGCCGTTAGTAGATGATTTTTGGCCATTGTAAACCTTTTCATTAATAAATATCGCAAGCCCTTCTAACCAATTTCCAAATATCGTTTCCTCCCTCGAAGATAAAAATGCATCAACTAATCCTTTAACAATATCGCTTGCTGTTAAGAAAGCTTTGGCTCTAAATAAGTAGGGATTCTTTTTAAAAAGTATAACTGTTAAACTTAAGTCGTTTAAACTCTCTAATAGTCTTTTATGAAACTCCCCAATATGGTCCTCGACATACTGCGTAACTTCTTTAAGAATTAGCTTTTGCATACTTTACTTCTGGTTCTAATAAATACAACTCTATTGGCTGAATCTGTTCTTTTACCAATTCATAATATTCAGGCGTTATATCAATACCTATAACGTTTCGTTTCATCCTGTTGGAAACAAAAACTGTAGTACCTGAACCCATAAAAGGATCAAGTACCATATCGTTTTCCTTAGTAAATAATTTAATAAACCATTCGGGAAGTTCTTCCGGGAATGCTGCACTATGACTTTTATTGCCACATTCCGTAGCTAAATGCAATACATTTGATGGATAGGCTTTTTCCCTACTTATCCAATTTGAAATATTTTTACCGAAACCACTTCCTACTTTAGAGTTATCTCTGATTTTATCTGTATCACTTAGATTTTTTAGCCGAGATTTAGCCCAATTACCCATTGGTACCATAACTTCATCCTGATACATATTGAATTTCTTTTCTTTATTGAATTGAAGAAGTCTTTCCCAGGAATCGCGAAAACGATTTGGCCATTTACCTGGATACGAGTTTTTTTTATGCCATATAAATTCTTCTGTCCATAGCCAACCTTGCTTTCGCATTTCCAAAATTAATTCCATTACGTACGTGCTGCGTTCACCTTCCACTACTTTTTCTTTAATGTTTAATATAAAGGTTCCAGTAGGTTTTAGCACTCGTAACATTTGCTTTGAAATAGGTAAAAACCATTCTACATATTTATCCGGATGTATCCCGCCATAAGTGCCTTTTCGCTGATCTGCATAGGGTGGTGATGTTACAATAAGATCAACAGAATTAGAAGGAATTTTTTTGAGAATTTCTTTACTATCTCCCAGAAAAACGTCAGTTTTTAGTTCCATAACATTGCTTGTAGACAAATATAGTTTTTTAAAGAAGATTTCACCCAATAAAAAACTAAAAAAATTAGCAATGTGGAAAAGTAGCCTCGTTGTTATCTTTTTAAGTATACATAAATATATTCACGCTATATCCGCCTCAGGCAACTTGATATCCCCGAGGTCCCGTGAATAAAAATTATAAATTTTGAAGTGGCCGTCGGCCGAACGAATTCCGGTTTAGCTAACGTGTTTTCTAAAACACATAATTATTATGGAACTAATATAGATATTTCCGGGCGAAGATGAGGCGTAAAATATTGCGTCTCCACCAAAAATAATCCTAAATTTGCACCTCAAAAATATAAGATCACTTTGTAGGTGATTGAATACAAACAATTTTATAAACGGTCAAAATCATAGTTGTAGATGATTAATATTACACTTCCTGATGGTTCCGTTCGTCAGTATGACAGGGGGACTACTTCGATGCAGATCGCGATGTCGATCTCCGAAGGTTTAGCACGAAACGTATTGGCAGCCGAGGTTGACGGCGAGGTTTGGGACGCCAGCCGGCCTATTGAAAAAGATTCGGCCGTAAAGCTTTTAACCTGGAACGACCTGAAGGGCAAGGCCACCTTCTGGCATTCGTCGGCACACTTAATGGCCGAGGCGCTGGAAGCCTTGTACCCAGGTACCAAATTTGGGATCGGTCCGGCGATAGAGACCGGCTTCTATTATGACGTGGATTTTGGTGACCGGGAGTTTTCGTCGGATGAGTTTAAAAGGATAGAGGACAAGATACTGGAACTGGCGAAAAACCGCGAGGAATACATCCGCAAACCGGTGAGCAAAGCCGAAGCGATCGATTATTTTACGGAAAAAGGGGATGAGTACAAGCTCGACCTGATCAAGGACCTGCCTGACGGCTCGATCACTTTTTATAGCCAGGGCAATTTTACCGACCTGTGCCGCGGGCCGCATATCCCCAACACCGGTTTTATAAAGGCGGTAAAGCTGATGAGTGTTGCCGGCGCCTACTGGCGCGGTGATGAGAGCCGCAAACAGCTTACCCGTATTTACGGCGTCACTTTCCCGAAACAAAGCGAGCTGACCGACTACCTGCATGTATTGGAGGAAGCCAAAAAACGCGACCACCGAAAGCTGGGCAAGGAAATGGAGCTGTTTGCTTTTTCGGAAAAAGTGGGCATGGGTTTGCCCTTATGGCTGCCTAAAGGAACTGCCCTGCGCCAGCGTTTGATTGATTTTATGCAAAAGGCGCAGGTGAAGGCCGGGTATGAGCAGGTGATATCGCCGCATATCGGCAGCAAAAGCTTGTATGTGACTTCGGGCCACTATGAAAAATATGGCGCTGATTCCTTCCAACCCATAAAAACACCGCAGGAAGGGGAGGAGTTCTTCCTGAAGCCGATGAACTGCCCTCACCATTGCGAAATGTATAAAACCAAGCCGCGCAGCTATAAGGATTTGCCGGTGCGTTATGCCGAATTCGGCACCGTTTACCGTTACGAGCAAAGCGGCGAGCTGCACGGCTTAACCCGTGTACGCGGCTTTACACAGGACGATGCGCATTTATTTTGCCGGCCCGACCAGGTAAAGGAAGAATTTAAAAAGGTGATAGACCTTGTATTGTACGTTTTCTCGGCCCTGGGATTTGACAACTATACCGCGCAAATATCCCTTCGCGATCCTAACAATAAGGCCAAATACATAGGCAGCGACGAAAATTGGGCGCTGGCCGAATCGTCGATCATCGAGGCAGCGGCCGAAAAAGGATTGACCACCGTAGTAGAACTTGGCGAGGCGGCGTTTTACGGCCCCAAGCTTGATTTTATGGTGAAAGATGCCCTGGGCAGAAAATGGCAGCTGGGCACCATACAAGTCGATTACAATTTACCCGAACGTTTTGAGCTGGAATATACCGGCAGCGATAACCTAAAACACCGGCCCGTAATGATCCACCGGGCGCCTTTTGGCTCGCTGGAGCGCTTCATTGCCGTACTGATTGAGCACTGCGCAGGCAATTTCCCGCTGTGGTTGTCGCCCGAGCAATTTATCATTTTGCCGATCTCCGAAAAATATGAAGATTATGCAAAAAAACTTTCAGAATCGTTAAAAGATTCCGATATTTGCGGGCTTATTGACTTTAGGGACGAAAAAATAGGACGAAAGATCCGTGACGCCGAGGTCAAAAAAATCCCTTACATGCTGATTGTGGGTGAGAAAGAGGCGACCGAGGGCCTGGTTTCCGTCAGGAAACATGGCCAGGGCGACTTGGGAAGTATGAGTATTGAGGATTTTAAAAAACAGATAATTAAAGAAATAACAGTATAACTTGGCATTAAACAAACCTTTCAACAGAGGACCCAGGCTTCCATTTAAGAAAAAGGAGGCCGAACACAACATTAATCAATTTATCAGGGCTCAGGAAGTTCGCCTTGTTGGCGACAATGTAGAGCAGGGAGTATATTCGCTGAAACAAGCCCTTGCGATAGCTGAAGAACAGGAATTGGACCTTGTTGAGATTTCTCCGAATGCTGTTCCGCCGGTTTGTAAAGTAACGGACTATAACAAGTTCATTTACGAACAAAAGAAAAAGCTGAAGGAAATAAAAAGTAATGCCAAGCAAACGGTAATAAAAGAAATACGTTTCGGACCCAATACGGATGACCACGACTTTGATTTTAAATTGAAGCATGCCATTAAGTTTTTGGAATCCGGCGAAAAGGTGAGGGCCTACGTGCATTTTAAAGGCCGAGCCATTGTTTACAAAGAGCAGGGAGAAATTTTGCTCCTTCGTTTCGCGCAGGCACTGGAAGACGTGGGAAAAGTAGAACAATTACCCAAACTTGAAGGTAAACGGATGTTTTTAACCGTTACACCGAAGGGGGCTAAGAAATAGATTTTAGATATGAGATTTGAGACGTGAGATAAAAAGTCTCAAATCTCAAATCTCACATCTCATATCTCAAAAAGAATAATTTTAATTAACATATATCGAACAAAATGCCAAAAATGAAAACCAATTCCAGCGCTAAAAAACGCTTTAGCATTACTGGAACCGGTAAGATCACCAGGAAGAACGCTTACAAAAGCCACATCTTAACCAAGATGTCGACCAAACGTAAGCGCAACCTTACCCACACCAGCTTAGTTTCTGATGCTGACATGGGTAATGTAAAACGTATGCTTTGCATAGGTAAATAATTCACAAATTAATTAACCAGGCAATCGAGTTTGCAAGTTTCGCCGTTTAGGCGGACACTCACTGCCAAAAAACAACAACATGCCACGTTCAGTTAACGCAGTCGCGTCGAGAAGACGCCGGAAAAAGATCATGAACCTCGCCAAAGGTTATTGGGGTTCACGCAGCAAGGTTTACACCGTTGCTAAAAACACAGTAGAAAAAGGTTTACAATACGCATACCGCGACCGTAAAACCAAGAAAAGAGAATTCAGGGCTTTATGGATCCAGAGGATCAATGCCGGCGCCCGCCAGCATGGTATCTCTTACTCGCAATTAATGGGTAAGTTAGCCAGCAAAGAGATCGGCTTAAACCGCAAGGTGCTTGCTGATTTGGCCATGAACCACCCGGATGCTTTTAAAGCCGTGGTTGAAGCGGTGAAATAGGACTAAGATTCGTAAGATTTATAGGATTGTAGGATTACAATCATAAACAAAAAACCCGCGACAAGCGGGTTTTTTGTTTATAGTTTTTCCCTCTTCAACTCGCCATGACGGCCGGTTAAGCACCCGGAAATGGCGATGTTGGCCGATCATTCCACCACGATGATTACATCTTCCAAATCCGCTATATCCATGTATTGCTTAAAATTCCGAACATCGGCATCCACCATGTTTTTAAATAAAGGGTTCAGTATATGAGCCAGGCTTGCGCCGATACCGCCTGCAGGCGGCTGATAAGTGATCAATACATCCACTAACGTACCGCCGGTTTCGGTGTCCCGGAAACGAATTTTACCGGCATTATCTATGATTGATCCTGGCAAAGAACTCCAGCCCATAAATTCATTGGGCACATCGGCCACAATTTCGGCATCCCAGCTAACATTTGCCACTCCCGACGGAAGCTTCAGCACCCAGTGCGAGCGTCTGCTATCCAGCACGTCCACTGTTTCGAGGTGTTTCATAAACAAGGGCAGGTTATCCAGTTTGCGCCAGAAATCATATACCGCGCCTCGTGGTTTGTTTACAGTAAATGACGTTTTAATATCAACGTTTACCGGCTGGGTCGTGCTCTTGCCCATTTGCGAGTACAATTCGCAATGGCCGGTAATACCGCGATTAACCAGGTAACCTCCGGCGCCCAGTTTAAGCAGGCTCGAAAAAGGCTTTTTGAAAAGATGCCTGATCCCCGAGAAGCCCAATTTTACGCCCGCCGCAATAGAAATATAGCGCTCGGGCCAGTTTAAGTTTAATTTATCTTTTTCGGTGTTGTGACCATTCATCCGCTGTAATGCTGTAGTTGTCATAGTATTGTTTAAAATAGGTATAACTGTTCAACAAGCTATGCAGGGATTAGTTTTGTTTTTTGTGATTACACCGATTTACTTTTGTGATTTCACCGATTTTATTTATTGTGATTTCACCGATTTTATTTATTGTGATTACACCGATTGGGAATTGGCTGCACTGATATTTTTAGATGCTAAACAAAATATCAGGAATCTTAAATGTCGGTTTGTTTACGGTTCAGGCAATATCGGTGAAATCATCCCTTAATCGGTGAAATCACAAAAAATAAAAAAATCAATAACTAAACTTAAACTTCTTCAAATCCGGCAAATATTTCTTCTGTCGGGTTAACTCATACTGGTAGATCAGCTGCCCCAGGTTTTTCATAAACGGCAGGGTAACCGTTTTGTACTCGTATTTGTTGGTATTATAAATCTGGGCATCGTTTGATTGCGCAACCACAGTCAGCATAAATTCCACTTTGTTTTTAAAATCGACGATATAGGCGTTGTCGATATTAAAGCCGTAGGAGTCGCCTATCTTATCAAATATCCGCAAATTGGGATTAACAACGGCCAGGCTATCGCCGCCATAAAACAGCCATTTGCAATAGCCAGGAAAATATTCCGGCGGACTATAGGTGGGGTTTTTACTTTCGGTGGGGAACATGCTCATGTATTTATAAATGAGTTTATATTGATCGCCGTTAAGGTTAAACTGTTGTGCTTTGGGGTATGCTTCGGGGAAGACGAGCCGTCTTAATACCGATTGTTGATCGGCTATCGTGTACACATTATTATTACTGAAATCCATGGGCTGCATTACCAGTTTATCGTTACGGTCCATATAACCTTTGCCCATGCTCATGTTTTCCAGGTGCATGGGATAGTCGCGCGGGTCGTATTGCGGCGGCTGGTGATAGATCAGCTTGTCGCCGTGGTAAAAATCAATGGCATTGGTATGTTTTGATGCTTCGCCGCCATCGCCGATGGCCAGCCGGTTAACAATGCGGGTGTGATTAAGGCCATATTTCTTTAGCTTGTCATTGATCTCTCCCCGGCCCACAAACTCATATAGGCGGTTGTAAGCATAGTTATCGCTCACCAGTAAAATCTCCTTTACATACTGCTCCACGCTTGGTAAACCGCTCGCCGCCAGGGTGTCGCTGTCTTTTTTGGTCTCACCAGCGAATGAGCTATCGGTTTTCATAGTGGCTTTCATGTCAAGCCCTTTAATATTCAACTCATTCAGTTTTTCGAGCGCGAAAATGGAGGTCGGCAGCTTAACCGTGCTGGCAGGGTAGAAGTAATGGTTGGCATCAAGCCGGTAGCTGTACGACGTAAAGTGCGGCTGGTTGTTCTCATCCCGGTCTATCTGCGTGTACAGGATCTGCACCTCGTTGTGAGTTGGATGATTCAGGATATGACTGAATAGTTCCGGGTGCGATTCGAGCAG
>Ga0207132_1174_pt2 | contig 11165 bp, 6 predicted proteins | sample Alteio_BWMinHeat_14_FD_153554 | JGI IMG/M metagenome (GOLD analysis project Ga0207132, IMG submission 153554) | Enriched cells from forest soil in Barre Woods Harvard Forest LTER site, Petersham, Massachusetts, United States -... | ecosystem: Environmental > Terrestrial > Soil > Temperate forest >...
ACACTGAATAACTCTCCTGCCGCGCCAACTACCGAGTATAGCTCGGAATCCCATTTTTTTAATGCGGATTCGTATTTCCAGTAAAAACCTTCCCCTGCTGAACTGGCATCCGCGCTTTCATCAACCTGAACGCGTTTTTCGCCCGCAACCGCACCTACAGATTCATCTATGTAGTGCCTGCAGAGCGTGGTGAGCGCTTCGGGATTTAAAAATGTATTGGCGTCCGTAAAAACTACAATATCGGTGTTTACAAACGCCATGGCGCGGTGTACGGCAGCAATTTTGCCTCCGCGCCCGGGCTGATGCAAAAGCTGAACTTGTGGGTATCGGCCTATTATTTGAGGCGTTTTGTCTGATGAGCCGTCTGTAACGAATAACAGTTTTAGTTTACCGGTGGGATATTTTAGCTGTAAGCAGTTTTTGATCTTATCCTCAATCAGCGCTTCTTCATTATACGCTGCTACCACCAAAGTACAGTTTGGCAGCATATCGGTGATTGGTGTAATTTTTGCCGGCCTGCCCCTAAATAGTCTTTTAAGCCTGATGATAAAATATAGAAGTATCCCGTAGCCTGCGAAGGTGTAAAAAACGATGAATATGCTAAACCAAAAAGTAGTTTTCATCAGATCGTATTAATTGGGTAACCGAGGTTTTTGCTATTTTTAGAATGAGTGAAGTTCCACCATACCGCCTTAAATGCAGCTGATATAAACGTATAATTTTTGCTCTTCAGGTGGTTTAATATATTCCGGGGAACCACCAGTAAAACAAAGTAAATGTAAAAGATAAACTTTTTTAGCAGGGGAGCGTTCCGCCGGATGAACAATATCCGGTTGCGGGTCATGAAAAATTCCTTAAGCTTGCTTTTCTTCCCGACAGAAACCGATTCCTTGTGATAGATCACAGCGCCAGTACAAACCCAGGCCTGGTATCCTGCCCGTTTGATGAGCTCGCACCAGTCAAGCTCCTCATAATACAAGAAAAAGCTTTCGTTCATCATGCCGGCTTTTTCAATTGCCTTTCTTCTCACCATCATTGCTGCCCCGTGACAATATGCCGTAGGGCCGGCAAACTTATCATATTGGCCTTCGTCCTTTTCGCGCAGACCAATGCAGCTGTTTCGGCAGGTATAATAATTTATGGGCGTATAACCTGCATACTGAATTAAATTTTTATCGTTGAAATATTTGATTTTCGGTGATATCATCCCAACTCCTGGTTGTGCATCCAATACCCCGGTTAATTTTCCGATCAGGCCCTGGGTGAACTCGGTATCGTTATTTACGAAAAACAAATATTCGCCGCGGGCTTCTTTTATGCCAAGGTTGTTCCCACCCGCAAAGCCAAGATTTTTTTCGGACCTGATAAACTTCACCGTTGGGTATTTTATGCGCCAGTGCGGGGTTATATCCGTTTTGCTGCCATTGTCAACTACAATCACCTCCAAATCGGTTCTTGTTGGGATCGTTGCCAACAGTTCCTCGGTAACCTTTGGCTGATTAAAATTAACGGTGATGATTGATACTTTCATTATTTATTTTCGGCTACCCTATCAAGGCATTGTTGCAATACCATAGCGAACTTTTCGTCGTTGGGCGGGGCAAATACGGTATTGTGTTCTCCTGGTATATCATGCACATTTACACCGTTAAGTGCAAACTCGCGCCAGCCCAGGTATTTAAAATCAGCCATATAAAAGGTTTTTTTCGTCGCGCGGAAAAGATCCACTGTGATATCCAGGGGTTTTTGATAGTAGTTGCGTTTTGCTTTCGCGCTTGCTTCGTCAATTTCATTATCGTAGGCAAAAAAACCTTCCCGTTTTTCCTCATTACCTTTAAAAATTTTCCAATAAAACCGGATTATACGACGCTTTATAACGATGCTTTTGTATTCGATGGTCCGCTTGGGGTCCTGCGCAAATAAAACGAAACTGTACAGAAATTTCATTACAAAAAGCTGAACCCTGCTAAAGACTCTCTTCAACAGTGGGTCGTACATATCAGTTTGCTTTGCATAGGTATCAAAAACGGCAAGCATTTTTACATTTTTTCCCATAGCTTTCATCTGGCGGGCCATTTCATAAGCAATCGTCCCGCCAAGGGAGTAGCCCGCCAGCGCATAAGGGCCGGTTGGGTTTTGCGCCACGATTTCGGCGATGTAGTTAGCAGCAATTTCCTCCATTACATCCAGGGGTTCATCAATGCCGTTGAGTCCTTTTGCCTGCAGTCCGTATACCGGCTGCTCCTCGTCCATGTTCATCGCAAGGGCGTTAAACAGCAATACATTTAAACCGGCGCCATGAACGATATACAAGGGCATTTTGGAACCTTTAGGTTTTATCGGCACAAGAGATTCCCAGGTGATCGATTTTGCATCCACCCCCAGCCTTAGGGCCAGTTTTTCGATGGTTGAGTGCTCAAATAAGGTTGAGAGCGGCAAACGTTTACCCGTCAGGTTTTCAATCCGCGCCATTATTTGCACGGCTACCAGCGACCTGCCGCCGAGTGTAAAAAAATTGTCAAAAATGCTGACCTTCTGCAGTCCCATTAACTCTTCCCAAATCCGTGCAAGCATCTTTTCAACATCGGTTCGCGGCGCGACGTATTCCCCAGACCGGTTTAACAAATTGTAGTCAGGTTTCGGCAGGGATTTACGGTCTGTTTTTCCATTGGGTGTTATAGGGATGGATGGCAATAAAACGAAGTCATCAGGCACCATATATTCGGGTAATACTGCCATCAGGGCCTTGTGCCATGCCTGTGTTTGGGTTTTGAGGTCGATAATTTCCGTAGTCGTAGTTAGCACGACATACGCGACCAACCGTGGATCGCCGGGCGTGTCCTCACGTGCAACAACTACAGCTTCTTTTACATCGACCTGTTTTACAAGGGCATGTTCAATTTCTTCTAATTCGATTCTATAACCCCGCACTTTCACCTGGTGATCTATACGGCCAAGACACAGTATATCGCCATTTTCCCTAAACTTGCCAAGGTCGCCGGTGCGGTACATCTTGTTTCCGGGTATTCCGGAGAAGGGGTCGTCTATAAATCGCTCTGCGGTCAGTTCTGCCCTGTTCAAATACCCTTTCGCCACCCCATCTCCCGCAATATAAATTTCACCGGCTGAACCGTCTGCAACGCCGTTGCGGTTCTCATCCAAAATATAAACCCGCGTATTTGCTATTGGCGTTCCGATAGTAATCTCATTATCGCTTTCAATCAATTTCAATGTCGACCATATCGTAGTCTCGGTAGGGCCGTACATGTTCCAAAGTTGGCTGCTGCGGGCTGTCAGTTTGTTAACCAGGTCTTTTGGTAGTGCTTCCCCACCACAAAGGATCTTTAAGGGCAGGTGATTTTCCCAGCCTGCTTCCAGCATCATTCGCCATGTATAAGGAGTAGCCTGCATAAAAGTTATGTTTTCGCCCTTAACCAAATCAAGCAGTAAACGACCGTCTTTTGAGGTTTCCGAGTTCGATAAGATCAACTCTGCTCCGCAAATCAAGGGCAGATACAATTCGAGGCCGGCAATATCGAACGAGATGGTCGTCACGGCCAATATTTTGTCGGTCGAGTTCATGCCTGGCGTTTGTTGCATGCTTAGCAAAAAATTCACCAGGTTATAATGTCTTATCTGTACTCCTTTTGGCTTGCCGGTTGAACCCGAGGTATAAAGAATATAAGCAATCGCCTCGCTGTCGATTATTAGTTCTGGTTCTTTGGCACTATAACCCTCTGATCTTTGGAGTGCGTCTTCAATTAACAACTCAACCGAACCTGATTGAAAATGGCCTTTATATTTTTTTGAGGTTAACAAAATTTTGGCCGAGGAGTCCTCGAGCATAAATTCGATCCTGTCCTTCGGATATTCAGGGTCAAGCGGTACATAAGCGGCGCCCGATTTTAATATGGCAAGTAGTGATATTACCATTTCCGGGGAACGGTCGAGCGCCATGGCTACTACATCCCCGGTTTTTACGCCTGAATCTATTAATACTTTCGCAAGCCTGTTCGAATTTTCGTGAATATTTCGGTAGGTTAAGCTGCGTTGGTGAAACTTTATTGCAACTTTATCGGCGTATTGTTTAGCACATTCACTTAGAAAATAGGTAAGCGCCTTTTCTTTGGGATACTCGAAAAATGTATCACTCCCTGTATTTTTGTTTTCAATATGCAATTGACTACTCATATGCTGCATTAGATTTTACCTGCGATTATTCTTTTTTGGCGTTATTAGCCTTTGGTCCAACAAAAAATAACAATGTTTTTATACGGATTGGCCAGCGTTGTGGATATGCGGAGTATGAATAAACTTTTTGTTTGCTCCTTTTAATTTAAATAGCAATAAAACCATGGTGAAAAATATCAATGGTACCCTTATTACAGCGCCGAAAAATTTGTCGTTTAGGAAACTGGAAGGTATCGCAATAAGTATTCCGGCGTAGCAACATGCTGTTGCACCAAGCCATAGCTGCCAGCCCGGCCCTATGCCCGGGGTAAGCAGCGAAACGAACAACATAAATGGCATCAGCCCGAGCATCAATACCCGCGGCAATATCGACAATTGGTAGATTTCATTAAAGTAATCAAAGTTACCTTGTTTAAAAAGCGCCGAAAGGCCGGTGCTTCCGTATTGCCTTAATAAATTGAACTGGGCCGAAAGCCAACGGCGGCGTTGCTTTTTAAACACCTCGGCGTTGCTGACTTTTTCGTCGTATATCAAAGCATCCTCCGCGTAGGCAACTCCTATTTTATTTCGGGTAAGCAACAGGCCCATCTCTTTATCAAACCCACCAACTGCATCAATTTGAAATATTATCTTCTTAAATAACTGGTATTCGAGCGCCATACCCGATCCGATAATGGCCGCCGACAGGTTAAATACTCGTTGTGATTTGCGGAAGATGTGATTATTAACTTCCTCGCTGATCGCATCCAGCACAGCGATTGGAGTGTTGATGTTTTTTGCGACCCTGTGTCCCTGCACAACCAATTCGCCGGCCTGTAAATAATTATTTATACGGTATAAAAAGTCTGGCGCCGCAATATTGTCAATGTCAAAAACCACCGCAGCGTCAAACCCATCGATCGTGTTTTCAATGGCTTTATGCAAAGCCCGTGATTTCGTACTGTTCTCAAAAACAACCTGCAATACTTGCAAGGGCATTTTTTTTAATTCCTTTATCGTCTCTGGCTTCAGTGAATCTGCTATTACGCATACATGAAACAGGTCTTTTGGATAGTCAATTGTTAGGGCGCTTGCAGCAGAATTCAAAATGATCTCATCCTCTTTGTAAGAGCATATGTAAATGATAAATTTCGCCAGTTTGCTTGCAGGCTGCGGACTTTTTACCGGGAAGAGCTTTCCGGATACAGAGAAAATAAATAAGTATAAACTGTACACTCCCAGGTATACAAAAACTATACTTGTAATGATTGCGGCAACAAGTTTGATAATATCCATATGTATATAACCTTTATACGGAGGCCGTTAAAAAAATGGTAGGGTTATTGTGATTTTTTTATACAGTCGCCATTTCGCGCTGCATTTTCTTTTCAAGGTTTGTTTTGAGAATATCCTTTATCTCCTCTACCCGGTGTTCCCATGTGTTTTCAGCAGCAATTGCAAGCCTCTTTTGCATCAATGCATCGTCATCATTCAGGGCGACATTCAACGCATCCGAAAATTCTTTGGCATTTTTACAATAAAAAACAGCGTCCACAGTAAAATCCTTCAAATCCGTATTAAAATCGGTTGAAACTACCGGCTTGCCTGAGCCCAGGTATTCAAAAAGCTTCAGCGGGAAAATATGATTGCTCACATCATCCTTTTTAAATGGAATTATCGCAACATCAAACCCCTTTAAAACTGCCGGCATTAATTCATACGGAACGGGCCCCTTCAAATATAAATTTGGCGCGGTATATTCTTCTTCCTTGATATAATACCTGTCAACCGGTCCGATAAATACAAAGCTTTTGTCCGGGTTCATGGTAGTGAGCTCTTTTACCAGTTTATAATTTATTCGCCGCTCAATATTTCCAAAATAGCCAATGATGGGTTTTTTTATGCCGTTTAAAATTTCAGCGACCTTTAGGTCATTATCCAGCGCCTTTTGGCTGTGACTTATATTTGCTGCATTTGGTATAAAAAATGAGTTTTTATTCAGCAGACCTTTTTTGCTGCAAAGTTCCTTGCTCGTAGATATCACCATATCGACGTCTTTCACTAGAATATCTTCTGATATCAGGCCATGCCGTGTTTGATAAGGCTCAATTAAAGGATCAACACAGTGATAAACTGTTAAAACAGGCTCAAGCTGTTTGTGCAAATTCGGGAAGGCAACATTATATGAATTAATGTAGATATAGTTGCAGATGTCAAGTTTTTCAATGACCTTTCTTAACCTCGAACCGACTATCTTTTCATTGATCCTGACCAGCCAGCGATAAAATTTCCCTTCAGGCAGCATATTGATTGAAGGAACAGGCGGAGTTATGATAATCTTCAGATTAGGGTTTTCTGTGTCGATAACACTGTTGGAAGATGAAAAAAAATGTGGGCGCCTGGTTTTAAAGCCGGGGGTGTTCCTAAATTTAATATAATCCAGCCAGGTGTAGGGTCTGTCAACATAAAACACCTTGTTATCTTTAGCCAGGTGCTTCGCCAACGTGAAATTGGTCGATTCCAACGCACCGTCAAACTGCATCTGCGAAAAAATAATGATATTTTGGTCTTGGAGTGTCACGGAAAGGGGCTAAGGAGCTTTTGTGGAATCTAAGGCGGATGCTTTTTTAATTTTCCCATCAAAACGCGCTGCCAGGTCAGCTGTTACCAACCGCATTTCCGAAACTCCCAGTTTAAGTATATCTCTTAAGCTGAATTGCAGATTCTTCTTTAGTGCCCAGTAGCCGTAGATGATGCCTGTGAGGAAAGTGAAAATGGATGAAAGCGCCACACCATAAAGATTATGAGTAAGGTAGATGCCTATAAAATCTCCCACAATATTTACAACAAGCATCAATGTTACCTTCGTAAGATTAATATGGGGTTTATTAAGTATATCGAGCGTTATTCCAAAGAAACGGTCAACTGGCAGCAGGATTGCGAACGACATAAATATCCTGAAGACATTTGCGGCATCTGTTTGCGTAAACTGGGAACCGCCAACCAATTCAATGATCAGATCTGCCCCGATAAAAGCAACTATTGACACTGGAATCAGCAGTATTGTCAAAATGCCGGCGTACTTCTTCATGATATAAGTCATATACACTTGGTCGTTGCGGTGTTTGGCCGCCGACATCGCAGGAAGCGCAGTAGCAATAAAACTTCGCAGAGGGATTTCTATCACCTCCATTAACCTTTGCGGCAGGTAATATATACCTACAATTGCCGGGTTAACGAACATGAATTTGATGATAAACGTGTCAGACCCTCTCAGCAAATAGGAACTGATTGAAGTGGCAACGCTGTATTTTCCAAAGTTTGCAAGCTGTTTTATGCACACCTTGCTATAGTTAACTATTGAAAATAGCTTAGCCCAGCCGGTAATGATTGAAAATAAGCTCGTAAAAACGGCAGATATACAATAGGCATATATCACATTTTGGAAATTAGCCAGGTGAAAAACAGTAAGTACGATCACTGACGTAAAAAATGAACCCTGCCCGATAAGCTGAAGAATGAAAATACGATCAAAACGTTGTTCGGCCTGCAATACCCATAAGGCGACGCTTGATGGAAGTGTACTTAAAAAAATCAGCGCAAACCACCTGATCATTATTTCGGTAGACGGTGCGCCATGATAAAGGATATAGGCAACAATCGTGACAAAACCGATAACGGCTGCCATCGCAATCCCCAGGACCCATGTTGATCCAACTACGTTTAACGCTCTTTCTTTGTCGGCTCCTGCGCAAAATTTAATCAGCGACGTTTGCAGGAACCCGCTCCGTGAAAAATTGACGATGGTATATGATATCAGGAATAAGATCCAATTGCCAAAGTCGGCTTTCGGTAAGTTGTGCGCAAGTAGTGCCACTGTCACCATCCCGGCAAGTGGCATTACTGCGTTGCTGGCCAGGGAAAGTGTATGTTTATTTACTATGTTTTTCAAAAATTGCATTAAATTTTCACAGGCTGCTTATTCCGGATTTTTTTTTCGGGCCAATACACGATCCTTGATTCCCAATACTCTAACAAGCAATTCAAAATAAATCTCCATCACTTCCGATAAAGAACGGTCGATAACGCTATTCGCGATGATCTTTTTTAGTTAAATGGAACGGTATCTGCCCTTGTCTGACTTGTTTTATGCGGCATTTAATTTCCTCTGTTCAATGTCCAATCTCATTGTTATGTTCAAAAGGGCCATTGCTAAAAAGGATAAAATGTTCGACGGGTATTGTACGAATGCTTGCTGCGGATAGTTGCCAAAATCAAAGGCGAAAATGATTAAAACCATTGCCAGGCAATAGGCTTTAAGGTCGGGGTCCCTAATTAGATAGAAATAGCTTATGCCTTTATAAAGTATAACAAAATTAAAAATGCAATAGAGCAGTAAGCCGATATAGCCCAATTCAACAGCTACCCTCACATAACCGCTGTCGGGTGGAAATTTAGCGAGATAGGAGTTCGGAGCAAAGCGCTCGCCCCATACACCAACGGACCCTAAACCACCACCGAAAGGGTGAGTTAGAATATACGGCTTTATGCGCGCCTGGTTTCTGGCCCGCTCTTCGAACGAGGCGTCCTTTGAGGGTTTAAAGGCGCTTTGAAATCTCGACAGTGTTGGATTTGAAGTCGGCATAACTATTAAAACGCCAAGCAAAAGGCCGCCTGTCAATACCATTACAAATATTTTTTTGTTGAACTTTAATATTGCAAGCATGAGGATCGCAGCGGGAATGATCACATAGGACGCCCTGGTGCCCGAATAAAGCATAACGGTAAAGAAGAATATCGTCAAAAAGATCAAAAGGATTTTTTTTGCGGGTTTATTGTCTCTGAAGAGCATAGAAATGCAGATCAATGCTGCGGCCACCATATTATAGGCATAGACGACTGGGTCCGAAAACAGGCCCCATTTTCTTAGGTGCCCCCCTATAAACAGCAATTTAAAACGTTCAGGAAACCGATGCAGCCACTCCTGCTCAAATGGGAATAAACCGAAATACTCCTGCTGAATGGCTGAAAGGCCCGATATAAACGCGAGCGCAACCCATACTTTTAACAATAGCTTAATACACTCTCTGCTTCGGATATGGTAAACAAATACAAAGTACATCAGCATGATAAACCCCACCGTTCGCACGGTGAAAACCCATTCTAAAATAGATGGCGAATTCGGATTTATGATTTCGAATAGGTTGTAGGCCAGCCAGATAAGGATGAACCAGGATATGGGATCATTAAAATAGCTCCAGTTTTTTTCTTTTTTCTGCCTGATGAAAAACCCGAGTATTAACAGATAGGTTAGCCCGTCAATCACTAAACCTATTGGTGTTGGCTCCGGCAAAAACCTGGAAGCAAAATTGATAAAAAAGGATGCGACGATCAAAGCTATGATGCCGAATTCGGGGTAAACAACTGATGCATAGGCTATCGGCAAGGCAATAAGCCCGCATAGAATTGTGACACCCATGACATAACCTTCACGGGCGACAATAAAACTTACAGACAGAGAAGCAATCGCTAAAAACAGGATCACTACCGGAGCCGAAATTTTTTTTGCGATTATTCTATGCCAAAAGGTTTTTCGTTGTAAATTATTTTCAACCTGGCGACTGAACATTTAACGGATAAATAATCGTCCTAAAAAAATAATATTTTTACGAACCAAACAAAAATACTGGCAAAAGCAACCATAAGGGCTATACCGCGACATATTATTTGTGCGCGGCTTAAGTCAGCAAGTGGGTCGGCGGCCGTTTTTCTTTGTTCAATTCTCATGGGAATGTTGTAACGTTGGAAGGTTGAAATGTTACCAGTCTTTTCATTCAACGTTTAGCTTTCACAGTTTGACTAACTCTAATCCCTCAACTTTCGTTTATCAACAATATTTGCTTTGTTTAATACCCAGCCGGCGAATTTACCATTCAGTTGTTTTAAATAGTTGATATACTGCTTTTCCGAACTCGCGATACCTTTATTGGCTTCGTACACCGCTATCACCTTATTAGCAAATAATATCCATTCTTTGGATTGATTTAACTGATCAAGGGCAGGCAGATCAATAAGTATGATGTCATAACGTGATTTTAAGTTATTAAACTCCTGCTGGACATTTCGTTGATCATTAATTTCGAGCAGAGTAATATCGCCGCCGCGGTTGCCGATTACACTAATCGCGGCAGTATCCATTTCAAGGTAGGAGGTAGTCCTGAAAAAGTCTTCAACAAATAGCCTGGTCCGGATAGTTTTGCTTATCGTGGGGTGGCTAAAATTTCCGTCAATTAATAAGACCTTTTTGTTTATGGCCGAGTAGGCGTAAGCCAGGCTTGCAACGATCAATGTCTTACCCTCGCCCGGCTGAAGGCTTGTCACACCCAGGATCTTTTCTCCGTTAAGCTCCTGGTCAATTTCGAACCTTACCGACCTCAGCAATTCTTTAAATTGCTGCATTCTTTCCCGGTTTTCAACGTCCCAAAGTTTTTTCAGATCGGGTTGCGACCAGTTTATCGTGTTCAGCGATCCAAGTAAAGGCAACTGCGTTTTGTTTACCAGGTCGACGGGTTCTTTGACAGTATCGTCGAGATAATAAAGCACAAATAATACCAGCAAACACATAAATAAACTAGCCACGCCGCTCAACACAATAAGCAGCATTTTTTTCGAAGGTTCGGCAGCGCTGGCGGAGGCCGGCTCAACCTGCGAAAGTTTTATCGAAAAGTTCGACTGTAAATTCGTTTGGTTGTATTTATTTAATACATCCAGGTATTCCTGGCTGGCGATATTAATGTCGAATTCGTAGGTTTTAACAATTGCATCGTAGGGCACAAGCTTGTTTTTTTGCGCGTTAAGGCTGTTTAATTCCTGTTCAATCGATTGAACGCTGTATTTCGCCAGGTCTCTTGACACTTCAAGGGTCATTTTTTGCTTGACAAGGTCGTCCTTGAAATTTCTTGGGTCGGTAATATATTTGTCTGAGCCGTTATTTA
>Ga0207132_1180_pt1 | contig 11133 bp, 9 predicted proteins | sample Alteio_BWMinHeat_14_FD_153554 | JGI IMG/M metagenome (GOLD analysis project Ga0207132, IMG submission 153554) | Enriched cells from forest soil in Barre Woods Harvard Forest LTER site, Petersham, Massachusetts, United States -... | ecosystem: Environmental > Terrestrial > Soil > Temperate forest >...
TTACAAACAAATGGGGGAAGAATTCGCTTAGGTGGTGAATTAGCGAATTATTGATTTACTTTGCCGTCACGATGAATGTCGGCTAATTGTTGATGGAATTCAGCGATATTCAATAATTCAACAATTCGCAAAAAAGTATAAATGGTCACTATCATATCTGCAACCAACCGTCCCGGGAGTTCAACCCTTAAGCTCGCGAGGTATTACCAGAAAAGGCTTCATGAAAAAGGAGTGGACGCGGGACTATTTTCATTAACCCAATTGCCTCCCAATATAATTGAAACAGATCTGTATGGCAAAAGGAGCGCCGAATTTGAACCGGTGCAGGAAATGGTAACAAGGACGCAAAAATTCCTGTTTGTGATACCCGAATATAATGGCAGCTTCCCGGGTGTTTTAAAGACCTTTATAGATGCCTGCGACTTTCCTGAGAGTTTTTATGATAAAAAGGCCGCGTTAACGGGCCTGTCGTCTGGAAAGTATGGGAATATCCGCGGTATCGATCATTTTACAGGGGTTTGTCATTATCTCAACCTGCATGTAATGCCCTTAAAACTCCATATCTCTTTTATAAAACAGGAGTTTGATGAACACGACAACCTGTTCAAAAAAGACACGCTCGGGTTTACAGAGGAACAGATGGATAAATTCATTTTGTTTTGATTTCACCGATATTCTTTTGATTTCACCGATTTTTATTGGGGGGGGCATTTCACCCAGATTGTTTTGATTTCACCTATTTCCGGGCTTATCTCTACTTCCCGTTTATCAGCTTAGCCATTAGAAATGCAGCCGCTGCTGCCAGGGCACCAATGAGCAGCACTTTTAAGGCGCCCGGCAGTACGGGCTGCCCGGTTACCTTGCTTTTAAAATAACCAAACACAAACAGGCATACAACAGTAATAGCGCATGAATAATACAAAGCGGTTTGTGATTCATGTATAAAAAAGTAGGGCGAAAGTGGAATAATGCCCCCAACTATGTACGAGAGTCCAATGGTAACTGCGCTTTGGCTGGCCCGGTTTGCTTCGGGCTTTTCAAGGCCCAACTCATATCGCATCATAAAATCCACCCACCTGTCTTTATCTTTTGCCATTTCGTCGGCAATTTGATGCTGCAGGGCAGTGGAGATGCCAAAATCGGCAAACACTTCTCGTACTTCGGCCTTTTCCTGTTCCGGCACGCGCTCTACTTCAGCATATTCGCGCTGCAGTTCTGAATCATAATGATCAGATTCGGTGCGGCCGGCCAGGAAACCGCCCAGGCCCATTGCGATGGAGCCTGCAACGATTTCGGCGATACCCGCAGTTACCACAATACCGGAGCTGCTAACAGCCCCGCTTAACCCCGCAGCCAGCGCAAAGGGAACGGTCAGTCCGTCGGACATGCCAATTACAATATCGCGTATAGTGTCCGAGCTTTTTAAATGGTGTTCATGATGCATGTTTAAATGTAGTAGTATTATTATAGCTTTGAGGGCGCAAACAGCAATTTATTTTCAGTCTTAATTAGCTGTTTTTCTAATTAAAAAGTTATCTTCACAGCAGAGAACCTAAAAATGAACCGTACCTCACAATTCCTGCTGCTCATTCTTTCTTTACCTGGATTTTTATTCGCCCAGGCTAATTACCAGCCGGGAGTAACCGTTGACTTAAAGGGTGATACCATTCACGGATATATTAATTATCGGGAATGGGAAAGTAACCCGAAAAGCATTTCGTTCAAGACGTCGGCTAATGGCGCCCCTGTTACACTCAGGGCCGGCGATATCAGGTATTTTAGTGTTCAGGTAGGACACCTGGCCGAATATATAAGTTATAAAGGCCCTATTTCCACGGATAACACGAATACCACGTTGAACCATATATCTGTGGGACGCGACACCAGCTTTGTAGAGGAAGTGGTTTTTTTAAAAGTTGTACACGAAGGCAAAAACCTGGTTCTTTTGTCGTACACTGACGAGCAAAAGGTTAGATTTTATATCGCCGCAAATTTAAATTCCCTTCCTTCGGAACTGGTTTACCGGGTGTATTATAACAGCATAGAGGAAAACGGCCGGGATAGAACGGTATCCGAGAACACCTACAAGGGACAGCTTTACGATGCTGCGGTAAAATCAGGCGCCATGACAGGATCCTTAAAAGATAAAATTAAAAATGCCGGATATGCTGAAGACAACATTGTGGAAATTGCGAGCGCAATTAACGGGATATCTGCAACAGACCTAACCAAAAACAATCCAACCAAACCTAAAGTTGTAAACAAGACCATCGCGATCATAGGCGGTTTAGCCGTACTTGTTGGCCTAGTGATCGAATTCGCAAGCATAAAATCAAGATAAACTATTATTCAATTATTCCCAAATTATGAAACTATTGTACAAACTATCGATACTGCTTTTCTTATTACCCGTAATTTCGGCGGCCCAGAGTAATTACAAGGCCGGTTATGTGGTTACCTTAAATGGCGATACCGTCAAAGGGTTTATCGACTACCAGGCCTGGGATTCAAATCCTACTGATATTTATTTTAAAACTTCGATTGCTGACCACGACCGAAAAACGTATGGCATGAGCACGATCAGCTTTTTTAGCATAGACCGGGTGGCGGCATACAAAAAGTATACGGTTAATATCAGTACCGATATAACTAATCCCGCTCAAGTGGGCGAAGGAAGGGACACCAGTTCCAGAACAAGCGAAGTTTTTTTAAAAGTACTACAGGTCGGAAAAAACCTGACACTGTACTCCTATGCGGACAATATTAAAAGGCGGTTTTACGTCGGCGAAGCCCCTGACTACACACCCACAGAGTTGGTTTACCGGCTTTACTACGACAACAGCCGCACCGTTAACGAAAACACTTATCAAAAGCAATTATTTGCATTAGCAAACAAATACAACGCAGTGGACGATAAATTGAACCGCGCCTTCCAGGACGCAAACTATAACGATGTCGACCTGTTAGGGATCGTAAGCCGGATAAATAATGTCTCAAAGGCGGAAGTGGCTAAAAATTATTCCGCGCATGGCAAAATCAGCTGGTACGTTAGCGCTGCGTTGAACGCCGGAAATACAACCTCGGATGCCACCTCCTCATACACGGCCGCGGGTGGGATCCCTTACACTTCGTATTTGCCTGGCGCGGCTTTCGGTCTTGATTTCGTTCCCGATCCTAATGGAGGCAAGGCGGAGTTCAGAATTGGCATTTCGATAAATCCTATTCGATTTAACGCTTTATACCAGTTGAAGGTGAGCCCAAATATTGGCGCCCAGGCATCGTATAACCAGCTCGACATAGCCCTTACGCCTACGGTCATCTATAACCTTTATAATGCTGAAAACTTTAAGTTTTATCTCGGAATTGGGATCGCCTTAAACGATTTCACCTACAGTAATCCGTATTTCCAGAGCCAAAACATGTCATCGCCAAATCCGTTTTTTCCTGTTGAACCATACGACTTCAGCACCTTTGATACTTCGTTTTTGTTTAGGGCCGGCTTCAGAATCCATAAAAACTGGGAGATCTATGTTAATTATTCGACACCAGCGGTAGCAAGCCATTCTGGTTATTTTGCCTTAACAGAAAGCAATAGACAGGTTGGCGTCAGTTACTTTTTTGGCCTTTAGTTTAGATTGACAGGGCCTTTGCCTCTTCAGGCCCCTGACCTTATCTTACGACAAGTACCCACCCCGTTATTTTGGGGGTGTTATTTTTCAAATCAATAATATCGTAGTAGGCGCCCACGGGCAATGGTGAGCCCTTATAAGTGCCATCCCAGGGTTTAGCATATCCGGTGCTTTTAAAAACCTGTTCCCCATAACGATTAAAAACGAGTGTGGAACTTTCCGGATGGGTGATCAGCGCGTCAATATTCCACAAATCGTTTATACCATCGTGGTTTGGCGAAAAAGTGTTGGGAATAGTGATCTTTTTATAAACCCTTACAAATACCGAGCTCGAAGAGGTACCGCAACTGGACGACGTCGCGGTCAAGGTATAAGTGATATCATCGGTGGGCGTTGCTATCGGTGTAAGCGAGTTTGGGTCACTTAAAAATGTAGAGGGGCTCCAGGAAATACTGGTTATATTGTCTCCCGTGACAACACCGTTTAGCATAGCCGATTGGCCTTCAAATAAAAAAATTTCGCTGCCTGCATTTGCTACCGGGTTTTGATTCACCGTTACCGTTACGGATTTAGAGCTATCCGCGCACCCACCGTTGCTCACATGGACGGTGTAAGTTGTTGTTTGCAGCGGAGTGGCAACGGGGTTGGGAATGTCTGCGCGGTTAAGTCCTGTGGTTGGCGTCCAACTATAATACAAGCCACCTGAGGCGCTCAGCTGCGTATTTTCGCCGGAGCAAATGGAAATAGCTGAATTAGCAACGCTCGCCACCACTTTTGGTATAACGCCGACTTTTACGGTAACCGGCGGCGCGGCACAGCCGCTGTCGGAAAGGGCCACCACCGTGTAAGTTCCCGCATCAGCCGGGGTAACATTGTTAATAACCAGTGGGTTTTGCGAAGTTGGCGCAATGTTGGGGCCCGTCCACAGATAGGTGGCGCCGCCCAAAGCCGTTAGCTGTAAAGGATAGCCCTGGCAAACGGTTTGATCGGGAATGGCAGGCACCACGGGCAAAGGATTGACATAAACGGTTAAGGGGGGCGAATATACCCTGCAGCCAATATCGGTTATAGCCGAACCATTTGCCACTCCTAGCCGGTATTGATATACACCAGCAGCCGCGTTGGTAAACCGGATCGCAAGTGAACTATTAGTTTCTCCAGGCATGTCGGCCCAGCTTGCTCCATTTGGGCTGGCCTGCCACTGGTAGCTCGGTATGCCATTGCCCACCACTTGTGCACTTAATGTATAAGCAGCATTGCTGCCCTCGCAAAGCGATTCGCTTACCGGCCCAGCCGTCGACCCAAAACCTTCATGAATGATCGGGCCGCAGGCCCTGAAAGTGATGTCATCCAAAATAAAATCATTGCCATTACCACCGAGGCCGTTGTTAGTCATCACAACAACCACATTGGTAACATTGGCAGGGGTGGTAAATCCTGTGCCGTATGGTACCCATAACGGCCCGTTGTTCGCGGGGATGATACCCGTATTAAGTGTCGCCAAAACTTGTCCCGAGGTCGTTTGAATCGAAAATGTAATGTTGGGGTGATTATAGGCGGCTGTTATTGGCCCCGGTATCATCAGGTTTAAGATGTAAGCCGAAAAGAAGTAGTAGGTATTGGGGCAAAGGCCGTTTGCCGCTTGAGTAAAAAAAATACTCGGTGCATAGGATGCGTTGATGATCATCATATAACCGTTGGGGTTGCCTGTATGGTCCGAGGGTACGTTCCACCAGGTGTAAGGATGTGTGTTGGCGGCGGCTGTAAGGCTGTTTGCAATGGTATAAAATCCATCCTGCGGGCAGTTGTTTGGGGTGTAGGTCATGTTGGTGATACCCTGCGCCAACTGAACGCCGGGGTTTTGCCCCGAACCGAAATCCTGGTTGATCACAGGGTCGCCCAGGGCCCCGTTGCAAGTTTGCCCGAAGCTTTTTGTGGCTGATACTGCGCAAATGATCATTAGTAAATAGCTCAATACAATTGACCGCATCAGGCATTGGGGTAAAAAGGCATTCATTCCAAAACTAAAAATTTAATCGGTTCATTACAATTCAACGGCTATGGTCTTTATCTGATGATGGCCACCCAGCCCGATAATTTGGGTTTATTGTCTTTGAGATCGATAATATAATAATAAGTCCCCGCGGGTAAAGGCGAGCCATTGATGGTGCCGTCCCACGGCTTTGCATAGCCGATACTTTGAAATACCTGCTGGCCGTACCGGTCATAAACAAGAACAGAGCTTTGAGGATAAGAGACCAATTTGGCGATGTCCCACCGATCATTTATTCCATCGTTATTTGGTGAAAAAGCCGTGGGTATGCTGATGTTTTCGTACACCCTTACAAAGACCGTACTGGTTGATGTTCCGCAGGTTTGGGATACGGCCGTCAGCGTATAGGTAATGTCTCTCGTTGGGCTTGCAATCGGTGTAAGCGATGTTGGATCGCTTAAGAACGTTGCGGGTGTCCAGTAAAAGCTCGTAATATTATCGCCTGTTACGGTACCATTCAATATGGCCGATTGTCCCTCGTACAAAGTGATAGGCTTGCCTGCATTGGCTACCGGATTCTGATTTACGGTTACCGTTACAGATTTGGAGCTATCCGTACAGCCGCCGTTGCTTACATGCACGACGTAAGCCGTGGTTTGCAGCGGAGTTGCAACGGGGTTCGGAATGTCATCATGATCAAGCCCAGTGGATGGGGTCCATTTATAATACAAGCCACCGGACGCTGTTAGCTGCGTATTTTCGCCGGCGCAGATCGTCACATCCTTATTTACCGCAGCAACAACCTGCGGAATAACGCTTACCTGTACTTGCATGGGCGGTGCAACACAGCCGCTATCCGATACCGCCTGCACGGTGTAAACCCCGGCATTTGCAACAGTAACATTGTTGATGATCAGCGGATTTTGCGAGGTGGACGCCACATTGGGGCCCGTCCACGTGTAGGTTGCTCCGCCTGCGGCAGTTAACTGCAATTGATGGCCCTGGCAAATAGTTTGCGGGGGAATGGCCGGGACAACGGGCACAGGATTAACATAAACGGTTAAAGGAGTGGCGTATACCCTGCAGGCGGCGTCTGTTATGACCGACCCGTTCGACACGCCGAGCCTATACTGATAAACGTCCGGTTTGGCATTTGTGAAGGAAATATTAAGTGAATTGCCGGTGGCGCCCTGGATATCGGCCCAGGACGTGGTGCTATTACTATATTGCCATTGATACGACGGACTGTTAGTCCCGACGACATTTGCCGTAAGAGTGAAATTAGCGTTACTCCCCTCGCACAGGCTCTGTTTCGCCGGTCCGTTTATCGATCCAAACCCCGATTGGATTATCGGGCCGCAGGCCCTGAATGTGATATCATCCAAAATAAAATCGTTCCCATTGCCGCCGGGAGCATTGTTGCTCATTTTAACAATTACATCGGTAACACTTGTCGTCGTAAAATAAATGGGGTATTTCACCCAGACCGGACCAACGTTATAAGGACTTGGCTGAATTGTACCGGTTGAATAGGTATTCAAAACCTGGCCCGACGGGGTTTCAATGGAAAAGGTAATATTGGGTTCGGTATAATTCGTCGTAAGAAGTGATGGTATGATGAGGTTAAGTATATACGCCGAAAACTCATAAGTTGTATTTGGGCACAAGCCATTGGCTCTCTGGAAAAAAAAGACACTTGGCTCGTACGATGCATTAATGATCATCATGTACCCGTTAGGATTACCGGTATGGTCAACCGGGACATTATACCAGGTATAGGGGTGGCAATTCCCCGGGGGGACTATGCTGTTGGCAATAGTGTACTGACCGTCGTTCGGGCAATTGTTGGCAACATATTGCATGTTGGTAATGCCGCCCGACAAAGCTGGCCCAAGGTTAGGTCCTGCGCCGAAATCCTCTTTAATTACGGGATCGCCCAAACTGCCGCTGCAGGTTTGCGCATGGCTGCTTAAGGCAAAGGCAATCCACACAATTGTTAAAAGAAATTTAGGGAAAATCAGCCGCATGAATTGGACAAAGCATTTAAACAGTAATACTTAAAAATAACTTTCTTTAAATGCGGGGCAGCATTGATCAAAAACACCGTTTCGAAATGTAAAAATAAGGAAAATGGATGCAAATTCAATGCCAAATGGGTTGATTTAACCACGGATTTCAAATTCATCTTCATTTAAATTTATGAAACGCTTATTTTTCATATACGGTTAAACTAAACAATTGATACAGGACATTTTATCATTTAAAAAACTATTTTTGTTAGCTTATTGAGCCTATGGTAAAAATCTACACAATCCTCTTTTTAAGTTTTACTGTTGTAAGCGGCGTTGCCGCCCAGAACCAGTCTGCAAACCCAAAGGACACAGTGAAACAACTTCAGCCTGTGATGATAAAGGCTTATTTATCTGAACAGCCCATGCTAAGTGTGCCTGCCTCGGTTGGGGTGATCAGCCAAAAGCAGCTTGATGTACAACCCAGCAATTCATTTATCTCGGTATTAAACAGTGAGCCGGGCGTGAGGGCCGAGGAGCGCTCACCGGGGAGCTATCGTTTATCCATCAGGGGCAGTTTGCTGCGGTCACCGTTTGGTATCCGCGATGTGAAGATATATTATGACGAGATCCCGCTAACCGATGCCGGCGGAAATACCTACCTGAATGCCATCGACTTCAACAGCATTCACAATATGGAAATATTGAAGGGCCCTGATGGCAGTTTGTTCGGCGCAAATTCAGGCGGGGTGGTTTTATTGAGCCCCGTAAACCGCCATGCCGACAGCAGCTATTTGTCGGCCGGCCTGAACGGCGGCTCCTATGGCCTGATCCACGAAAATACGGCATTGCAGAATAAATCGGGCGATTACCAACTAAATTTAAACCAGGCCTACGAAAGTTACGGCGGTTATCGCCAAAATAGCTATATGCAGCGTCACTATGTACAAGCGGTAAACAACTGGACCTACGACAAGAACGACCAATTCAGAGTGCTTGGTTTTTATTCTGATCTGAGCTACGAAACACCCGGCGGCTTAACTTTAAGCCAATTCGACGCCGATCCGCAATCCGCGAGAATACCCACAAAAGCTACCCCAGGCGCTATTCAGCAAAAAGCGGGGATTTATCAAAAAATACTGTTTGGCGGGGCAGTGAATGAATATCATTTTAATGATCATTTGCGCAATGTGCTTTCGGTCTTCGGCACCTATGTTGATTTTGCCAATCCCTTTATCACCGATTACGAAAACCGGTATGAAAGCACCTATGGATTTCGCACCTATTTTGAATATACCGGCAATGACCGGAAAAACTATAAATGGAAAACCGATCTCGGCCTGGAATGGCAGCAAACCAATTCGGATATTAACAATTACGGGAACAGAAATGGTGTGAGGGATACTGCTCAAACTTTAGACAAGATCAACACGAACCAGCATTTTTTCTTTGGACGTTATGTGGCCGATATCGACAGGAATTTTCACATAGAAGCCGCTTTAAGTTTAAACTTTTACGATTATAAATTCCTGAACGTTTATCCGAACGACGAAACCGCGTATACCGACCGGACATTTACGCCGCAGCTGATGCCCAGGATAGCGCTGGCCTATCAAATAACAAACGATTTTGTGTGGCGGGCCTCCGTGAGCCGTGGTTACTCAACCCCAACAACCGCCGAAATACGCCCGACCGACCATACCATCAATCCAAACCTGCAAGCTGAGTGGGGATGGAACTACGAAACCGGATTCCGCCTGCGAAATACCGATGAGACCATGTTCCTGGATGCTTCAGTTTTTTATTATCACCTGAAAAATGCTATTGTTCCCCGGTTCAATGCCGATGAAACAGAATATTACATCAACGCCGGCAGTACTAATCAGCCCGGTTTTGAAGTTTATTTTACCGACTGGATCATCCGCCAAAATAATTTGGGTTTTATTCGTGGACTGCAGATTAATGAATCCCTCACATTAGACCACTTTACCTTCAGCAGCGATTACCACGATGCAACAAACAACTATGCCGGCAACCAGCTTACCGGCGTACCGGAGCAGGTGATCGTAACCAGTTTCCAGGTTAAATTGCCTAAAAGCCTTTACCTTTTTATACAACACAACTATACCGCCCGCATCCCGCTTAATGACGGCAATACCGCCTATGCCCCGCACTATAATTTATTGCAGGCCAAAGCCGGTTGGCAACATAAGTTATCCGGAAAAAGCCACTTTGAACTATACGTCGGGGCCGACAACCTGCTAAACGAAAAATACAGCCTGGGTGATGACCTGAATGCCGTTGGCAACCGGTACTACAATGCCGCACCACTGCGGAATTATTATGCCGGGTTTAATGTAGTGTTTTAAGTAAAAAAAGTCGTCATTGCGAGGAACGAAGCAACCTCTACGCAGGACAATCAGTTGAACTGCGTGCGGCTGACAGGTGACCCGAAGATTGCGTGTATTGATTAGCGTGTGTAGAGGTTGCTTCGTTCCTCGCAATGACGGCGCGTGGAGACATCCTTTACCCTCGCCGGAAAGACACAAGTGATTTACCCAAAAAACAACAAAGGCGCCCTCAAAACGCCCTTGTTGCAAATTGTAGTTATTTATGGAGTAACCGGTTCTGAAACGTTGCTCCCGCGGCCTTTAGTATCAAATGCTTTGAATTTTGGCGCCTTTCCATTGTTTGTAACAGCATCGTTATACGCCTGGCTTTTTGCGTCAGGGTCGGTGCCATCCGTAGTGTAGCGGATGGTGAGTCCGGGGAATTGTTCATTAGCATAATATTTGCCGTCCTGCAAAATTACACCCGGTTTTGGTACCCGGTAATTGTAGCCGTCGTTGTAATAACTTAAACGGGGCAGTTCCCTTTTACCCACGACATTTAAAAAATTTACCCAGGCAATTTGGTACAGCGAGTCGCTTTTGGCAACGTTTGGCTCAGTTGCCCAGTCGGGGTCCTGGCTCCAGGCGCGCTCGGCGAAGCCCAACAGGCGCGGCAGCAGCATATATTCCAGGCGTTCGGTACTTTTTATGTTTTCGCCCCAAACTGCACATTGCAAGCCTAAAATATTGGTTTTGCCATAATCGGTAAGGCGTTGTTTGCCGATAAAAATGGCCCGGTTCAAGGGCAAACCATCCCTGTCGACCTTTGAGTTTTTAAAATAATCGAATGGGATAAAGGAAAAAGGCTTATCAATATCCGAAAACGCGCCCCAGTAATAACCGGGCTCGTCATACGATTTATAATGCGCCATATCGAAATAATTATTGGTTACCGGCGTCAGCACTGTCTTATAGCCCGCGTTTGCCAGTTTATAGGCCAGGTCTTCGTTACCGCCGCCAAGGGTGTTGTTCCAAACTTCGGCTTGCAAATGTTCGGGCATAAAATCAGGGTTGGGGATATAGAATGGCCTGCCGTCCAGTTTTGTTTTCCGCAATGCCATTTCTTCCCATCCCGAAGTGTAAAGGCCTTTGGCTTTCATCAGTTTGTTTAC
>Ga0207132_1207_pt1 | contig 11079 bp, 11 predicted proteins | sample Alteio_BWMinHeat_14_FD_153554 | JGI IMG/M metagenome (GOLD analysis project Ga0207132, IMG submission 153554) | Enriched cells from forest soil in Barre Woods Harvard Forest LTER site, Petersham, Massachusetts, United States -... | ecosystem: Environmental > Terrestrial > Soil > Temperate forest >...
TGCAGCACCGGACTAATATTTTGATTTATATGCAGTTACCATGATGGCACTTATTTGGCTGATGAGCAATGGCTGTCACCGCGGAGACCATTCCCGCACGGGCGGAACCAGTAACACTTAACCATTAAAAAATATGCTCAGAAATTATTTGAAAGTCGCTTTGCGGAATTTCTCCCGTAATAAAGTTTTTTCTTTCATCAATATCGCCGGTCTCTCCATCGGCATGGCCGTAGCCCTGCTGATCGGACTGTGGATATGGGATGAACTTTCTTTCAACAAACAATTTGAAAATTATAACCGGATCGCAGAAGTAATGCAAAACCAGACTTTCAATGGCGAAACCGGCAGTCAGCATTCCCTCCCTTATCCGATCGGCGATGAATTGAGAAAAGATTATGGAAGCGACTTCAGGTATATTTCGATGGCTTCCCACAATGGAGATCATGTGCTTGCAGCTGGAGAAAAGAAAATTAGTATTCCAGGTGCCTATATGGAACCTTCCATCACGGAGATGTTGAATTTAAAAATGCTGAAAGGCACGCATGCAGGTTTGAATGAAGCGCATTCCATTTTAATTTCAAATGAAACGGCTAAAATATTATTCGGAAACTCAGATCCGATGGGTCAGCTTATTAAGATTGATAACGATCAGTCAGTAAAAGTTACAGGTATATATGAAAATCTGCCATACAATTCAAATTTCGGAGACCTGAAGTTTATCGGTAGCTGGAAACTTTATATCGACAATACGCACTGGACATTTAAAGAATCCGATCCCTGGCGTTCCAATATGTTCGATGAATTCGTGCAGTTGAGTGATCAGGCCGACATGCAAAAAGTTTCTGCAAAAATTAAAGATTCAAAACTGCAGCATGTAAACAAAAGAGAACTGGCATTTAAGTCACAGGTATTTCTGCATCCAATGAGCAGCTGGCATTTGTACGATGATTTTAAGGATGGTAAGAATGTAGGTGGACGTATTACGTATGTGTGGTTGTTTGGCATTATCGGATGTTTTGTTTTGCTGCTGGCCTGCATCAATTTCATGAACCTGAGTACGGCGCGTTCTGAAAAACGTGCGAGGGAAGTAGGCATTCGCAAAGCGATCGGATCGCTGAGGAGTCAGCTGATCGGACAGTTTTTCGGCGAGTCGATGTTATATGTTTTTATAGCTTTTGTTTTGTCGCTTTTATTTGCGCAGGCTGCTATTGGTTTCTTCAATGAAGTGGCTGACAAGAAAATGTCGATACCATGGACAAACCCATTATTCTGGTTCGCAGGCATTGTTTTCAGTCTTGTTACAGGCGCCGTTGCAGGAAGTTATCCGGCGTTCTATTTGTCATCCTTTGAAGCATCGAAAACATTAAAGGGCACCATCCATGTAGGCCGCTTTGCATCTATTCCACGCAAAACAATGGTGGTCATTCAGTTTTCCATTTCAGTGATGCTGATCATCGGAACGATCACCGTATTTCGTCAGATAGAATTTGCAAAAAACAGGCCGGTGGGATATACCAGCAAGGGGTTGATGATGCTGCATATGTCAACCGAGGATCTTCATAAAAATATAACGGCGGTGCGCGAGGAGTTGAAAAAGTCCGGGGCCATTGCGGAAATTTCTGAATCATCCAGCGCGCCGACTTATGTGGATGAATGGGATGATGGTTTTGACTGGAAGGGGAAAAATCCATCCCTCACGGGAGATGCGGGCGTTGTATATGTTTCCTATGAATTTGGAAAAACGATTGGATGGAATATTGCTGATGGTCGTGATTTTTCAAGAAGCTTCGGTACGGATACGGCGGCCATGATCATCAATGAGTCGATGGTTAAATTTATGGGTTTGAAAAATCCCGTGAATGAAACACTTCGCTGGATGGGAAAACCCTACCAGATCGTTGGAGTCGTGCATGATCTTCTCATGGAAAATCCTTATGAACCTATTTCCAGAACCGTGTTTGTGATGGCAACCGATGCGCAACCTGTCATCAACCTGCGCATCAATCCTCAAATGAGTGCGCACGAAGCCATTGCCAAGATGGAACCTGTATTTAAAGCCTATAATCCTTCACAACCATTCGAATATAAATTCACGGATGAAGAATTCGCGAAGAAGTTCGGCGATGAAGAAAGGATTGGCAAGCTGGCGGCTTCATTCGCCGTGCTCGCCATTTTCATCAGCTGCCTGGGTTTATTTGGTATGGCATCTTTTATGGCGGAAAGACGCGTAAAAGAAATCGGTGTGCGCAAAGTGCTGGGTGCTTCCGTTTTTAATCTGTGGAAACTGCTCAGCAGGGAATTTGTGATACTCGTTATGATATCGCTGCTGATCGCCGTTCCTGTATCCTGGTATTATCTGCAGGGCTGGTTGCAACATTATCCTTATCGCACAGAAATTAGCTGGTGGATTTTTATAGTTGCAGGACTTGGTGCACTTGCCATCACATTGGTTACAGTGAGTTTCCAGGCCGTGAAAGCAGCGCTTGCGAATCCCGTTGAATCACTTAGAACGGAGTGAATATGACGGATGACTGGTGACCGTTCACCGTTGACCGTTCACCGTTGACCGTTCACCCGCCTGCGTTAAAGCTATGGACGCTTGCGCCATCCCGGAGTATGCGGGACAGTGTCGGCGCACAGGCGATGCCAAACTTACTTATCAAAATTTTTGAAGGGTTGTGTAAAGAAATTATTCACCAGATTGTCGAACTCATCGCGATGTTCCTGCAAAGTGGCATGACCCGAATTGGGTACAATCCATAAATAAGCATTCGGAATATTTTTATATATCGCAGCAGTATGTTCAATGGTGATCAGATCATGATCGCCGATGATGATCAGCGAAGGACATTTTATTCCTTTCAAATTTTCAGGTGGCACATTGGGCTGCAGCCAGTCGAGCATAAATATTTTCCAGTCATTCTTTTCTTCGGGAGTTGTCCTCGGTTTATTTTTTTCCGATTCATACTTCTTCAGTTCATCCTTCCAGGTGGCTGGTGTAAGCGCTCCGGAATCGGGTGTCATATTGGCTCCTGTGGAAGCAAGCCTGATCACTTTATCAGGGTGGCGCAGTGCCAGCAACAGTGCATTGATGCCGCCATCGCTCCAGCCGATCACGTAGGCTGAATCAATATGCATGGCATCGAGTAATGCAGCGAAATCATCGGCCATCATTTCAAAACTCAGGGAATCATTATTGTCAACTGTTTTTCCCTGTGCGCGACTGTCAACTGCAATCACTTTATATCTTTTGGAGAAATAAGGAATATTCTGTGCAAACGCATTCATACTTCCTCCATTGCCATGGATCAGCAACAGGGGTCTGCCCGCTCCATATACTTCCGTATACATTTTTATTCCGCGCACCTGATAATATTTACCGGCTGCCGGATTATTTCCATAGGGAATTTTTTTCGTCTGGCCTGATCCCCGCAATATTAAAAATTGAAAAAAGAATAAAAGGAAAAATAATTGTTTCAGAGCTGTTGCATTTTACAGATTAAGAAAATTTTTCAGTGCCCGTTAAAACTGAAAATCCGGATCACCAGGCAATTTAGGATTTAAATTTACCCGGTCATCCGGAAATTAAAATTTTCAGGATCTGTCTTCACCTTGGAAAATCAGTTTATTATCGTGTGCGCTATCTTATTTACCGGCATTGAACTTATACGCCAGTGTAATGCTGAATGCGCTGTTATGACCAGTTTCTTCACCCTGCGTATCTTTTATAATATTGGTTATCCCGGCCATATATCTGGCAGTAAGACCAAATCCCATCGGTAAAAAATAGGATGCACCTATTTCACCAAATAAATCTATGGAGTTATAGTTGTCAGTATCCGATGCACTTTGTCCGCCTCCGGATGATTTAGCACTTAAAAGATAACCAAGGGAAGGTCCCAGATAAAGTGACAAGCCTGTTTCCGGTATATTGTACTTTGGTAAAATGGCAAGCGTTAAATAGTTAAGCGACTCGGTGTAGGTGGTCCCAGTGGATGGGTCATTTAACTTGGCTCCCATACCATCATAACCCAATTCATTTTCCAGTGAAAAACTCCCGCCCAATGGCAGGTCATAAAAAACATATCCCTTAAAACCTACTAATGAAGTAAGGCTTACAGATACGCCCTGAGATTTAATTGACATATTCGCTACATTAATACCTGCACTAACACCGAAAGTTCCGGTTTCCTGTGCTTTAAGAGTAGAGAAGGCTGAACAAAAAATGGCAAAGACTACTAACTTTTTCATGTTTGATAGTTTTATTAATAAGGGTAAAAAACAGGGGCTTATATAATTTTAAAAACACCTGTTAACAATCAATTAACGTGCAACTTAAAAATAAATTTCATAAAAACCATACTTATTTGAAGCTGATTATCAGGATTATAAGGGCTTCCCCTTAGGGTTCTTATTTTCTTGATCAGGGTCAACAACGGGTTATGCGCTTGTTAATTCCCGTTAGAAGGAGTCATGATTATTAAACCAATTTACCGGGCATCACTCTAATGTATAAACGAAGACTCATGAAAACAGAAAATACCTCCGCAAAAAGATCTTCCGGTTTTATGAAATTAAAATTGATGATCGTAGCAGTAATTTTAGCCGCAGGCTTTAGTTCTTGTGTGGTAGCTGCACATCCTTATGGATCGCATTGGGTGCCGGGCCATTATGCTCCCGGATATTACCATGAACACTGGGTACCAGGTCACTGGTCCTGATTCAGCATATCATTGTTTTGATATTTTTTGAAACGGTTAATTTTCCAAGCGTTTTGGATTTGATCTCTTCAACAGAAACACCCGGTGCCTGTTCTATCAGTAGAAATCCATCGGGTGTTATATCTATTACAGCAAGTTCCGTCACGATACGTTTTACACATCGTACACCGGTAAGTGGCAGCGTACACGCAGGAAGTAACTTGGATTCGCCTTTGGGATTGGTATGTTGCATCGCAACAATTATATTTCTTGCACTCGCCACCAGGTCCATCGCCCCTCCCATTCCTTTTACCATTTTACCCGGAATTTTCCAGTTTGCAATATCTCCTTTTTCAGAAACTTCCATAGCGCCGAGTACGGTCATATCCACCTTGCCTGCGCGGATCATCCCGAAACTTTCTGCGCTGTCGAAAAAAGCGCCGCCGGGTAATATCGTTACGGTTTCTTTTCCTGCGTTGATCAGGTCCGGATCCAGTTCCTTTTCGTCCGGGTAAGGCCCCATGCCAAGCATTCCATTCTCCGACTGGATCATAATGGAAATTCCGGCAGGAATATAATTGGCCACCAGTGTGGGAATGCCGATGCCCAGGTTGACATACATCCCGTCTCTCAATTCCTGAGCGATCCTTTTTGCTATTCCGTATTTGTCCAGAGGCATATTATTCATTTATCGTTAACCGTGGGCCGTTGACCGTTGACCGACTTGTCCGCTGAATCCCGCTGAAAGCGGGAGAAGGCGGATGACTGATGACCGATAACCGTTAATAAGTCTTCTTCGTTGTTTATTAAAAATTGTGAGAGCAGGGGATTGATTTCATTTATGGTTTCACAGTTCCTGCGATAGAGCTCCAGTGTTTTTTCAAATCCTTCGGTTCCTTCGCCCAGATCAATCACCACATTTTCTTCTCCTTCCTCTTTATCTTTCGCATAATCACGCACATCATCCATGATCAGGTAAGTCGGGTGAAGCGCATACCAATAGCGTATGGCTTTTTTCCATTGCATTTCACTCAGGGGCAGGTCACAGAGTATATATAAGAAAACATCCGCGCGGTTCAGCGAAGGAAATGGCAATCCGAAAGGACCCATGGTTTTCAAAACAGGCTGATCAAGATAAAGATTCAGTGATTCGTACCATGCAGCATTTTTAACTCTCCCTTTCAGCATTGCGCGAATGGCATTCAGTTCTTCCTGCAAACTGATTTCTCTTTTTTCGTGCAGAATCGCATAATGCATGAGTTGTTCCATGAAAAGAATATGTTCTTCATTCAGTAAAACTTCCAGGGGTATGCCTATTCGAAAAAGAATATCGTAGTAAACGGGAATAGAAACAAATCCATTTCCGAATGAGATATACAATAATCTTTTCTTCCAGAAACTATTATTTTCCGGAGGCTTACGATCCACAAAAAATTTGCCAATCGTTTTGTTCACACCCATTTCACGTTCGAACTGACCAACTGATATAAACACTTTTTTTAGTTATGGTTTATGAGATATGAACTATGAGATATAAGATATGAGATATGAATAACCCATATCCCATAACTCATAATTCATATCCCATAGTTCATAGTTCAAATCTCATATCGTATCGTTCTTTTCTCAATTCGTTTTTCATAGCTTCTTCCCTGAAAAATGCGATGCACATAAATACCCGCCACATGAATATGATCAGGATCCAGTCCGCCGGGTTCCACCAGTTCTTCCACTTCTGCAATGGTAATATCTCCCGCTTTGGCCATGGAGGTTGAAAAATTCCTGGTTGTTTTTCTAAACACCAGGTTGCCGAGACGGTCTCCCTTCCAGGCTTTCACGATGGCAAAGTCCGCATGCAATGCAAGCTCCATCAGATGCATTTTATGATTGAATTCCCTGATTTCTTTTCCGGCTGCGACTTCAGTTCCATAACCTGCCGGCGTAAAAAAAGCAGGAATACCCATAGCGGCCATTTGAATTCTTGTGGCAAGTGTGCCCTGTGGAACCAGGTCAACTTCCAGTTCACCATGTAATAACTGACGCTCGAATTCTGCATTCTCCCCCACATACGAGCTGATCATTTTTTTGATCTGTCTCGTCTTCAGTAAAAATCCAAGTCCGAAATCATCCACGCCGGCATTATTGGAAATGCAGGTAAGATTTTTAACTCCCGTCTTTACAAGTGCCGCGATGCTATTTTCAGGAATACCACATAAGCCAAATCCGCCCAGCATGATGGCAGCACCATCCGGAATATCTTTTACAGCATCCAGGGCGCTTTGGAATACTTTATTCATTACATGAAGTTATGAAAGGCGAATCATTTTAATATAACGGGGAGCGGTCTTACAGAAGGTTTCGGGGCATACAATTCCGGTCTGTGCCTGTTTGCATCTGCAGCGAGACTGTCGAAGATCATCTTATTAAGGTCCGGCCTGGATTCATAAAAACTAAGGCTTTCCTTAAATTCCTCCCGCGTTATTTTATGTAATTTAAAAACACTGTCCATCAGTTCATTGTTGGCTTTCCGTTTATCGCGTTTAAGGGTATCTCTGGATATATATTGTTCTGAATATACGCCTGCAATGATTACATCCTTCAGAATTTTTTGCATGGAATCCGGTTGAATAATATTATTCGGAATACTCGACCGGTCTGTGCAGGCGGCCAGGTTAGCGACCAGATAAAAAATGATCAGGCGATTCACTGAAGGGATTGTTTGTACTGGTTCAGATTGGAAACATCGATCCTGGAAAGTATATCCAGTGCCCGGCTTTTTTCATCGGGCGTTCCATGTTTGAATACATTCCCGATCTCTGCGCCTTTTCCCTGGAAGAAAAATTGCATGAACATGATGTTGTTGTATTCGTTATTGACAGTATTCAAGGTGCTGAGCGCACTCATAACCGCAACTCTTGCATCCGTTTCATGATCTAACATCTGATCCAGACCCTGGCGGTAATAATTATACATGGCATCGTGAATAGGATTGTATTTTGGATTGGTCAGATTTTCTACAAGCCAGTAACGGTTTATTAATCCGTCGAAGGGTTTCCATCCATTGAGTGAACTCGCTTCGGGTGCATTGCTGACAATATTTTGTGCCTGCTGAAAATATGGATCGCCGCCTCTTAATCCATATGAATCGAAGTTCAGTCCCAGGATGATATAAGCATAATAGGCAAAAACTGCCGTCAGGTTCGCCGTCAGCGGATCCGTACCACCCACGCGGTTTTCATTGAAGTCCAGGGTCTGGTACTGAACATATTTGAAAACAAAGCTTTCATCCATATAATTCATCAGCGGGCTCTGGTAAGAAGTGTTATAAATCGGCCTTCCCGTTTGAATGGTCAGCGAAGCGGAATAAGTGTTATTATCCGTCGCCGCGCTCAGATTCAACAGAAAATTACACTGGATTTTTTCATTGTTGCTGAAAACAACATTGGTCCATTTCCTTCCATTCAGAAAATCGTAAAGGGCAGACTGCAGCGTCTGAAATATCTGTTTGTTGACACTGGAACTTATTCGGTTAGCCAGCACCGTTACATTGGCCTGGAATTCCTGGCTTCGTGCCGGTTGGAAATGAAACAGGATAAAAGAAACCAGGATAAGGATTTTTACACGCATCATAGGAGTTTTATAATCCGGTCAACGATATCACGGGCTACCAGCTGTTTTGGTTTTTGCCCGTACGGAATATCAGAACCGTCTTTTTCAAAGATGGTAACCTGGTTGGTATCATAACCAAAGCCAGCACCTTCATCGTTTAAAGAATTCAGTACGATCATATCCGCATTCTTGGATTTCAATTTATTTTTTGCATACTGCACTTCGTCTTTATTCTCCAGTGCAAATCCAACAAGGATTTGCCCGGATTTCTTTTTCTCTCCCAGCGTCTGAAGAATATCTTTCGTTCTCGATAACTCCAGTGTGAACGTTTCAGAATTCTTTTTTATTTTTTCTCTTGAAAAAGAAACCGGAGTATAGTCTGAAACGGCTGCCGACATCACGGCAATCCGGGTAGAGGGGAATATTGCGAGACATGCATTGTACATTTCCTCAGCGCTCTGAACGCGGGTAACATGAATGCGGGGATCATTGATTTCGATGGAAGAAGGACCGAGTACCAGTTCCACTTCAGCGCCTTTCTGCGCAAGTTCCCGGGCGATGGCGATACCCATTTTACCGGTCGACTGGTTACTGATATAGCGAACGGGATCAAATGGTTCGTGCGTCGGACCCGCAGTGACAAGTGCTTTTTTCCCTTTTAAACTTTCGCTAAAAAAAAAATTCCTCTCAAGGAAAGAAATGATCTGCTCTGGTTCGGCCATCCGGCCGTCTCCATATAGTCCGCTGGCAAGTTCTCCTTTTTCAACCGGTATAACCCTGTTTCCAAACGAGTTCAGTTTTTCTATATTGGCAGCCGTTGCCGGATGAAGCCACATGTCTTCGTCCATGGCGGGTGCAACAACCACGGGACATGTTGCAGAGAGATAGGTGGCGAGCAGGAGATTATCGCAAATTCCATTCGCCATTTTGGCCAGCGTATTACAACTGAGCGGAGCGATCAGCATTACGTCGGCCCAGCGGCCGAGTTGAACATGATTATTCCAGGTATCGTTGCTGAACAGATCGCTCAGCACTTCATTTTTTGAAATCGTAGAAATGGATAAGGGGGTGACAAAATCTTTGGCAGAAGGCGTCATCACCACTTTTACTTCGGCGCCCGCTTTTATTAAAAGCCTGGTCAGAAAGATGGATTTGTATGCTGCAATGCTGCCGCAGATACCCAACAGTATTTTCTTTCCTTCCACCATAGATTCAATTAAATCCTAGCTGAAGAGATCGTCTTCGTTCTTGCGGTAATAGATCTTGTCTTCCATGAATTCCTGCGTAGCGAGCAATGCAGCGTTGGGCATTCTTTCATAAGCTTTGGAGATTTCAATCTGCTCCTTGTTCTCATGAATTTCTTCCAGGCTGTCAGTATGTGTAGCGAACTCTTCCAGCTTGCTGTGGAGTTCTTCCTTCATGGTAATATTGATCTGGTTGGCCCTTTTTGCGATGATGGCAATGGATTCATACAGATTTCCGGTCTTGTTCTTCAGATCGGTCAGATTTTTCGTTTCAGCCACATTGGCAATATGGGTACTAACCTGTCTTCTTAGTTTGCTCATTATTCATTTTTTTAAGTGTGGTATTGGCGAGATCCAGATAGGACTGGGCTTCTTTTTTTAGTTTGCTATCAGGAAATCGGTCGTTAAAATCGTTGCAATCGGTCACTACCTGTTCCAGCCGGGTCTTTTTCTTTTCCTCAAGGCTCTGGACGGCATACAGGTAATCCGATTTGATAATATACAACTTATATTCATCACTAAACTGTGAATCCGGATAAGTATTCATCAGTGTGTTGAAAGTGAGTGAAGCAGCTTTCAAATAGGCTAAGTTCGTTTCGCGAAGGTTAAAATAGAGTTTGGCGGCTTCAAAATCCTTTTCTTCCAGTTTGGCACGGCATTTATCAATGATCACATTGGCTTCCTTAACCTTGTCGGAATTGGGATGCTGGGCAATGAATGCCTGCATGAAACCAATGGTCTTGGTGGTATTGGTCTGATCCAGCTGGTATTTAGGGGATTGCATCCAGAAACAATAAGCCCGCATATAGTCCATTTCGTCTGATTTGGGACTGTTCGGGAAAGCTTCCACGAATCCTTTAAAAAGGTTTTCGGCATTGATATAATCCTTCAGGTAATAGGCACAATAGGCGTATTTGTACCAGATATCTTCAAAATGCTCCGATCCTTTCATTACCCTGTAGAGGTCGTCGTAGAGCATCTGGGCATGATTATAATCCTTATTCAGATAATACTTTTCAGCCATCTGCAACTTAAAGGTATAATCCGTGCTCTTCATGATCTTATTGAAATTGTTCGGCACGCCTTTGTTGGAAGCCTTAAAATAAGAGCAGGAACTGACCGTGGTAAATATGATTAAAACGAGGAAGAATTGTTTCATGAAGCCTGCGAAATTACAATTTTTAGCTAAGAAACGAAAATATGGCGTTTTAAGGTACTGTCTCAGTTCGGATTTGTTAAAAGTTTATAGTTATGGATTGGGTGTCCGATATGCAGGTGAGGTTTGTCATTGCCATAAACAGAGATGTCCCACGCCATATGGCGTGGGACATCTCCAAAATAATCAGCTCGATTTATCTCTTGCGAAGGTTCGGATGCGGAGCAGGAACCGTATTAGGTCCTTCTTCGCCCGTTCCATCCTTAATATCTATGGTGTTCTCATCACCGCCTGACTGTCCGTATCGGAAGATGAACCTGTCTGAGTTAATACCTTCTTTTTCAACCAGGTATTTGATCACTTCATTCAC
>Ga0207132_1157_pt2 | contig 10965 bp, 7 predicted proteins | sample Alteio_BWMinHeat_14_FD_153554 | JGI IMG/M metagenome (GOLD analysis project Ga0207132, IMG submission 153554) | Enriched cells from forest soil in Barre Woods Harvard Forest LTER site, Petersham, Massachusetts, United States -... | ecosystem: Environmental > Terrestrial > Soil > Temperate forest >...
TCTTTTTTCTTTTCACCATTAAAACCAAATTACTAAAATGAAAAAGTCAATCAAACTAATCCTACTGCTCGTAGTTGCGAGTACGTGGCTTTTTGCCACCCCAGTTACAAATTCCACAGGCCGCCAGCCTGGCGATGCAAAGATCACATTTAGTACTTTGCCTGGTAAAAACGGCATCGAGATCAAAGTAAAAAAGGCCGAGGCGGGGAAAGCGATCATTATTATTTACAACAACGATGGCACCATACTGCGAAAAGATGTCTGGTCGCATTCAACGGTTTTGGAGAAAGGCTATGTTTTATCCCAACTTGAAGTAGGCGACTACAGCGTTGAAGTTACCGTGAACAAACAAATCGTGAAACAGGCAATCCATGTTTACATGGAGGGTTCAAACAAAACTTTTATACTCAAAAGCTGATAAGGGGTATTTTACTGCATTATAACCTGAAGGAGCATCGTTTCAATTTTTTTGAGACGATGCTCTTTTTTGTTGGTTTTCATAATAATTCGCCGTTGGTGCCGACCGCTGACAGGTTAACAACAAGCATGCTGGCAGACCGCCATATACACAAAAGGTTGCCAAAAAATTTTTAGCGCCTGAGAGCCGGAAACGCAAACAAATCTCGGAAAAGAATGTTTCAATTTCACGGGCTGATAAAATATTGTGTTTAACGTTAAAAATTTAATCATTATGAAAACAGCAATTAAATTATTAGCAATAGGTTTACTGTTAAGCAGTAGCCTTTTTGCAAGTGTTCCTCCAAAAAATAACAAGGCTAAGGCTGCAGTCAAAAAGGACATGGTAATGTTTTCTCCGTTGCATGCAAAAAGAGGCATTGATGTGCGGATCAGAAAAATTACGCCGGGGAAAGCTATCGTCGTTATTCGCGACGATTATGGCAATACCTACTGGAAAGATGTCGACCAGGCAAAGGCTTTTGAGAAAGGGTACATCCTGAATCAGCTGGATGAAGGCGATTACACCGTCGAAGTTACCATGCCAACAAAGGAAGTTGTAAAAAGAACTATTCATGTTTACTTCAAGGGCAATAATGAGTGCGTAAGCATATCAAAAGCCATGTAGAAACACTCCAATCAAAAAATGCATCGCCTTCAGATTTCTGGGGGCGATTTTTTTATGTTCGTTACCGAAAGCGAAATGTAGGTAAAATATTCCCCCGGTTATTTATTGTTTTGTAAGTGGGACCTCCTAAAATAAAAACTATCGCCATCCGCCCCCCAACGCACGATAAAGATTTACAATAGCCTGCAGTTGCTGCAACCGGTCATTAATACCATCAATGCGCGCGGCAAGCAGGGCCTGCTCTGAAATAAGCACATCATTATAGTTGGTTGCTGAACTGTAGCGCAGCAATTGCTCGGTGTAGTCGACGGATTTTGCCAGGGCGGCTACTTGTTTGGCTCTTACGGTGTCTTTTTCGATAACGGTTTGATAGGCGTATAACGCGTTTGATACTTCGCCGCCTGCTGTTAATATAGTTTGCTGAAAGTTGTAGAGCGACTCGTTTTGCTGGGCCTGTGCCGTTTTTAATCTTGCCTTGTTTATCCCCTGGTTAAAAATAGGCTGGGTTAGGCCCGCTGCGATATTGTAAAATACCGAGTTGACGAAAAAGTCTTTCAGCGTTAAGTTGCTAAATCCCCCTGAGGCAGTAATGGTAAATGCAGGGTAAAAATAAGTATGGGCAAGATTAGTGTTTTCAAACGCTGCCCTGAAATTAAACTCCGCCTGCTGCACATCCGGGCGATTTTTTAACAGCTGTACCGGCAGACCTGTTCGCAGGTCGGTTATCGGTTTTTGATCGTCTAACTTGCTTCGGTTCAGCGCACCCGGGGTTCGCCCTAATAAAATATCAATAGCGTTTTCCGTTTCGCGGATGCTTCTTTTAATATCCGGGATGGCCACTTCTGCTGCATAGCGGTTGGCTTCACTTTGCACCACGGCGGCGCCATTCACTACGGCGCCCTCTTTAAGCGCTTTCATGGTTTCCACTTCCTTTACCCGGTTTTGTACGGCCTCACTGGTTATCTCCAGTTGTTTATCAAGGGCAAGCAGGTTATAGTAATTATTAGCAATATCGGCTATCAGTTGCGTTTGCACGGCCCTTTTGGCGGCATCTGTTTGCAATAAGTTAGCGTAGGCTGCCCTTTTTGCGCTGCTCAGTTGGCCCCAAACATCGGCCTCCCACGAGGTGCTTAGCGCCATCTGGTACGAGGTGGTAACCGTGTTGATTGAAAATCCCGGCGGGAAATCCAAACTCGCAACGGATTGTTTTGACCGGGTTACACTCGCATTGCCGTTTAAGGATGGAAAAAATGCGGCCCTGCTTTGTCCCAGCGCTGCTTGTGCTTCGGCTATTTTTTGTACTGCAGTTTTTAGATTCAGGTTGTTGTAAAGGCCTTCGCGTATCAGCGCCTTAAGCGTCGTGTCAGAAAACAAGTTTTCCCAGGGCATACTGGCGATAGTGGCAGTATCTTCACTGGTTTGACCCCGGTACAGATCAATACCCGCATTTAGGTCCGGCCGTTGGTATGGTTTTGTTATTTTGCATGACAGCTCGGTCAAAATCAGCGCCAGCATCAAAAAAGTATATTTTATAAAGGGTCTGTTCATGTAAACTTTGTAAACGTATATTCTTTTTAAGTCGGCGAAATGACGGTCTCATCTTCATTCTCTTCCTCATCATGCCTTTTACTGCGCATTTTTTCCTGCAAAGTTTGGAAAATGATAAACAACACCGGAATGGCAAAAATGCCGAATACGGTACCAATAAACATCCCGCCAACGGCGCCCGTACCGATGGAGCGGTTGCCCAGGGCGCCCGCCCCGGTAGCAACCATTAGCGGCATTATGCCAAAAATAAATGCGAAGGAGGTCATCAAAATCGGCCTCAAGCGGGCTTCCGCCCCGTCGATAGCGGCCTGAACTATGCCCATTCCCGCACGCCTGCGGTCAAGAGCAAATTCAACGATCAGGATCGCGTTTTTAGACAAAAGCCCGATGAGCATGATGAGCGATATCTGCACATAAATATTACTATCGATGCCGAATATCTTAGCGAATAAATAGGTACCGGTAAGCCCTATTGGCAATGATAGTAATACCGCAAAAGGCAAAATATAACTTTCGTACTGTGCACTCAACAAAAAGTAAACGAATATGAGGCAAAGAATAAATATGTAGAGGGATTGAGTACCCGATGCGATCTCTTCGCGGGTGAGGCCCGAAAAATCATAACCATAACCCGGCGGCAGTTCTTTGGCTGCCACCTCCTTAATTGCGGCAATGGCATCGCCAGTGCTATAGCCGGGGTTTGGCTGCCCGTTAACGGCCACGGCGGTAAACAAATTGAACCTCGAAATTGATTCAGGGCCAAATACCTTAGTCAGGGTAATAAATTCGGTGATGGGCGCCATGGTACCGTCTGCACTTCGCACAAATACCTTATTTAGACCCTCGGGGTTGGCCCGATACGGGAAATCAGCCTGAACCATCACCCTGAACTGCTTGCCAAACTGGTTAAAGTTCGAGGCATACAGGCCACCGTAATATCCTTGCATGGTGGTTACTACCGAGTTGACAGATATACCTGCCTCTTTGCATTTGGCTACATTCACCTCAACCTGGTACTGCGGGAAGTTTGGATTGAAGGTGGTATTGGTATTCTGAATTTCTTTGCGTTTGTTAAGGGCGGCTAAAAATTTATTAGTGACCTGGAAAATTTCGGCCTGCGTATGCCCGCCTTTGTCCTGTAGTTGAAACGAAAACCCGTTGCCCGCGCCAAAGCCCTGGATGGTAGGTGGTGAAAAGAAGAAGATGCTTGCCTCATGGATGCCGCCGATCCTGGCGTATAGCTGGCGTACAACACTATCTATACCTATGTTTTTTCTTTTGTCCCAGGTTTTTAGCTTAACGATCACCATCCCATAAGCACTCCCTGAGCCTGCAAAAAAGTTAAATCCCACTATCTGCAACGATTTCTCGACGGTTGGCAAAGACCTGGCTATGCTATCGATCTTTTTAGTGACGGCCGAGGTGCGGTCCATGCCGGCCGCCGGCGGCAAGCTCACGCTGCCAAAAATGGTACCCTGGTCTTCGCTTGGTACAAAGCTTGATGGCGTGGTTTTTATAAGGATCGTCAGCGACGTGATGAATACAATTATAACGATCACTATTATCCATCTTCGGTTTGACAGGAAGCCGATAGACCGTTTGTAATTCGTAACAACCGTGAAAAAGGCATTGTCGAAACGGGAATAGAACCAGTTGAACCAGCGTTTCTTTTTTTGTTCTTCCGAGTGTGGCTTTAAAAATATGGCACAAAGTGCCGGACTAAGTGTTAGCGCGTTAACCGCAGAAAGCAGGATAGCCACCGCGAGCGTGATGCCAAATTGTTTGTAAAATACGCCTGTCGACCCGGTAATAAAGGTCACCGGTAAAAACACAGCCGACATCACCAGGGTGATCGAAATTATTGCGCCGGCGATTTCGCTCATGGCGTCGATCGACGCTTTGCGGGCTGATTTATAGCCTTTGTCCAGTTTGGCGTGTACAGCCTCAACCACCACGATAGCGTCATCCACCACGATGCCTATCGCCAGCACCACTGCGAACAGCGTGAGCAAGTTGATGGTAAAGCCAAAAAGGCTTAAAAAGAAGAAAGTTCCGACGATGGCCACAGGTACGGCGATTGCCGGGATGAGCGTTGAACGGAAATCCTGCAGGAAAACAAATACAACGATAAACACCAGGATAAATGCCTCTATCAGCGTACTGATCACCTTTTCGATAGAGGCGTTGAGATACTCATTGGCATCAACCATGTAAATTATCTTTAGTCCCGTAGGAAACGATCCCGACGCTTCGTCAAGGATCGCCTTGGCATCGTTAATTACGTTGCGTGCATTGGAACCGGCAGCCTGGGTAATACCCACGCCAATGGCGGGCAGCCCATTATTTTTCAGGTCGACAGAATAATCCAGCGCCCCAAGCTCAACCCGTGCTACATCATTTAAACGCAGCAATTGCCCTTTACCAACCGACTTGATGATGATGTTGCCAAATTCTGCAGCACTTTTTAACCGGCCGGTGTACCTGATCACATACTGGAAAGATTCGTTGCTGTTTTCGCCGAATTTACCGGGTGCGGCCTCAATGTTTTGGTCATTAAGGGCATTGGTGATGTCATCGGGTATAAGCCCATAGCGCGACATTACATCGGGCTTCAGCCATATGCGCATCGAGTAATCCCTTGAAGTGAATATCTGTGTGTTTCCCACACCGTTTACCCGTTGAATGGCCGGGATCAGGTTTATTTTGGCATAGTTTTGAAGAAACGTGGCATCGTAAGCCTTATTTTCGCTCACCAGCGTAAAGATCAGCAGGTTGCTGTTTTGGCTTTTGGTAACCGTAACGCCATCCTGTGTAACCACCTGCGGCAAAAGGTTGGTCGCCCGAGCCACTCGGTTTTGAACGTTAACCGCTGCCAGATCGGGGTTGGTGCCAACCTTGAAAAATATGGATATTGATGCCGAACCGTCGTTACCTGCTGATGAGGTCATGTAGGTCATATTCTCCACACCGTTTATTTGCTCTTCAAGCGGGATGATCACGCTTTTCAGCACCACATCGGCATTGGCGCCGCTATAATTGGCCGAAACGTTCACCGTTGGCGGTGCAATATCCGGGTATTGTGAAATAGGTAGATTTATCAGGCCAATTATCCCCAAAATAACAAGCAGTACCGAAATAACAGTGGAAAGTACAGGCCGTTCTATAAATCGTTTTAACATATTTTTTCTTTGCTGAGATATGGATTTAATTAAGCCCTTTATATACCAATCCCGCGCTTACTTCAACGGGCTTGATTTCGGTCCCGTCTTTTATATTATTGGCGCCTTCGGCAATTATCCTGTCGCCCGCCTGCAAGCCGCTGGTTATAATGTAAAACTGGCCAGGTGCATTATCCATAATCGTTATAGCTATGTTTTTAATTTTGTTTTGCTGATCGACAACGAAAACAAACCGCTTGTCCTGTAGCTCATAGGTAACATTTTGAGGCACTATCAATGCGTTTTTTACTGTCGTCGGAATCCTTACCGTGGCGCTACTGCCGGTGCGCAAGAGACCTTTGGGATTGGTGAACGCTGCCCGGAAATTGGCCGAACCGGTGCTGGTATTGATCAGTCCGTTTACCGTTTCTACCTTTCCCTTGTAATTGTAAACCGTACCATCGGATAGTATGAGCGTAACGCTCGGGATATTCTTTAATTTCGACCTAAAGCTTGTGTTAGTACTGTCGCGGCTAAAACCAAGCAGTTGTTTTTCGTTTACAGCGAAATAGGCATAAATGGTAGCGGTATTGTAAACCGTAGTTAGAGGATCAGCGGTTGTGCTGGTTACCAGGCTGCCCAGTTTATAAGGCAGTGAGCCGATTACGCCGTCAACCGGGCTTACAACGGTGGTGTAACCCAGGTTTACTTTCGCGTTTGTCAGCGTGGCGTTCGCTTGTGCCAATGCTGCCTGTTTTGATTGAAGCGCATATTGTGCCGATTCCAGTTCGTAGTGGCTAATGATATCTTTTTCGACCAGGGGCTTAACTTTGTTTACCTGCAGCTGGGCGGTATTTACATCTGCCTGGGCTGTTTTTATCCCGGCCTCGGCCGTACGAACCTCCTGCTCATATTGGGGGGCGTTTATTTTAAACAACAGCTGACCCTTTTTAACGATCGAGCCCTCGTCCACAAATATCTTTTCGACAAAGCCATCCACTTTTGGCCTTATCTCGATGTTTTGTTCGCCCTGGATGCTCGCCGGATAGTCCGTATTCAAAGTTACCTCCCTGGGCTGCAAGGTTAATACCTTGTAGGTTCCCATTGGTGGCGCAAAGCCTGCAGACCCTTGCTGGTTCTTATTTCCGCACGAAAATAATAAAAGGGTACAAGGTATGGCAATTGCGACTGATTTTGGTTTGGCACCGAATAATGAGCGCATGCAAAAGGTTTGAAACATTGTTGTAGTAAAATTCATTAAACCGCAATAATTAGGTCGCCAAAGATAAAAGCATTGTTTTATAAACGGGGCTGATAAAGCATAAGTTTATTTTTCCGAAGATCAAATTTTCCGGCGTCAATAATTAATGGGGCACTTAAAACTGAATTATAAAAACGGGCGGATCAAACTATTTCAACGTATGCTGGTCTATTTTAAATCATTCGGGTAATATCGTCAATATTCAATGCTGTCACTTGACGCCTCACCCTGCCCTCTCCAAAGGAGAGGGTTCTCAAAAAGAGCGAAGTTCAAGTCCTCTCCTTTGGAGAGGATTTAGGTGAGGCGTTAATTAAACTGCACCATTCACAACTCACCATTCACTAACTCACACCCACTTGCTCAAAAAATGGCCGAAGGCTTCTTTATACTGATCACCTACGGTAATATTGACTTTGCCTATCTGCAAAGCGTTGCGGGTGATGGAATTTATTTTATCCAATGAGACGATAAACGACCGGTGTACACGCATAAATTTTTTAGCGGGCAACTTCTCCTCCAGCGATTTAAGACTCGTGAGCGAAAGGATAGGTTTTTCGACACTCTTGAGCCAAACTTTTACATAATCCTTAAGGCCTTCGATGTAAAGTATATCATTTAAGGCGATCCGGACCAGCTGGTACTCCACTTTTAAAAACAGGTACTCATCCTCAATGCGCTCCTCAGGGATAGCGGCAATCGTGGTGGGGGCAACGGTATTTGATTTTTCAACCAGTTCGGCATAGGTGAGGGCCTTGGAAGCCGCGTGCAAAAATTCTTCGTAATTAAAAGGTTTCAGCAAGTAGTCGAGCGCGTCGACTTTATACCCTTCCAAAGCAAACTGGTTGTATGCGGTGGTGAAAATAATGCGGGGCTTATTGGTTTTGCTGTTATCCAGTACCCGTGCCAGCTCGATGCCATTGAGGTCGGGCATCTGGATATCTAAAAACAAAACATCTATCTTTTGCGAATGGATGGCCTTTAACGCGGCTACCGCACTCGAAAACTTTCCAACGAGGTTTAAAAACGGCGTTTGTTCAATAAATGATGCTACCAGGCCAAGGGCCAGCGGCTCATCATCAACCGCAATGCAATTTAGTATCATGACAGATGGAGCGTTAAATGAACGGTATAGATATTTTTAGCGGTGTCTTCGTTAATCAACAAGTCGTATTTGCCCGGGTATAGCAGGTCGAGCCTCCGCCTTGTATTGTTTAACCCGATGCCGCTGCCAGCCTCTAAGTTATTACTTTGTTCCTTAATAATGGTATTGACCACAATTAATTCTATCGACGTATTTTGCTGGTTAATGTTTATTTCAATATTGCTGGGTTGGGTTGCGCTTACGCCATGTTTAAATGCGTTCTCCACAAAAGGCAAAAATATCATCGGCGCGATGGCTACATCCCTCATCGAATCAGGCGAGCTGAGGTTAACAGTCACCACATCTGTCAGGCGAAGCCGCATCAGGCTGATATAATCTTTTATAAAGGCTATCTCCTGGCTTAGCTGCGTGGTAGCATTTTGCGTATCATATAATACGTAGCGCATCATTCGCGACAGCTGGTGGATTGCCTTGCGCGAGGTATCGGCGTTTACCAATGTGAGGGCGTAAATATTGTTTAGCGTATTAAAAAAGAAATGCGGATTGATCTGCGCTTTCAGAAATGATAATTCAGAGGTTACCCTGTCTTGCTCCATTTCCTGGTGCTTTTGTTTATCAAGCTGCCATTTTTGAATGGTGGTGATGCTGGTCCCAATGCCGATAACCAAGGCGCTTGTGCCTATCATCGCCGCCATAATACCAATATCCCACACATGGTGGCCGCCCTTATGCTGCTTCGGTGGGCCAAGTTTCCGGAAAGCTGCTTCTACTAACTGGTGTATATTTAACCAATAGTCCAAATAACTGTTTAATACAACTATTACCGCCACGGCGCCTAAAACCGTAAGTAAATAAATGCCCGAATAATTTTTTAATAAAAACTTGGGAATAAGTATGGCTGAGTTTAAATAGTAGGCCATAACTAATAATCCTAAAATAATAAATTGTTTTATCCACAACTCACTGGGCACCGTAATACGCATTGAAAGCGGTTGGGTGAAATAGATCAACCCAAATACTGCCCATATTAAAATATGAATAAGTACGGTTATTAGCTTGCTTTTTGATTTTGTAAAGATCATCTCATTTTTTGTTGCTTAATTGATCGTGAGTTCAGTTGATAAAATTAAAAACTCATTTAGTTTCCGAGCTATAGCTCAATCAACTAAATCTAACCAAATCAACCACTTAACCAATTCGCAATATTACAAAGGTAAACAGCATAACCACAATACAAATCTATCGGCAGGTATACTTCACCGACGAAGGGTTAATATTTATCGCTAAAAACCTTCATTTGGCTTCCCGCTTTAAAAAAGCCGCTTTTATGGGGAAAACAGGGGCTTTTATCTACTTCTTTCCGGTGCCGGTCTATTGTGTTTTTTGGTTTGACAGTCTTGTTATTGATTTGCACGTCTAAACACAAAAAGAAAATGAAATTTCTCTACTTTTTTATAGCGTGCGGCCTTTTATTAAGCACGAACAGCTACGGTCAAACAGGCCGGGATGTGCACGGCACGGTTATCGACTCAACCAAAATCACGCTGCCCGGTTCAACGGTTAAGCTTTTAATGGGGAAGGATAGCGTGAGCACGATTGCCGATGCAAAAGGCGCGTTCCTGTTCCAGGACGTAAAGGCCACTCAACTCACCCTGGTTGTGCAATCTATCGGCTTTGACATGATCAGGCGTCATATTACATTGGATAACTCAAAAGAGCCGGTTTTTTTGAAACCGATAATTTTAAAGCCCTCAACTACGATGTTAAATACCGTGGTTATCTCCGACGTATTGCCGGTTAAAATAAAAGAAGACACCGTTGAGTTTAATGCCGCAGCCTACAAAGTAAGGGATGGCGCGCCTATTGAGGACGTGATAAAAAAGGTACCCGGAGCGGATGTGGACGCAAGCGGCAACGTAACGTTCCAGGGAAAAAGCGTTACCAAGGTACGGGTTAACGGCAAGGATTTTTTTGGAGGCGACTTAAAAACAGCGACGCAAAATTTACCGGCGGACGCGGTGCAGAATGTCCAGTTTGTAAATGATTATGGCGATCAGGCCAATCTTACCGGCATAAAAACCGGTGAGCCGGAAACTATACTGAATATCAATATAAAACCAAGCCGTAACCACGGCATTTTTGGGCAAGCCAGCGCAGGCGGCGGTGAGGATGCAATTCCGCAGATAGACGGTACAAAGGATGCCGCCCGCTACATTGCCCAGGGCAATATGTTTGATTTTGACGGAAACAGGCAGATAGCGGTTTTAGCCAACTATAATAATACCAATACCAACCTGTTCAACTTCGGCGGTCCGGGCGGTGGCGGTCCTGGCGGCGGCCGTGGGGGAGGTCCTCCGGGAGGCAACAATAACAATAGTAACGGCATCACCACAGCCCGGTCTATTGGTCTTAACTATCGCGATAGCTGGGGAAAAAAGATAACCGTGTATGGCAGCTACAGTTTTTCGGACAATTCGATTTATACTACCAGCACGGTTGTACAAAACAACATATCGATATTCAAGCCGAGCACCACCATGTCAAATGGCACCGAAACCGACACGAAAATGAATCACCGGTTTACCTTTAACATGGAGTACAGGCCGGATACTGTGAATTATCTAAAGATCAGCCCGTCGTACGCTTTTGCCGGGGTGCATAGTACGCAGTTCTCGCACAATACATATGATACCACCGCGCTGGCCACCGATTATAATGTAAACACTCTTAGTCATTCATCGGCACCCAACTATGGCATTAACGTATTGTACAACCATAGGCTCAACGGCCATGGGCGTAATTTCAGCATAAA
>Ga0207132_1198_pt1 | contig 10903 bp, 12 predicted proteins | sample Alteio_BWMinHeat_14_FD_153554 | JGI IMG/M metagenome (GOLD analysis project Ga0207132, IMG submission 153554) | Enriched cells from forest soil in Barre Woods Harvard Forest LTER site, Petersham, Massachusetts, United States -... | ecosystem: Environmental > Terrestrial > Soil > Temperate forest >...
ACGCCGAAATTTTTAGGCTGATCGACCGCTCGATGCAAATTTCAGGCCTTACCGATGGCTCGTTTGATATTACTTATTACACCCCGGAAAAAGAAGATTCTTTTTTAAACACCACTAAAACCACGCTGAAAGCAGCGGTAAACAAGGTTAGCTACCAGGATGTTATCCTGAACCATAAGGATCAAACCGTTTTTTTAAAGGAAAAAGGAATGCGGATAGGTTTCGGCGCCAATTGCAAAGGGTACGCCGCCGACCGAGCCAAATATGTGCTGCAAATAAACGGCGTAAGCAGCGGCGTGATTAACGCAGGGGGCGACTTGCTTGCCTGGGGTGCTCAACCGGACAACGAACCCTGGACTATCGGTACTGCAGATACCTCCCAAAAATCAGCATCCTTTGCGAATTTAAATATCAGCAATATGGCCATTGCAACGTCCATTAACGCCGAAAAATATACTGCACCCATCAGCAAAAAACATTCGGGCTCTACCGGTGTAAAAAAAGGCTTTTCGGTTAGCGGGATCCAAAGCGTGAAAATTATCAGCCCAAGCGCCGAATTGGCCGACTCCATGGCCACCCCGGTTATGTCCATCGGAATTAACGCGGGCCTGTACTTAATAAATCAGCTGAATCAAATGGCATGTATCATTGTTGATGATCATGAAAGGATCTATACCTCAAAGGATATAAATATCGTCAATTAACATTAGTTTTGTATGTTCATCCAAATGGACAATTGCTTGTTGATCGCCGGGACCCCGCGAAATAATTTATATGCTCCGGCCACAATCGTTAAATAAACTCCAATTATAAACCGGATCGGTTAAAGTTCGTGGTGTTAAATATATTTTTATGATTAACCTTGTATTAATGCGATGGTTCCTTTTTTCAGGGTTTATTGGTTCTGCTGTTAAATTGAAAAAAATTTGAAAAGAATTTTACAATTTTTCCTCTCCCCGATGATTAAGTGGTTTGCGTATATTGGCCTGATTTTGATATTGGCGCCATTTTTATCATCAGCTAAAATAAAAGACACTCATTTTAGCGTTACAGCCGACAATTTAAGAATAGGTATGTCGTTAAGAAATATTTTAATTGACACCACCAAAAATGGAAAAAAACCAGACCAGGATGATAAAAAGAAAATTAAAGAAGTAGCTAAAGCAAAAAAACAGCCGAAGCCCGAAAAAATAGAACCCCCGGATAACGGACCAGCCTCGACACACAAAAAGCTTAAAAGACAGCGCAGGCCCGAAGGGTTGGAAAGGCCACCCGAAATACCCCGAAGAAATGGCAGCTAACAAATTCAGCAAACTAATTATTGTATATTAATGAAGTACCGTTTTGTATTGCTCTTCCTGATAATTTGTAACGCTGTGAATGCCCGTGCCGTGAGGCTTTTCATGCTTGCTGACACGGGGATACATCTTGTTGCCGACAGCGATACCGTTTTGAAGAAGCGATCCGTTTCGATAGGGATTAATTATGGGAGCGACATCCAATTTTTTGGGCGTACCGGTCCCGTTGGCTACCCCTTTGCCAGCGGAGATGCGATATATAATTTTAAATCGGGCTTTTTTGTTTATGGCTCTGCGGTACAGGTCTTTGGTTATACTCCAATCGTCGATGAAGTTGACCTGGGAGCAGGGTACCTGTATAAATATTCGAAATCGGTGTCAGGCACCATCAGCTATACTCATTTTTTATTCACCAAGGATGCGCCGCCGGTGATCATATCCCCTTCGGCTAACGACATAAATTTCAAGAACTCGTTTGACTGGAAATTCGCCAAATCCAGCGCCACATTTGATTATCTTTTTGGTGACGCTGATGATTATTTCATTACGCTAAGCACTTCAAAATACATTGAAACAAATTGGAGTGTTTTTGACGACAAAGACTATCTTTCGTTCACGCCAACCATCAGCATGATAACGGGCACGCAAAATTTCGTTCAACGATATTCGGTGGATCATCCGGACAAACTGGACTATCAATACCTTACCGACAAGGGACTGGGTATCCCGCCATCGTTTGCACGTTATAATAACGGGCGATTCAACGTACTTAATTACAGCATTAAATTACCGGTTGCTTATAACCGGCCCCATTATACTTTTGAGGCATCGTGGAAATACTCCATACCTGTAAACGTTGAAGGAGCCTTAAAAAATCGGCATGAGTTATTTTTTAACATGACTTTTTATTACCTATTTTTTTAAAACCTGGTATGAATGTTCTGATAATTGAAGACGAAAAAGCACTGGCAGCCGAATTAGAGATATTCCTGGTTAATTACAACTATATATGCGAGGTTTGTTATGACGGCGTTTCAGCTTCCGAAAAAATTGGCGTTAATCTTTATGATTTCATCCTGATCGATCTTGGCCTACCTGACTATGACGGCCTTGAATTACTGAAAGAGGCAAAAAAAAACAACCCGGAGGCCATCTGCATGATACTGACTGCCCGCGCCGAGGTGTACGATCGCGTTAAGGGGCTGGACCTGGGTGCCGACGATTATTTGCCAAAACCCTTTTCGTTGCTGGAACTGCAAAGCAGGATGCAGGCCATAACACGCAGAAAATTCGGCCTGAAACAAAACATGGTTGACCTGGGAGGCTTTTTAATAAATCTCACTGACAGGACCATAAGCTACTACAATACTGAAATAAGCGCGATCACCAAAAAAGAGTTTGACCTGATAGCCTATTTACTTTTACACAAAAACAGGACCCTAACGCGATCACAGTTAAGTGAGCATATTTGGGGCAGCATCGTAAACGACGACTATGATTCCAATTATATAGACGCCCATATCAAGAACATCCGTAAAAAATTAAACGTCTACGCTTCGCCCGACTGGCTTGAAACCGTACGTGGATTGGGCTATAAAATAAAGGTGAGCAATTGAGAAGAGAGCCAAGAACCAGGAGTCAAGAATCAAGATAGTAAAAAATGGTAAGCGAAGGATTGATATCCATAGTTAAAGAGTCAAGAGCGCGGACAGAAATTTCCCGGTCCTAACTCTTGGTTTTTGACTCTTGAAAGAATATGAATCTAAAAACAAAACTAACGCTGTTTAATACGATCTCAAAACTGGTGATAGTAACCATTTTTGTGTTGCTTTTGCCTGTGCTTATAAAAAATATAAATCAAAACTTTACTGATAATAAACTTGTCAAGCAAAAAAACAAAGTGCTCAACCTGATAAGAACTTCAGGTATTAAAGATTACGTGTACGCTGCCTATTCCCCGCTTAAGGAAGAGTATTACAGTCTTTATGAAGACACGCTGGGTGATTATCTCGATACGATAAAAAACGAAAAACGAAAAATTGAAGGCGATACGATTGCCTACCGGGTGCTGAGTTACAGCTTTACTATCGAGAAAAAAAATTATATCCTTGAAATCGGTAAGAGTATCGACACGATAGACGAAACCACTACCCCTTTACAAAATATTGCTTTCCAGTTATTATTGGGGATGGTATTGTTGACCATCCTTGCCGACATCGTTTATTCGTACTACGTACTGAGGCCGCTGGGGCAGATAATCAAAACGAAGTTGATAGGCAATAAGTTTCCAAATTTGGGTTCCTATAAAAAGGTTAAGACGACGACCTCTGATTTCGAGTACCTCGACATCAGCATTCATAAGATGATCGAGACGATAGAAGGGACTTTTCAAAAAGAGCGGGAATTTATCTCAAATGCGTCACATGAGTTAATGACGCCTATATCCATCCTTCAGTCAAAGATCGAAAATATGTTTGAGCGGGAGGATATTGCCGACGATTTTAAGGCGCGGTTGCTGGAGATGCAAAAAACACTTAACCGTTTAAAAAGCATAACAAAAACCCTTTTACTGATATCGCAGATTGAAAATGATCAGTTTTTAAAAGAGGATAAAATTCAGCTTCCCGTTTTGCTGCAGGAGGTATATGATGAAATATCCATAAGGCTGCAGGAAAAAAACATTAGCTACGAAAGTACATTGTCGGGCGTCTGGACGCTGGTGAACGTCAACAAGTTCCTGTTGTTTAACTTGTTTTTCAACCTGGTTAATAATGCTGTAAAATATAATCGCGAAAATGGGCAGATAAAAATCGTCACCTCGTATGAGAACAATGCGTTCACGATAAGTATAATTGATACCGGTGTTGGCATCAGCCCGGAAGCGCTTCCCTTTATTTTTGACAGGTTTAAAAAAATGAGACAATCCCTGAAGCAGGATAGTTTCGGTCTTGGCCTTCCTATCGTGAAATCAATCGCGGCATTTCACAACATTAAAATTGAGGTAGTGTCCGAAAAGGATATAGGAACTACTTTTCGGCTCATCTTGCCTAATTTTCTAATCGAAATTTAATGTTGCGCGCACAGCGCTTTTTACGTAATGACAGGTAGATTTGCCCGATATTTGTTACAAATAAAAACAAAGAAATATCATTAATTTTATTTTTTTCAATTAAACCTTTCGAAAGATTTTCGTCTAATGGTTATCTGGAAGTAATTTAAATAATTGCTTATACTTAAAATTAAAAAGAACAGTTAAATAGTTTTGATATAGATATGAAAAGGGTTTTTAAATATGCATCCGGCTTATTTTTAACCGGATTGCTTTCGGCGCTGCTGGTTTCAACAGCAAGCGCCCAGCGCGGCGGTCATAGCGGCGGCGGTGGTGGCGCACACTTCGGCGGTGGTGGTGGTTTTCACAGCACCGGCGCCTTTAGATCCGGCTTCCATTCATCCGCCGGTGTAAATGCCCACGGCAATGCGAGTGTTAGGTCGGGGCGGGGTTACTTCGCCGGCGCCGGCTACCATGGCGGCGCTTTTTACAGACCGGGTTTTGGTTATTATGGCTACCCCCACATTGGGTTTTACTTAGGTATATTGCCATTCGGTTATTACCCGTTTTATTGGGGTTCATCCCTTTATTATTACTACGGCGGCATTTTTTACAGCCCCTACGATAATGGTGGCTACCAGGTAACAGTGCCCCCGCTCGGCGCTGCCGTTCCGGAAATTCCGGAAAATGCAAGGCCCATTAAAATTGACGGCGTTCAGTTCTACGAGGCCGATGGGGTATATTATAAAGTTACCGTCGACGGAAACGGCAAAAAGATGTACGTAGTGGCCGGACGAGACGGCGTATTAAACACAGATGACAGCGCCACCGATCCCAACGCGAGTGTAGCAATGCCGAAGGTTGGCGATATTGTGAACCAACTGCCTGATGATTGCCGTAAAGTTATTTTGAACGGCAAGAGATATTATGTTTCGCCCGACGGCATCTATTACGAAAAGGTGACAGATCCTAACGGAAACGTTGGATATCGTATTGCCAGCCTGCCCGAAGACGATAAAGGCGCCTGATTTGCCCGATCTATTTAATAAATAATAAATTTTTTAGAAGCCTCCTCTAAACCGGGAGGCTTTTTATTTGGCTGGCAGCCGAAAGGCTGTTTGAAATCAACGGAGTAAATGGTAATTTAGCATTGGATTTTAATTTCCTGCCATCAGTTTTTGATACCAATACTAATGAAAGCCTTAAAAATATGTCTTGCGCTGCTTGCGTTAACCACCGGAATCGCAAGAGCCCAATTTACGAAAGCCGAGTTGCAGATCAGCGGACTGACCTGTGCGCTATGCGCTAAGGCCACCCAAAACACCTTAAAAGATCTTCCCTTTATTACAGAAGTTAAGCCCGACTTTATGCGAAATGTTTTTGTTATTACTTTTAAAAATGACGCGACCGTAAATTTGGACCAGATCAGCAAAGCCGTTCACGATGCCGGCTTTTTTATTAGTTTTCTAAAAACAACGGTAAATTTCGACAAATTAAAAGTGATCGGCAATCGTTTTAGCTATGGCCCTGATACTTACCAGGTGATAAATGGAGCCGACAAACCATTGAATGGCGAAACAGTACTGACCGTTGTTGACAAGGGCTTTGCCCCCCGGTATGTGACTAAAAAATATCTCATAACTTCTGCCGAAACCGCTCCTGCAAATTCAGGTAGGACTTACCACCTGGTGATATAAATTTCAACAAATAAAAGTGATCTGCCGCCTACAACCCTCGGTCTTAAAACCGCTTGGCCGTTTCTGTAATATGGGCTAAATGGTGCTTGCTGTGCCACGCGTACAGCGCAAGCGCTCTCCTAAGCTGCATAGTATTGCCCGATGCAGGGTGTAAAAAGGTGCGGCTCCATTCTTCTTCAGAAAAACTCTCCAGCAGGTTGGCCCAATGCTGGTGTATGCCTTCAATTATTTTTAACGAGGGTTCAACGGGCAAACGGTAATCCGGCAGTAGGGCCCAATCCCCCTCTTCATAGGGCTTTATGGTGGGATTTTCCTCCGTCAAAGCCCATTTAAACCGCATCAGCGAGTTCATATGACTGTCGGCGACATGATGAACAACCTGGCGCAAGGTCCACCCTCCCATCCGGTAAGGCGTATCCAGTTGACGTTCGTTCAGACTGATAATTGCCTGGCGCAGACGCCCGGGAAATTCCTTTATCGTGGTCGTCCAGATGCGCATATCTTCGCTGGTATACGATACCGGGGGCCTGAATTTCCCGATTGGGTATCGCATTGGGTCGTCGGTGAGGGTCTTTTCGTCGGTCATGGTCGTAAAAAAAAAATTAAATTAGGAATAATTTTCATTCGCAGCAAGGTTTGACCCTAATTTAGCGTTCAGTACAGGATAATTTGATGCCCCGATGATAAAAAAACTATTATTTATTCTACTTATCGCCCAAAATTCACATCTATTTGCCCAAACAATAAAAACCGATGTATTGGTCATCGGCGGAAGCCCCGGTGGGGTTGCAGCTGCGATTCAATCGGCCCGAAGCAAGGTAAAAACTGCAATAGTCGCCGAAAATATTCACCTTACAGACGACGGGCGTGCCGGTGATATGTTAATCATAGAGCCGGAAGCGAATATATCTTCAGGTATTTGGGCCGAATTCTATAAACGGGTATTGGAATTTAAAAAAAGCGCCGGCGCAAAAGATACTGCCTATAATGCCCCGTTACATTTTGAGAAAAATACCGGCGAGGCCATCCTCAAAAAAATCGCTGATACGGTAAAAAATCTTTCGGTTTATTTCGGCGCTTCGTTTACAAGTATTAAAAAAAATGGCGATTTCTGGGAGATAAAAATTACTCAAAATGGAAAAAGCATAGAAGTGAAGGCAAGAGTAATTATTGACGCTACCGAAAACGGGGAAGTCGTTGAAAAAGCCGGAGCGAAACTTAAAAGGGCTTTTGAATCTGATGACAGTAAGGGATTTGAACTATACCGTACCTCAATTGCAGCCGGGATAATATCGCCAAATAACAACCGCCGTGGTTCATATTGGTATGTCCCTATGACCGGGGTCTTGCCCATAGGCGTAGATAATTTGCTCGTTACCGAACGAATATTAGCGGGCAGCAACAACATTCAATATCTGCCCATGCAAACTGCGATCGGTCAGGGTGTGGGCGCCATGGCTGCGTATTGCGCATTTTTCAAAACTTCCACCGAAAAACTAAGAGTGCGGATCATCCAGGGCGAACTGCTGGATTTTAAAGCCTACCTGCTGCCATTAAGTGATATTCCGCCAGCGGACCATTACTGGAGGGCCTTTCAACAGGTTTGCGCAACTGGTTTGCTGAAGAGCGTTAAACAAAACGGACAATTTGTCTTTGATCCGGATGCGACTGTTAGCACCGCCGAAATTGAACCAACTTTAAAGGAAATTTATACCCGTGCGTTTTTATGGTTCAACAAAGAGAAACCGGGCGAAAAGTTTACAGTTGCAAATACCCTTTCGCTCATCAGCGATTATACCCTAACCGATCCGCTCGTGTTAAACGCACGGATAAAAAGCGACTGGAAAGCCCGCTATAAGTTTACTTTAGATTTTGACATGAAGCGTCCGATTACCCGCAGGGAGTTCGCCGTTTTAGCCAATCGATATCTAAACCCCTTCGCAAGGACGGTTGATCTGAACGGCAGGCTGGTGAATTGAAAGGCGCTGAAATTTCGTCAACAAGCAACAACATCAATCTCCTATCGAAACCTTAAAATTGCTGTCGACAAAAGCATTCGCTCGTACCAGGTTTCCGGCGTCAATAAATTGGAACTTGAATCCCGAATAATTGCTTGGATAACCCATGATGCGCAATAAATCATTTACCACCTTTTGGGTTTGATCAACGGTCAATTTCGACATTGTTGATACATAAATGGTGGTTTCCCTCGAAAAGCTCTCTTCACTTGTCATAATATTAACGAAAAAGGCCGGGCTTCAGAAATGGCTCCGGCTTAAAGGCTGAGATTTCTACGTTCTTTTTGCGAAAGAGTTGCGTATATGATGCCGTTTTCGATACTTAACCGGTAAACGCCATGTAGCTGTTTCATTTGTGAAATACCGGGGTGAAATTGATCAGCTCACTTACTTTTGCAGGTTGATCAAAAACTACGTGCAGGTTTACTGTTTTGCCCGTCGATAACATACCGGGTAGCTGTGCGTTTTGCAGGGCCGAAAAGACCGGGAACGGGTCGAACCCAAAACTCACCACACGGGTTTGTTTGTCGATTGCGGTATGGATGGATGCGATCTCATATTCCAGTATTTTGTCCATGCCATGAACTGATATCCCGTTTAATTTTAAGTACTCTGCAAATTGCTCAACCATCACGACCGGTAAAAGCTGCGGACTAACTCTGTAAAAAAAGTCAGCGACGATCCGGTTAAAAAGCGCCTCCCCAAGCGTTAGCCGCAATAACCGAGTGGTTAATTTCAGTGCTGAGATGAGTACTGAGCCCCGAAAATTAAAGACAAGATCCTTAATAATATCAACTCCCTTGTCTTTTACCAGTTCCCCTGCCAGGGGGCCATCGGTATTGTTATTTAAGATAAGACGACCAAGCATGCGTTCCCACTCCTTTACTGATATGGTTTCATCAAACCTTTGGTTACTACGGCAGCTGATCTGCTCTGCTTGATTCTTGACTCCTGGCTCCTGACTCTTAAGGTCTTGCCCCCTTTTATCCCATATCCTGCGCATCTTTACCAGCTGGTTGCGGATTTCAACTTCCGGAACTTTCTTAAAATAATCGGGCGTTATCTCGAACATCAGGGCCTTAAGATTCGGTAACCTTTTCACCACGTCTTCCAAAATGCGATGTAGTTCTTCATCCATAGGCCCGCTGTGCGCGTCCAGGTAGTAATTGTTGTAATAAATACCTCCGCCAACATGCAGCTCCACGATCCGTTCAAAAGGCAGCGATGCAAGGAAATCTTTTACGCTCTGGCGGCCATTCCGTTGATTGGCCAAAATGTTATGCAGGTCGAGCAGAATATTGCAGTCTGCTTCTTCGGCAATCCTGGCGGTAAATAAGCCGTCGGGGATTTCATTTTTACGCGGTTTCAGGTAGTTTACCCCGGTTTCAAATGCAAAGGGCCTGTCGTTCATTTGCGCGCGGTAATACCTTATATTGTTTGCTGCCAGCTCTACACTTTCCTTTGACTGCAAAGGCGGGAGCAGGAAACCTGCATTTACCTCGCGCCGGTTATCGCTAAACATATTATAACTCAGGTGCTCGCTTATCCATTGAGGATTTAACTGCGCTGCCTGCTCCCTTAATGTATTAAAATGCGCGACCGGTGGCAAAATTGTACCGCCGATGGGGTAACCGACACCGTGAAATAGTTTGGGCTTTTCGTATGCAGCGAGGAAGTCGCTTACCGATGTGTCGTATTTAAATGCATCGCATTCATCATTCTTATCATACCAAAATGTTTGCGGCTCAATCTCCAAAACATCTATCAATGATGAATGCGATACAAGAAATTTTTCAAACCCCTGGAAATAAACAAGCCCAACGCCAAGTTCTTTCATAGGTTCAAAAAATTAAATTACTGCCGAAACCCTGATCTCATTTCCCTCCATGCGTGCTGTTATCAGCTCAACTTCGTCAATAAAGTTGAAGTGAAAACCCGAATAGCAGCCCGGGCATCCAACTATTCCCAAAATTTCTTTGGTGATGTGCTGGGTTTGATCAATAGTTAATTTTGAGGGCACTGATACATAAACGGTGCTCTCTTTTGAGAATTTACCCCTGGTTTCCATAGTGATGTTTTTAAAAATTGCCTGCCTACTCTTACTCCCCTTTTCGTCTTACGGGTGGGTCAAATCATAATCCCTTTTTCTTGAGTAAAAGTAGAACGGCAGGCAACAGCAGGCAATAGGGATAACACGGGAACATCAGCGTTATAACACCGGTTATTAATAGGTATTACTACTTATATTGAACACGTAAAAATACGCGGCGCACTTGTTTATTTTATTTAACAATCCCATAGACGTGCTCATCGAGGATGATCCCGTTTTTAATAATATTACTTTTTAAGATCCCCTCCTTCACAAAACCAGCTTTTTCAAGCACACGCATTGAACGGTTGTTATTACCGTTTACGGAAGCCTGAATACGTACAATATCGAAATTTGAAAAAGCATATGCGACAACAAGTTTTACCGCCTGCGGCATTATCCCGCGGCCCCAATACATTTCGCTGATCCAATACCCTAATAATGGCGATTTGCGGTAAATATCTTCCCTAAAGTCAACGCCGATAACCCCGGCTAATTCCCCCTCAATTTCTATTACGAAGTTGCACATAGGGTCCTGCGCTAATTTTGAGTTTATAAAGGTTTCGGCTGCTTCCGTGGTATACGGACTCGGGAAACGATCAAACAAAAAATCAAAAATATTGGTGTTATCCGCGTGCTTTTGCAGCGCCGCGGCATCACCCGATCTCCACTCGCGAAGCTTAAAACACTGGCCTTGTAATTCCACAATTAATTGTAACAAAACGATGGCTAAAAATAGCAATGATTAACGA
>Ga0207132_1210_pt1 | contig 10887 bp, 9 predicted proteins | sample Alteio_BWMinHeat_14_FD_153554 | JGI IMG/M metagenome (GOLD analysis project Ga0207132, IMG submission 153554) | Enriched cells from forest soil in Barre Woods Harvard Forest LTER site, Petersham, Massachusetts, United States -... | ecosystem: Environmental > Terrestrial > Soil > Temperate forest >...
ACACTGCCGTTTTAGGCTAAAAGCTGAAAGACCAAAGCTGAAAGCAAAAAAGCGGCGGTTTTCCCCTTTGGTCTTTCAGCTTTGGTCTTTTAGCTTTTTTCAGCTTTCAGCTCACTTTTTGAATTAAACCCTCCTTCGGTCGCCCGACTCGAGGTTGATGATATAGACAGTCCCGTTGAGTGTTAACGTGGCGGTCCCGTTTCCATTGAATACCAAAGTACCCGTATAGGTAAAACTCCCTTTTTTGGGAACATCGCCGGTTATTGAAATTGCCGCATTGCCGCTCACAATGGTGCGCGACGACTTTTCTACGGTAAGCGAGTTAATTACAATATCGATATTACTATTACCATGGTGCGCTGTATCGATTTTCGAACTAAATGAACCGGCGCGCTTAAATTCCCCGTTTATCACGAAATCAGTAAATCGGGGTAATAATCCGTTAACCATGAAAACTGAGCTGCCTGAATTAGAAGAGGAAAGGTTGGGGCCGCTAAATGAACCGCTGTAGGTTAAAGTGCTCAAAAGGCTATCAGGGCGGCCGCCATCACAATTTACAGTAAAACTATATTTTAAGTTGTAATTGTACGTAACCGGGTCGCCTGGCTTGCTTTGCCGGGAAATGCTGTCGGATCTTATTGTTCCGCAAGCACCAGGGGTATTAATGATAACTGCTGCATTAAGTGAAGCATCGGCCGAAAGGCTGGCAACACCGTTCGAATTAAGGGAAAGAGAACCGGCAACCATATCGGCTGCTTCATCGTTTGTAACATTGCTGACCGGAGGCAGCGTGCCATTAGATTTTTTGCATGCTACCGCTCCAATGAGTAACATCGCCACTAATGATAATTTGATTTTTTTCATAACTAACTGGTTTAATAGGGGACTTGTTGCTTTGACTTCGGTTAAACCCCTGGGTTTAATCGCTATTTATTTTCTCACACCCTTTTTACGAAAATTACACGGCCTTGTTGTCTCAAAACCTGTTATTAGTTAAAGATTTAATGCAAAACGAGCCCCGGAAAAACCAAGGGCTCTTTTTTTAAATTACCGTGTTTTTTACTGCGCGGAAATACTGTTTAGTTCACGTGTCTCAAAGTCCGTCAGCTCAATCGAAGCTGCATCCATATTTTCCTCCAGGTGTTTAACACTGGATGTTCCGGGAATCAGTAAAATATTGTCTGAGTGGTTAAGCAGCCAACTGAGCGCCACCTGGTGAACGGAGGCATTATGTTCAGCGGCTATCTTTTTCAGTTTGTCCTGGCTCGCCAGATTGCCGGCACTAAGCGGGAACCAGGGGATAAACGCGATGTTGTGGGCCTTGCAATATTGCAGTACAGGTTCCCATTTCCTGTTGTCCACACTATACATATTTTGTACCGAAACAACATCAAAATAATCCTGCGCCTTTTTGATAGTATCAATGTCTACCTCCGAAAGGCCGATATGCCTGATTAATCTTTGGTCTTGAGCCTGCTGCAAAAACGCAAAACTTTTTTCCGGCGCAACGATGGGATCGATCCGGTGTAGTTGGTACAGATCAATCTGGTCGAGCTTTAACCGTTTTAGACTGCCCTCCAGCGCGTTTTGAAGATGACCGGGGCTTGCATCTATAGGCCATTCATCGGGGCCAGTTCTTAACAGACCCCCTTTGGTTGCTATCACCAGGTCGGCCGGATAGGGATAAAGCGCTTCGGCTATCAGTTCCTCCGAAATATGCGGGCCGTAACTATCGGCAGTATCAATAAAATTAACACCCAGCTCTACTGCGCGCTGTAAAACTTTTATTGCTTCGCTTTCGTCTTTAGGCGGTCCCCAAATGCCCTTTCCGGTAATGCGCATGGCGCCGTAACCCATTCTATTGATGGTTAGTTCTCCGCCAATAGTAAAGGTTCTTTCCAATGAAATTGCTGTGTTATTCATAGTCCTTTAAGTTTTGATTAAAAATATTAACGGAAAAAATATCTCTTTGTTCTTTCGCCGGCCGAATTAAATATTGGTTTCAAAACATCCGGTTAATCAAATAGCGTTATATTGGCTTAAAAAAAAACGACAGTGAAAGATCAAAATTATGCCAATCATACCCGTTTTGTACCGGGATTCCATTTAGTTTTGGGCTCATTGCTCCTTATCGGCACCATCGTTTCTTTTGTAAACGTTTTTACACGGAAATTGATGCGCACGATGCGATTTTAGCCTCGATACTAATCTCCATATTGTTTATCTGCGGTTTGCTGCTTTTTTGGTATTCACGGACGTTCGCGGTAAGGGTACAGGACAGGGCGATACGCGCTGAAGAAACGTTGCGGCACCATATGCTTACAAACAAAGAGTTGGATAGTAGGTTAACCATGTCGCAGATCATCGCTCTGCGGTTTGCGCCCGATGATGAATTTGTAGTACTTGCCGATAGGGCTGCAAGGGAAAACCTATCGGCCAACCAAATTAAAAAATCTATTAAGAATTGGCGGCCCGACCTTCACAGGGCATAATTAAGTTAAAATAAGTTGATTAAGTTGATTGGGTTAGGCTGAGTCGTTAAGGGGAGAACTCAAACAATCACTTAATTGGATAAAAGCGACCATTCAGGGCCAAGTCAACCTAACCAACTCCAATCAACTTAATCAACTATTATACCCCCATTCCCAAAATATTCGCTATGTTTATATCCCGGTTTTAAATTGGCGGCATAAAGCGTTCATTTCCAGCTATTGCATGGCCCGATCCTGTTTTTTACCTCAAATTACATTATGAAGAAAAAAGAAGAAGCGAAATACCTTGATAAAGAATGGTTAACTATGAATGCCCAGCTAAAGGCCTTTTTAGAAACGGGTAACCAGGAATGTCTGCATAAATTCAGGGTGCAGGCAAAAAAATTGAGGGCGATGCTTTTTTTATTTGAAGGCACATCGAAAGAAAACGACTTACTCAGGTACTTTAAACCCGTTAGAAAAGTATTCAAACACGCAGGCCGGATCAGAGAGGCGCACATGAATTTATTGCTGACTAAACAATATGAACTAAAGAATGACCTGTTTGAAACAAGTCAGCACAAGATAATTGACGATGGCACCAGTGAATTCAAGGCCAGGGAGGGTGAGTTTTTCAAAGACATAAAAGACGCGCATAAGCAGGTAAAAAAACAATTGCACAAGGTTGATGACAAGCAGATTGCCGCTTATTATCAAAATCAGCTTGAGCAAATAGCTGCCGCCCTTAAAACGTCAGGGTTTACCGAAGATATGCACACCAATCGCAAACTAATTAAGATATTGGTTTACAACCATAAACTTGCCGAGAATGCGCTCAATGGCTCGGTGCCGCTTAATATTGCATACCTGGATAATTTACAGGAAGCTATTGGAAAATGGCATGACAACATCGTTGCAGTCGAGCTTTTTTCATCCCCTGAATTAAACGACAAGCCGGTGATCAGCAAAATTACCCGCATGAATTCAGGCGTAAAACGAAGAATATCGACGCTCGCAAAAAACTTTTTGAAGAAAGCCATGACGATTGAGAGACCCCGGAGAATCAAAACCAGCCCTACAGCTAAATAATATGGGAATTGAGATAGAGCGGAAGTTTTTAGTCGACCATAACAAATGGCGGCAGCTTACCAAACCCGTGGGCACCAGCTATCGTCAAGGATACCTGGCAAACACCGGAGAGAATACCGTGCGTGTTCGGATTGCCGGCAGCCGCGGATTTATCACCATAAAAGGGCTTACTAAAGGTATCAGCCGCAAGGAGTTTGAATACCCGATACCGGTTGACGATGCTGCTGAACTGCTCGACGATTTAGCCGGACCAACTGTTGAAAAGATAAGGTACCGGATTGATTTCGAGGGTCATACCTGGGAGGTAGATGAGTTTTCGGGCGACAATGAGGGCCTGATCATAGCTGAAATTGAATTGAGCGATGAAGCCGAAGCATTTAAAAAGCCCGACTGGATTGCAGATGAAGTAAGCAGCGATGAGCGGTACTATAATTCAAACCTCTCAAAAAATCCTTATAAAAACTGGGGGATGTGATTTGAAGCAGCTATTAGCGATACATACCCCCAGATTGGGCGCATTAAGATAATTCACAGCCAGTTTAGATTAAATAATTGGTTACAGGAGGCTCCGCTGGAGCCAAAATGCGCGGTTTATGTCCCCTATAAACAGGATACTCCTGACGGAGCCAGCCTAAAAACGGATAATTGGTTACAGAGGAACCCCCTGTTTATAGAAAAAAACAAAAATGACCCGGGCTCCGAAGGAGCCTCCTCAATTTAGATAGGTTTTGGAGCGCCAATTTCCGGAATGGTTTTTATGTATCTGCCTTGTAAATGCCGGTTTACAACCTTATTTTTTGTCTGAAAGTCCGTATGGTCCGAAAGAAAAATTAACTTTAACTAGATAAGACTGTTATGGTAATAAAGTTCAGGTCAAAACTTTCGGACTACACGGACTTCCGGACTTTATAGATCATGTACAAGCGGGTAGTAACAGAAGGCTATCCGTTACTGATTCGTCTTGTACCGTTTTTACATATTTATTTCCACTGGCGCTGATAGCAGGTATAAGATAGTTTTTATTACCAAGTTGATCAATAATATAAGCCTCTCCGTTCTCTTCTTTTATCCAATCATGTATTTTGATCCTGTCGGTTATTCCTTTCACATTGATACGTTCATTGATCCATTCAAGATAGTCAATTGCTATATAAGGGTTCTCATGATCCCCTTCATCTTTTTTTATACAGATTATGCGTACAGCCATTTTAATAGTATCTCTTTAACCAGGCAGTGTAAAATTAATTCAAAACTATTGGCGGCCCTATAGTATATTCCCCGTATTTTATACGTAAAACTACGCAACTTTCAAAAGCAGGGGGCCTGAAAATTAATTATTTAGCAACAAATTGTCCCATAAAGAAAAGCTTTAATTAGGGCGCGGTATGAGCGTTAATCGCAGGGATCGCCGGTAATCCTGAAAAAGTTGAATGCTACCGGGATTATAGCCGAATCGGTGTATCCTTTTATCGCAAAAATAGCGATGTATTTGGGTTTCATATCAAACTCCTGGGTTACCATTTCTTTAAAGGGGCCATTCTCCAGGTCGCCGCCGGAATACAATATCCTGAATTTATTGCCATGCTTTTCGATCCGGAGTGCTGCATTTTTCAGGTTTTTAATTAAGGAAGGGTGTTTCCTGATGCTGTCGGGGTACAAAATTGGTTTATGTGCTATCTCCTCCGGCTTGCCAAAACCATTCCCCAGCGACGTAATTGCTTGAATGTATATTTCGCCGGGCATTTTTGTCCCGCCAAAATTATCGTTGAACGCCAGTGATAACCTAATGCTTTTTCCTGTAAGCAGGGTATCTTCCAGCAAAAGCAATCCAGCTTGCTGCCACTCTTGCTCCGGTATAAAATCCTTGAAATGAACTTCAGCCGTAAAACAATCCGACGGTATTTTTCTTAGCAATAAATTTTTGATATCAGGCTCCGACGACGAGGCCGGCCAGTTATCTCCTCTTAATGTGTATAACGTAAGTTCACCCTGTTTTATCGATCTTTTATTCCAAAATGCTTCATCCCTTGATTTTACGAGCCACCCCTTTTCAGTCATCGTCGTTTCGTCAATGTTCTTAAAGTAATCTGTAAACTCCACCCTTGCCCGCGATGAAACATATTTGATATATATAATTGCCAGAATAATTAATACCGTCCCAATCCCCATAATTACAGTGCCTCTGAATAACTTTTTCGGAACAGTTTTTTTTGAATTTGTGACGAATTTTTCGCGGTAAAGAAACCAATAAGGGAGGTGGCTTTCGTCATTTTTTCTTTGGATTTCGCTCGTGTATGGCGCCTCCAAAACGTAGCGGGCCAAAGTATCCAATGTCGCGGTCGAAGGGTTTTCCTTTTTTTCGGATGAAGCCGCGTTGATAAAGATCGAATAATTCTTTGCGCTTTTCCATCCTATAGCAAGCCCGGTTTGGTCGAGTATCTTATTGCAGAATATTTTACTTTCTGTTTCTGTCATTGGCTTCTCAAGGGCATGCCCAAAGCACTTAGCCCAGGCCTCCTTAAACAAAGCGACAAAAATCATAAAATCCAAGTCATCCATAAAAAGCTATAGATCAGCCAAATAAATTCAACCCAACAGAATTACGCGACGTTTCCGCCACAATTACGCCCCTTTAAAAGCTGCCCGGGCATATTTACAAAAATAAACGCAAGGAGGGTTTATCCTACCTCAATAAATTTTTAATACGATAACAATGAAAAGTCTTTTTTTTTTGATACTTGTTGCATACACCGCACAATTATCGGCGCAAAACCTGCAGCTGCATTACGACCTCAGGCATAGTATCGATCCGCAGCATAATTCGCGGAATTTTCCGACGGTCTATTTTGAATATTTTAAAACGATGGATAGCACGTCCTCATTTATAAAACCCGGTGCTTTCTTTTTAAAAGTCGAGACCGACTTGCAGGGCGATAATGACAACATCGGGAAGGCATTTATACAAACCTCGCAAACCTTCCGCTTTTGGAAGCCAAAAATATTTATAAGCCTCCAATACAGCGGCGGTCTTGGTGTTACCGATCCGGCGCAATACAGCTTTTATATCAATAATAGTTTTTCCGTCGGTCCAAGCTATCCTTTTCAGTGGAAGGGAGCCTATTTTAATGCCCTTCTGTATTATTCGTATAACGTGTTCAAAAAACCGAGCAGCGATGTAATGCTTTCCTTTTATTGGGGAAAAGGTTTCTGGAACTACAAGGTCGAATTTGCAGGCGATTTTGAACTATACACACTTAACCGGGATCACGGCGACGACCTTACAAAGGGCTTAAAAGGTAAAACCGTGTCCTTTTTTGGTGAACCACAAATTTGGTTTAAAATTCGCAATAATTTTTCCATGGGATCGAAAGTACTGTTGTATTACCATGTGATCACGCCAGAAAATCTTTTTGAGGCATATCCGACGATTGCAGCGAGGATCAAATTTTAACCTGGCGATAAACAGTTTTTTTAATTCCGTTTATTGATAAGCTTCAAAGCAAGATCCATTTGTACATCCTTATGCTGCAAATAGTCGTTAATGGTTGGAACAACGGTATGATCAGGCAATATTCCCCGGTCTTTGTATTTCGCTTTTTTAACTGCCATTACATATTTAGTGAGCGGGATATTTACCCTGATCCTGGTATTGGGAAGTTCCAGTGCGATCTTGCTCCCTGAGGTGTTTCCATAATACCCTCCGGCAGTTTCTTCGCCAATAAATAACCCTCTTGCATTACTTTTAGCGATTGAAGAGAATTCTGCGGCCCCGGAAAAACTTTTTCCGCCAATTAGAAATTCAACTTTACCCTTAAAGTTATTTTCTTCGGGTTGCTGCACATTTAAATTCGGATGATCAGTAACCAAATGTTTTGTCGTATTTAATGAAGCATAATACCTGAACGGTTTAGCACTAAGATACCGGTAGAGCAGTAAACCATTTGTATCCTCTCCCCCACCATTTTCACGCAAGTCGATGATCAGCTTATTGATTTTTTTATCTTTTAGCTCCTTAAAAGAAGCGGCCAGGAAATTTTCAAAATTTTCCTTTGTTCTTTCCATAAACTCATTGGCAAAGGTCTTGATTGTCATTATGGCTACACCATTTGCCTGGTAGTCCAGGCTCAGATATTTGTTTACATCGGTCCTTACCGGCGGACATTCCATGTTACCGAAAAGCTCTGCCTGGAGTATCTTTTCTTTAAGTTGACCGGAAGGTGTTTTATAACCTACTTTAAAATCAGGCTTTTCACCATATACAACCAAATACAGGTACGAAAACGGATCGTGCCCGTCATTAATCTTTACATACTTCTCCGTTTCGATGGTGCCATCAGAAGATAAGTGAGCGAATAATTGTTTTCTTATGTCGTTAACGGCTTTATTGTCAATTGAAACGATCTCAGTGCCGGCCTTAAATTCTTTGGTATCACAAGGCACATATGCCTTTTCGCCGATATACCTGACCTGAATCGGGAAGACCTTTACCGTTGATATGATCGACTGTATAAAGTCCTTTGGCAAAAAGCACTCGGTATGGCCATCTTCTATACCGCTGATAACGTTACTCACTATAGCAAAGAAATCCGTTTCGGTTATTGGGTGATCCAACTGTCGGTACGCGTCATTAAATATGGCATCCATTTCAGGCTGACTTTTATAACGGTAAAGGCCGGCATGAATGCTTTGCAGCGAGTCCCTGAGAACCTGGAAATCCTTTTTCAAAGGTTCAGGTTCAAACTTTTTTGAATAGTCAATTGATGCTTGTCCGTTAGTATTTATTGTGACCTGTGCTAAGGCCGCCATCACGATCAGACTTTTTATTAATGCTTTCATCTTCCTTTTGATTACTTTCAAAGATAGATGTTTTATATAGTATTATGCAATACAAAGTACTATAAAAATTGTAAAAATATTATAACTGACTTTTTTAGTGCACAATAGAGTGAAGATGGAAGTGTTGCCCGGATGGCTTTTAGAATAAAAACTGCCTGATCGGTGGCGTATGGGATGGTTTCTTAAAATTTCACAGGTTTTAAAAATGGGGTGTTTTCCAGCATCAGCCTGAAATTATCGGGATTTACAATTTCATCATGCTGCTTAAGGCTATGAACATAAACCAAGTTGTGCTGGCTGTACATTTCAGGCTTCAGTTCCTTTTCCTCAACAAGGTAATAGCCTATCTTATCTTTGTCCAGCAACTGGTTCATACGCATGCTTTCGTCTTTCGGGCCGTAACCAAAATCGGTATACAAGTGGATAAAGCGGTGATGGCTGTCGGCTTTTATCCAATCCATGAAAATTTCCGTTTCGCCATAGAGGGAATCAAAAAGCATGGCCTCATCGATAGGTTCGCCGCCGTTTTTAATGATGCGCGCCATCACCCGGTAGGCGCCGCTATGTCCGCCGAGAAGAATATGACCTTCCCGGCATTTTTCGCCGATCAGTTTTTTACCTTTCAGGCCTTGCACCACATCGGCAACGAGCGCCTGGAAATCGCCCGAATTTTCCAGCTTGCCGCCGTAGCTGTCGGGCGAATTGCGGGCGGTTTCTGCCAAAACTAATACGGCATTCCGTTTTGAATCGATAAATTGTTTGGTGAGTTCATACCTCACCGCGGCGTTGTCCACGCTATTGCGCCAACCATGGAACCAAAAAACCAAATCGAGGGTCTTTTTTGCATCGAGGTTTTTCGGAGCAATGATCAAAACCGTACTATCCTGGTAATGTTCCCTGGCGGTATACAGAACACTGTCGTAAACATGACCCTTTAGCCGGCCCGTATCCGGAAACGAGGTATGGGTCGAATAGATGTGAAAGGTAACCGCTCCAGTATTATCCTGAGCGCTTAGGTTAAGGCTGCTGATCAGAAAAAGGAAGACAAGTGCCGAAAAGAGTATTGGTTTTATCATTTGGTTGGTTTTATCATTTATCCATTTTATCATCGCAACGATGGCAGTGCTTAGCAAAAAAATCTGTCGATCCGCTGAATAGCGGAGAAGCAACCCGTCGGTATGTGAAAGCGCTAAGAAGAACGTTTATGCACAATATAGAAGGTCGCCTCTTTGCTATCGCTCATCGTAATGACGAAGTTAAAAAAAAAGCGCCAATCCCTACTTCACCACCATCGTATTATTCGCCCTGTTCACATCCGGCAATGCAGCGTCCGGGTCAACAGTAACGCTTTCGGCTTCCGTAGTTGTAGGTATCACAAAAGTTATAGCTTTGTTTTGCAGCCAGGTTTCAACAGGCAGCTGCATCCGCTGTTTGCTTCCGTCCTTTAGCTTAACCTCAACGGTAAAAGGCATAGCCATTTGCCCTTTATTGGCAACGGTAACCTGTATGCCTTTTTTCGGGTCTTTATCAACATATTTGGCATCAACCAGGGCGAGGTCAAGCGGCCAGTTGTGATAGAACCAACCCCTCCAGAACCAGGAAAGATCTTCGCCGCCTCCGTTGTCCATCGACCGGAAAAAATCATCGGGCTGTGGATGTTTGAAGGCCCAGTTGCTGATATAATTCCTGAACGCATAATCAAACCGATCATTTCCTAAAATTTGCTCCCTTAGTAAAACCAATCCGAACGCGGGCTTAAAGTATTCTATCGGGTGGCGGTATTTTTCAGGAACCGCGTCAGCTGCCGTCATAATAATTGGGGCATTAGAATCAGTGGTCACCGGGACGATCTCATCCGCTGGATTGCCTTTTCCTGGCGCATATTCTCCGTCGCGTTTGGGGGCGTATTCCCCATGATTAAACTCATCAGACGCATAAACATCAATAAAGGTGTTAAAGCCCTCGTCCATAAATGCAAAACGGCGTTCATTGCTGCCCACAATCATGGGGAACCAATTGTGCCCGATCTCATGCGCCGTAACCCAGTATAACTCCCCAGCCTTGTCATTAATTCCGTCGAACACTATCCCGGGGTATTCCATGCCACCGGCCAGGCCGGCCTCGTTAACAGCCACGGGGTAAGGATATACGAACCATTTGGCGGAGAAATACTCGATCGATTTTTTCAGGTATTCTGTCGCTCTTCCCCAGGCGTTGTCGCCGGCGCTCTCAACCGGGTAAACCGACATCGACAGACATTTTTTACCGCCGGGCAAGTTAACTTTGGCCGCGTCCCACATATAGGATTTTGACGCGCCAAAAGCCACATCCCGTGTATTCAGCATTTTAAAATGCCACGTGAGCGTGCCTTTAATTGCCGGCCGCGATGAGGACTCGGTAACTTCAGCCGCGCTCCTGATCATTACGGTTTTATCACTGTTTCGCGCTTCATTCAGCCGTGCGAGCTGGTTTGCGGTAAGCACTTCCGTTG
>Ga0207132_1212_pt1 | contig 10849 bp, 5 predicted proteins | sample Alteio_BWMinHeat_14_FD_153554 | JGI IMG/M metagenome (GOLD analysis project Ga0207132, IMG submission 153554) | Enriched cells from forest soil in Barre Woods Harvard Forest LTER site, Petersham, Massachusetts, United States -... | ecosystem: Environmental > Terrestrial > Soil > Temperate forest >...
TGCCTCGCTGACCACTCTGTCTGCAATATGTACAGTAGTCGGTTTGCCGGTTACTTCTTTAACCGAACTATTTAAGTGGTTAACATGCACAGACAAATAGCTGGCAAAATCCTGTGCAGTTTTTAATTTCAGCGGATGTTCTTTGCTTTCAATAGGAAACTGCCTTTCGAGTAGCTCAAGAAATACAGATGTGATTCGTATAGCTGCATTCTTATGTTTGGGCGTGTTTTCTGATGGCTGCATTTTCAGGGCCTCATGAATGATAAGGCCGATGTAGTTTCGTATCAGCTCATCTTTGAAGGGATAATCGGTGTCCTGCTCAGCGATCATTTTCTCAAATATCGCAGCTATATCTGCTTTTTGCTCTCTGTTTATTTTTAATATGGGTGTTCCTCCCAACTTAAAAAGCGGTGATTGCAGCAGGCTTTCTGAACGTTCACTTAACTTCAAAAATCCTTCAGTAAAAAGACAGGCATAACCACTTGTTTGGGAAATAACCTCGCAGGAATAGGGAATACGGGGATTGCCAAAGAATAAAATGGTTTTATCCGTTTCAAAGCTTTTGTCTGCGTAATGAAAAATATACTTTCCGGTGTTTAAACTGATTTTGTAAAAGTCTTTCCGGTTATAATTGTGACCATTTTTAGCCTTAACATCAACCTGATAGACTTTAAATCCTTTAAGTCTTAATTCTGAATTGAAATCTGATATGGCAGAAGGATTTATCTTATCCATACCATAAAGTTAAGAAAATCAATTTTTATTTTACTGTGACAATCACTCTCTGGTAAGTTGTAAGTGACGGTGTACCATCATCCGTTGCCTCAAGAATAATGTGAATGGTTTGTCCGGAAACTGCATTCTTTGGAATAGATATTTTTGTTTGCATTGCATTTTCATTCGAAATATTTATTTTTTCAGGATAAGTTCCAACCTGGAATTGCCACCACTTAATGGTGACTTTATTTCCATCGGGATCTGAAACTTTTCCATTTAACCTGATGGTTTCTCCCCGCGACGCTAAAACATTTAATGGTCCTTCGATCTCAACGACAGGCGCATGATTCGCATCGGCATATTTCGGTGTCACAGACCATTTTAACCGCGCTGCAAAATCATGCTGGGCTGCAGGAAAGAAATCCGGATACCCGCTCGCTATTTTATTTAATTGTTCGGTCATCGAACTCATCATGGCAGCCATCGCCTGCTGTGATGTGTCGCCTGCCGGCATGGAAAAACCGCCGGTCTCTTTTTCAGTTAATTCCCTTCCTCCCCAGCCACCATAGGATCCTTTTTCATAGGCACGCAGTCCCTGGCCCAGCATATTCATAAATGTAAAATCATCGCCTTCTCCAATCCAGGAACCCTTCGCCTGAACAGGCATCCACACCAGGTAGCCCATGCTCCTCAACTGTTCATTCGTATAACCTGAAAAACCGAAATAATCCATCCGGTCGCCTTTCACCATTTGTTTTCCATCGCCCCAAACCCGGTATCGCGCACCCAATGGTCCGCGGTCTGAAACATTTTCCTTCGTCCATGAAGAAGTCAGATAGATAGAATCCTGCGATTTTGCGCGCAGCTGGGCACCATAGCCATAATTCGGACCCGCAACGAATTGCCGGTATTCAATATCGGGCCAGTTGGGTTTTATATATTTAGCATAAGTATCATCCTGATCGCCTGATGGAAGCAATACGACTTTCCCCGATATCTTCTTTTTAATTGCTTCCCACTGCGTTGTATTCTCGTATTCCTCCTGGATCGATTTGAGAGCACGGGCTATCGTGCTTTGTCCGCCCCAGGCCGTTATAAATAATCGTCCGGGCTTGTCATCGAGTATCAGGGACTTAATTAAATCTGAGCCGGGGGAATTTTTAGAAATATCCCCGTCGAATTCAATATTTCCGTATCGGATCTTTGACTTTAATTCTGCGGGCAGTGGGTAATTGGGGTTATGCACTTTCAGGTTCACATACACTTTCTCATAAGCTTCAACGTCATCATCAATAAAGCGTTCATGTTCTGCCCAGCGCCAGCTTACACAAGGACAGGTATCCAGCCCGAAACGCGAATATTCTCTTCCTGGAACATACCACTTCGTACCTTTGCCATCTCCTTTCCAATGGTAGCCGCTGCTCGCATAAATGAGCCCCTCCACATCCAGGTCGCAACTGTTCAGTAAAAAACGGATCAGTGAATTATTGTCATCCAGTTCGGGATCTGCGGTAACCACGATGCGCGGTCTCATTTCCTTATTGGGAGATTGTGCATTTAAAGCATTCACGTGAAAGGCTACTGTTAAAAACAGAAACGTGCAGAACCTTAGTTTCACACGTAAACCTTGTGCCATTAATTTCATTGATGTTTCGTTTATAGTTGATCTTCCCCCGTAAAACCGAAGCGATGTAAATTAGAATATCGGGGTAATTATTCATAAATTAAATCTGGGGAGGGTACTCTACTGTTGAAGCTGCTCCGAATATTAATATCATGGGACCGTTGCCGGGTGGCAATGTGAATGAGCTCATCCATTTCTGGCAACTGGAAAACGCAGCAAGATTAACTTACCATGCTCTTTACCTGGCTGAGGAGTTATTGAAAAAAGAAATCTGAATAGGATTCTACCCACGCTTTATTCTATAATTTCTTAAAGAAATAGAATAGTCCTAATTGAAACACCCGGTTGTTTTCATAATTGCCTGCGTATCTGTTAATGTCTGTAATTCCGAGATTAAACCTGACATCGATTCCCAGGTTTATTTTTGGTATTTGATAACCAAGTCCAAATACCCATGAAATATCTCCGGGTTGTGTATATGGAGTTTCGTTCATATGAAATTCTTCTCCATCATCAGCTTTTGCACTTAACAGTATACCAAACTGTGGACCGGTTTCAACAAATAAACCAGAAACATGCCGGTACTCGATCAGAACAGGAAGATTTAAATAATAATTGGAGTATTTGATATACTGGTTACCCAGCGTGGCGTGATTTATATCAACAATCCCCTGTACGGAATAAACGACTTCGGGTTTAAAAATTAAATGAGCAGAAAGAGGAATGGAAGCCATTAAGCCGGCATTAAAAGCTGACAGATCCTTGTCCGTATAGTATTGGTCACCTGAAAACGGTACATTGGAACGATTGTATCCCATTTTTATACCTAATTGGATTTGGGCATCTGCAACCTGACAAAAAAACAATATGGAAAAAATAAGTAGAAGGGAATTTGAAAAAGTCGCAATTTCTCTACGCATGTAAAGTAATGGATATTCGTTTTTAAAGATAAAGGAATTTCCCCCTGGCAACTCTATCCAATGTGTTAATAAATGGTATCACCCTATTTTAAAGCAGGAAAATTAGCATACAGCGATTCGACCAGGTCTTTTTTATATCCCGGTGTACGACTATAAAGTTTGATAGCGTCATTCGCTTCTACCAATTCATTATTTCTGACTTTGCAGGCGACGAGTTTTTCGGTGTTCTGCCAGATTCCGGGATCGTATTCGAATACTAATTCATAAAAATGGAGTGCTCCTTCCAAATCACCCATCTTCATAATAAGATTGCCCCTGAAATAATTCAGGAAAGGATCAATATGGAGCAGGGTATCGAGTTTATCGATCGCACCGCCGTACTCTGAATAGTCTTTTGTATCGACATAAGCCACCATCATCAGCAGATAAGGCGTGGGCTCTTCCGGAAATAAAGCAGTAAACCTGTCTACTGATTTCCTGAATAATTTTTCACCGAGGTGTTTACAGGCCAGCATATATTGAAGAGAGAGATGTTTATCGTTCTGCGTCTGTTCGTCGAATTTTTCGAAGGCCGATCTTGCCACAGAATAGTTTTTATTATTCAATGCATTTTCGAATATGGACCCATACTTCTCCCTGGATGTCATAGACTCATGCGCATCGGGTGATTTGATATCATTCATCAGGTATGAAAACAGTCTGGCATAAGATTCACCAAGCTCATAAGAAAAAATATCGGCTGCCTTTACAGAGTCTTTTACTTTTATAAGTGTGATCTCCTCGTAATTGAGTCCGCCATCGCCGAATGCCCGAAAGAGCAGGTGAATTTCTTCATCCTGAACAAACCGGTGCACCAGACTGAAGCTTCCGTTTTTTGCAGTCTCCAGGATGCCATTTCCTATTTTGAATAACCCGAAACGGTTGGCGATCTTTGTCAGTGTATCCACATTATCTCTGAGATTACTTCTCGACCCGGTTCTCTTGATGAATTCAGGAAAATAGATCAGGTGGTTCAGCATCTCCGGATCTTTATGGTCGATAGATTCTTCCAGATTGATGGAAAGTTTTTCTGCTTCCGAGTCGGTAACCGGGATATTTTGAGCAGACAGGGGTTGAAGGTTCATGGCACCGGCCGTCATAAGGGCCATGCCAAGGGTTTTTAGGATTGGGCGCATCCGCTTAAAATAGAAACAATTTTTGAAATCAAAAAGCTTCGCCCGGGAATTAAATTATTGTGTAAGTGGAAAAAAATTATTCTTCTAACCGGTTTTCAGTATCCATGCGTTCATGAATCAGAGGATTGTACCTTTGTGGTATGCACGAGTCGGAAAAGATAACCTTACGCATTAAAATCAGAAGGCGTTTAAAGAGGATTTTTGATCGTGGAGGAAACGACAAACTAAAACTTAACTTTCTCAGGGCGGTTCCTTTTTGGGTCGCATCCTTACTCACGGGTCTGATCGCAGTTTTCTATTCGAAAGTTTTTCTCCTGGCTGAGACCACCACCAGTTCATTATTCAAATCTGTTCACTGGCTTCTGTTTATTATTACACCATCCTGTTTTTTTATTGCCTGGTGGCTGGTGGTGCGTTTTGAGAAATTTGCAGGCGGAAGTGGAATCCCACAAGTCATGGCAGCCATTGAACTGGCTAACCCGCGTGATAATTATAAAATCAGGAAATTACTGAGTATCCGGGTGATCGTTGTAAAGATCATCTCCAGTTTTTTCATGATCCTTGGCGGCGGGGTGATTGGCCGGGAAGGGCCTACAATTCAAATAGCCGGGTCGGTGTTTCGCAAGGTTAACCAGATTCTACCGGATTGGTGGCCTAAAATATCCAAGAGAAATATGATCATGACCGGGGCCGCTGCGGGACTTGCGGCCGCATTCAACACACCCCTTGGAGGAATCGTATTCGCCATTGAAGAACTCACGAAAACCCATATCAGTTATTTCAGAACGGCCCTGTTCACTGCGGTGATTATCGCAGGCCTTACTGCACAGGCTTTATTCGGACCTTATCTCTATCTCGGATATCCGGTCATTCATGGTTTATCTGTATATATTTTCCTCGGAGTCATATTGGTGGCCATAATTGCCGGCATCGGCGGGAGTGCAACGGGCCGTATCCTGGTTATTATTATAAATTGGAAAAGCCGTCTGAAGAAAAGTAAACAACAGGTGATATTCGTTTTATTCTGCGGATTGATCGTTGCACTGCTCGGTTTTTTTTCAAATGCAGAATTGATTGGCTCAGGGAAAGCCATTATGACCAGGATTCTCTTTACTCCCGATAAATATCTTCCATGGTATTCACCACTGGTCCGGATGACCGGGTCGGTTTTCTCCTTTAGCTCAGGTGCAGCAGGAGGTATTTTTGCACCGGCGCTCAGTTCAGGCGCCTGTATCGGATCCGTTTTATCCGGATGGATGAACCTTTCTGATTCAAACACAAACCTGCTCATCCTTTCGGGAATGGTGGGTTTCCTTACGGGCATCACAAGAACTCCTTTTACTTCTTCAATTATTGTATTGGAAATGACTGACCGCCACAACCTGATTTTTTATCTGATGTTAGCAGGCATGATTTCCGGAATGATTTCTCTGCTCATCGATAAGCACTCATTATATGATCATTTGAAAGTGCGGTACCTGCAACAGATAGAATCTGAAACTGTGAAAGTTTAATACGATTAAATTTCATTTGTGACTTTGACCGGATTTTAATTGACACTGTATCATAATCGGACAGTAAAAGACTATTTAGAATTTAATATGTTTTGATTACCAGTTTGATATAACAAGGCATCCGTTTTGGGCATTTTATTTATACATAAAACCACTTTCAAACATGATTAAAAATTATATGAAAGTCGCCTGGAGAAGTCTGATGAGAAACAGCACTTTTTCCTTTATCAATATCACTGGTCTGGCCGTTGGACTGGGCTGCTTCCTGTTGATCGCATTGTATGTACTCGACGAATTGAGTTTCGACCGTTACTACGACAAGGCGGGAAATATCTATCGTATCAATCTTGATGCCCGATGGGGTGGACAGGAACTGCACCTCGCGGAGACCTCGGATATGATGGGAGGAATCCTAAAAAAAGATTATCCGCAGGTGGAAGAGTTTACCCGTGTTTACGCCCAAAGTGGCGACACGAGAATGATCAGGAAGGGAAATGAATACATCACCGAAACGCATCTTGCCTATGTCGATTCCACATTCTTTAATATATTTTCATTCTCTGCTCTTGAAGGTGATACACGCACTGCATTGAATGATCCTCATACAGTGGTGATAAATGCGTCTACTGCTGCCCGTTATTTCGGATCAGCCAGCGAAGCCATCGGCAAAATGCTTGAAGTCAAAGAGGGTGATAAGGTAGTGCCTTATAAAGTGAACGCCGTGATCATGGATATTCCCGGCAATACTCATTTCCATTTTGACCTGCTATTCTCAATGAAGAGCCTGGATTATCAATGGGGACAAATTGGCAATGTCAATTTTCACACCTATCTCAAACTCAAACCGGGCACGGATTACAAAGCCTTCGATAAATTATTCACTGACTTTTTTATAAAATATGAAATCCCTGCATTAAAGGAGTTTCATATTTATAGCATGGCCGACTTTGTAAAATCAGGAAACATGCTGCGCTTTTCACTGATTCCTGTAACGAGGATCCATCTGTATTCCGACAGGCAGGGTGGGGAAGAACTGAGCCCACCCGGCAGTGTACAGTATGTAGCTATTTTTTCTGCTGCAGCTTTATTCATCCTGCTTATTGCCTGCATAAACTTTATGAACCTGACTACAGCGCGATCTGCAGGCAGGGCGCGTGAAGTAGGCATTCGTAAAGTATTAGGTACCAAACGCAGCAATCTCCTGATACAGTTCCTCTCAGAATCTACGCTGATGGTGCTCGTATCTTTTTTGATCGGCATCGTGATCGCTTTTCTGGCACTCCCTCTTTTCAATTCTTTGTCGGGAAAGACAATGACACTGGCAAGTCTTTTTTCACCAGTAATATTACCCGTACTGATCGCACTGCCTTTTATTGTCGGGCTGCTTGCAGGAAGTTACCCGGCGTTCTTTTTGTCGGCCTTTAAACCAATAGAGGTATTGAAAGGACGAATCAAAGCAGGCAGGAATAGTGTAGGACTCCGGAGCACACTGGTTGTATTTCAGTTTACGACTTCTATCGTGCTGATCATAGGAACGATCGTTGTTTTCAGGCAACTGCATTATATACAGACCCGCGATCTTGGATTCAGCAAGGAGCAGGTATTGGTCATCGATGGCGCCGATGCGCTGGGTAATAACGCAGATGTTTTTAAAAAAGAAGTAACAGAATTGCCAGGTGTAAAAGGAGGAACCCTCAGTGCTTTTCTGCCTGTATCCAAATCTGCCCGCAACGTATACAATATATCCAAAGACCCCGTAGAGGGCTCAGCAAATAGTTTCAATGTAGAAACCTGGGCGATCGACGAAGGATATATTCCAACATTAGGAATTACACTTGAGAAGGGAAGAAACTTTTCTCCTAATTTCAAAACAGACTCATTTGGTTTGATCATCAACGAGACCGCGGCAAGTATTTTAGGATATCCTGATCCGGTCGGAAAAAATATATATATCTTCTACAATTCAGGGGTGCCAACCACTTACCATATAGTAGGTCTTGCAAGGAATTTTAATTTTGAGACCCTTCACCACCAGGTTCGCCCGCTCATGTTCATGTTACAAAAAAGCACGGGGCTCGCTTCTTTTAAAGTGAATACCAACAATATCGCATCGCTGATCGGAGAGGTCAGGAAGAAATGGGCGGCCCTGGCACATGGCGTACCATTCGGTTACAGATTCCTCGATGAATCTTTTAACGAGATGTATCAATCCGAACAACAGGTAGGAAAAATTGCGATTATCTTTTCGGTGCTGGCCATATTGATTTCCTGTCTGGGTATGTTTGGCCTGGCAACTTTTGTTGCAGAACAAAGAACGAAGGAGGTAGGTATCCGCAAAGTGCTGGGAGCAAATGTACAGGGCATCGTCGGCCTGCTTTCAGCTGATTTTATAAAGCTGGTCGCCTTTGCATTTCTCATCGCCAGTCCCTTCGCATGGTGGATCATGAATAAATGGCTGCAGGATTTTGTGTACCGGGTAAACTTCAGCTGGTGGATTTTTCCAGTAGCTGGTCTTGTTGCTTTTCTGATTGCGCTGATCACCGTGAGTTCGCAGGCAGTGCGTGCGGCGATGGCTAATCCTGTAAATAGCCTTCGTTCAGAATAAATGGTTGAGTTATTCCGGCACAAGAATCTCCTTCAGGTAATTATTTATTTTAAAATATTGATTGGCAGTTTTTTTCAAATCACTATTACTGATATTCATCACATCATTAATGTAGGTCAGTACCCATTCAGGATCCTGACGATCAATCCAGCTTCTGCTTAAAGCCAGCAACCAGTAATCGTTGGTCAGCATCTGTCCGGCGTGATGCTTGTTCATCATCTCTTTAACATAATTCAGGTATTTTTTATCAACGCCATTTTCACGGATATCCCGGATGATATCCAGCAAAGCTCCTGTCAAATTGTTGATATTTTCTTCTCCGCAGGTAAATTGAATACTGATATTATAGTGACCGTAGGGGCGCAAATTGAATGTTGGGCTTACCCTGGCAGTATAAATGCCACCCATTTTCTCTCTCAATATTTCCATTATTTTTATGTTGATTATTTCGCAGAGCACATCGAGTTTAAGCGTTTCGATGGGTTTCACATCAGCTTCACCGGAAAAAACCAGATTGACCTGACTCTGCTTATTTTCTCCTTTCTTTATCTTCATTTCAGCTGGCCCCGGTATCGGACGGAGTCCTTCGTCGGTGAATTTGTTTTCCCGTTGTTCTGCAGGAAGACCGCCAATATAGGTTTCCAGTAATGGAGTAATTTTTTCAATATCCAGGTTCCCGACGAATGTGAAATGCATGCCATAAGCATTTCCGAATATCTGTTGGTAAATGGCGAAGGCAGTATCCAGATTAATTTTGTTGAAATCAGAAGGGTCCGGAATATTATCTGCCCAGGGGCTGTTTTGATATTGAAAACGGATCGATGAATCCAGGAAATAATTCACAGGATTGGCTTTCACGTTCTGAAACATTTCTTTCTGCCGGCTTACATAATTATCATAAAGTACAACGTCTTTGGCGGGTGCCGTATAATACGCATATATCAGTTGCAGAAAATTCTCAAAATCATTTACTCCGCATTTTCCCTCAATACCGTCTTCATAAGAATTAATATAAGGCTGCACCGATATTGTTTTTCCTGACATGAATTTATCCAGATCCGGCTTTGAAAATCCCTGTATCCCCATGCTCCGCACGATTTGCGCTGCATACTTCGCGTTTTGCCTGTTGGCCAGACCGTAATTGTGAGAACCTCCATAACGCCAGGCGTCCATCTGAATGTCATCATTTTTAAAATCGGTGGACTTCAGTGTCACTGAAATTCCATTGCTGAACATCAGGAATTTAGTTTTCAGTGCTTTATTGTTTGTTTCCTGAACAATATGGCCGGCTATAGGAATCTGCTGGAGAAGTGTATTGGAAATAACATTTTCGGTATAAGGTGTAATTGGAGCCTTCCGGGCATCAGCCAGTAAATCCAACAAACCAGTATTTCCAGGTAAAGATTCTTTGCTTTCAGGTCCCAACAGAAGGGCAAATTTTCCTTTTTTAGTTTCTATCCTTTTTACGTTTTCATTTATATCCTCCAGTGTGACGGATTTGAGATTATGTTTTATAAACAAATACCGGTCGTCCGAGCTTATGATGGGATCGCCTGTAATAAAGTGCTGACTATATTGTTCAGCAAACAAGCCTGATGCAGTCTTTTGTGCGTCCATGTACTGCTTATCGTTCTGACGTGCATAGATATTTTTTGCTCTCTCCAATTCCGAAGACAGAAATCCAAATTGCAGAATGGATTGCTGGGTACTTATGAATGCGTCTATAGCCTCTTTCACTGAATTATTTCCAACAGTCAAACTGTAATTGAAGGAACGATAGCCTTTTACCAACGCGTCATAAGAAGCACGTGTTCCGACCACAGAATGATTCGACTGACGTGTAAGAGATTGAAGACGTTCATTCATCATGAGTACCAGCAGGTTCTCTTCCATTTTTTGTTTCAGGTCCGCCCAGGTTCTGATAACCGGAATTTTTTCTATGCTTCCAAAGAGTTCCAGCGTAGTTGATTGGAATTCCTTATCGGAAAGTACCAGGCTTTCGTCTTTAGCTCTTGGCGAAAGAATTATATCGGCAGGTTTGGGCATTTCATTTTCAGGTCCGGTATAGCTGCCAAAATGCTTTAAAATTTCTTTTTTTATGCGTGTGGTGTCAAGATCACCGACTACAATCACCGCCATCAAATCCGGCCTGTACCAGGTTTTATAATATCGTGTAAGTGCATCGTAAGGAAAACTGGAAATGATGGAATCTTTACCAATGGGTGAGCGGTATGCATATCTGGACTGATTATATAATATAGGGTAGTAATATTTTCTCATTCGTGAATACACAT
>Ga0207132_1190_pt1 | contig 10755 bp, 10 predicted proteins | sample Alteio_BWMinHeat_14_FD_153554 | JGI IMG/M metagenome (GOLD analysis project Ga0207132, IMG submission 153554) | Enriched cells from forest soil in Barre Woods Harvard Forest LTER site, Petersham, Massachusetts, United States -... | ecosystem: Environmental > Terrestrial > Soil > Temperate forest >...
CGGAGAGGCTCGAGATGTTCAGAATTACGCCGGAGTTTCGCGCATACATTTCCGGGAGGACGAGTTTGCTCAGCAGGAAGGCGGCGCGCAGGTGCACGGCGATGACATTGTCGAATTCCGCGAGAGGATAGTCTTCGACGGGAACGACGGGGCCGTAGTGGCCGGCATTGTTGACGAGGATATCGATCTTTCCAAATCTTGCGCGCGCTTCCGAGACAATACGCGCGCAATCCGTTTCGAGCGCCAAATCGGCGAGAGAAAAGTGTGCGCGTCCGCCGCGGCTGGAAATTTCTTCAGTGGTCGCGGCGAGCTCGACGTGCGTGCGCGCCGTTAGGAATACGGAGGCTCCTTCGGTAGCAAACAGTTGCGCCATGGCGCGACCAATGCCTCGGCCAGAGCCGGTGATCAAAGCGACGTGGTCTCTAAGGAGCATAGGAAGAATGAGGATAGAGGCGGCGGGCGGCAGAGGCAAGTCAAGATGATTTGCGTGTCAAGATGATTTGCGACAGTGCGGCGCCATCTTCGGCCAATTGGCCAGCTCGTACTGTGGGTCTAGAGAGGATCCATCTGACTCTCCGGCCGAGAACTGTCCTTCGGTCCAGGTGTAACTACCCTCGCCGACGTTTAAGCTGAGCACAAGAAAGAGTGTATGTATTGCTCGGGCATTCCGGCTCAGGCCAGTGCGCTTTCCAGAAACTGCGGCTTCAAACCTGGCCCAGCCGCTGATTTCGACTTTGGGGGTAGTGGTTGTGCGTCGGCCAATTTTCCTAACCCAATTAAGTGCGGTGGTTGCTGCGCTCGCCGTCGCGGGGTGCGCAGGATTGGTCTCATCCAGTAACTCGAACGGTGGAACGAAGACGATCGGCCCGACGATCACGGCTCAGCCAGCGAGTCAATCCGTGACCCTTGGGCAAACGGCGACATTCCGCGTGGCGGCGACGGGAACCGCGCCGCTCACGTACCAGTGGCAGAAGAATGGCGGGAACATCGGCGGCGCGACGGCGGCGAGTTACACGACACCCGCGACGGTTGTTGGCGATAGCGGAGCGAAATTCGATGTAGTGGTCAGCAACTCGGTAGGGAGCCAGACGAGTACGATGGCCACCTTGACGGTGAACGCGGTTGCGGTGGGGCCAACGATTACGACGCAGCCGGCGAATCAGACGGTGACGGTGGGGCAAACGGCGACGTTCAGCGTGACGGCGACGGGGACCGCGCCGCTCAGGTACCAGTGGCAGAAGAATGGCGCGGACATCAGTGGCGCGACGGCAGCGAGTTACACGACACCCGCGACGGTTGCTGGCGATAGCGGAGCGAAATTCGATGTAGTGGTCAGCAACACGGTAGGAAGTCAGACCAGCACGATGGCCACCTTGACTGTGAATGCGGTCACTGTGTCCACGATCGATGTCGTCACCTATCACTACGACAATTTGCGCACCGGGCAAAATCTGAACGAGACGATTCTCACTCCGGCCAATGTGAACTCGACGAAATTCGGCAAGCTGGGCGCGTTCACCGTGGATGGACTAGTGGACGCGCAGCCGTTGTATCTTTCGGCTGTGGCGATTCCGAGCGTGGGAACGAAAAACGTTTTGTATGTGGCGACCGAGCACGGCAGCGTGTATGCGTTTGACGCGGACTCGGTGAGCGGAAACACCAGCGCGTTTCTGTGGAAGGCTTCTGTACTCGGCAGCGGCGAGACGTCCAGCGACGACCGTGGATGCGGGCAGGTCACGCCGGAGATTGGAGTGACGGCTACACCGGTAATTGATCGCACACGAGGGGCGCATGGAGCCATCTATGTGGTGGCGATGTCGAAAGACGCCAGTGGGAATTATTTCCATCGTCTGCACGCTTTGGATTTGACCACGGGAGCGGAGCTTTTCGGCGGGCCGATGCTCGTCGAAGCTACCTATCCGGGTACTGGCGACAGCAGCTCGAATGGCAGCGTGGTTTTTGACGCGAAACAGTACAAGGAACGGCCCGGGCTTTTGCAGATTGGCGGAACGATTTACACGACCTGGTCTTCGCATTGCGACGCGCGTCCGTACACTTCCTGGGTGATGTCCTATGACGCCAACACGCTGGCGCAGACCAGCGTGCTAAACCTGGTGCCGAACGGGAGCGAAGGGGGGATTTGGATGGCGGGGACGGCTCCTGGCGCGGATGCGTCTGGCAACATCTATTTTATAGTCGGGAACGGCGACTTCGATACGACACTGAATGCCAGTGGTTTTCCAGCGAATGCGAATTGCGGACAATGCTACGTACGGCTGTCTTCCAGCGCGCCTATCACACTGCTCGATTACTTTACGCCGTCAAACACGGTCTCGGAATCGAATGGCGACGTGGACTTCGGTTCTGGCGGGCCGCTACTTTTGCCTGACCTGGTCGACGGCAATGGGACCACGCGCCATCTCGCGGTCGGCTCGGGCAAGGACGCCATCATTTACGTTGTGGACCGCGACAACATGGGAAAGTTCAACAGCGGTGCGGACAATATCTATCAGCAGATCAACGGGCAGATTGGCGGGGTGTGGTCGAAGCCCAGCTACTTTAATAACACGGTCTACTACGGCGCGGTGGGAGACTACCTGAAGGCGTTTGCGATCACGAGTGCAAAACTGTCGGCGACACCCGCGACGCAAAGCTCCACCCGTTTCGCTTATCCGGGAACGACGCCGAGTATTTCGGCGAACGGCACGTCGAACGGGATTGTGTGGGCGGTGGAGAACGGTTCGACGGGCGTGCTGCACGCTTACAACGCGGCGAATTTGACGAGCGAGCTTTACAATTCGAATCAGGCGGCAAATAATCGCGACCATTTCAGCGACAACAAGTACGTCACGCCGATGGTGGCAAATGGCAAGGTTTACGTTGGCACGCCGAATAGCGTCGTGGTTTTTGGTCTGTTGCCGTGAGCACGACTCAGTGCCTACGCAATGTTTCGCAGCGCGCTACCGCTTGCGGATGTAAATAAGTTTTTCCACGGTCGCGCAGACGGTTCCCGAAGAATCTTTCAGTTCGATCCAGTAAGTGCGGTCGATGGAGCGTTGCGTTTCGAGCGCCGTGCGAATGGCCGCCAGCTCCCCATCGGTGACCACAAAGTGGGCGTGGAGCGTTTCACGCCCCGGTTTTTTGAATTGGATCGACGCGGCCTTGTCCCACACCACGTAGTCCTTCCCGAGACGGCGGATTAGCATGACCATGTAGATGGGATCGACTGCGGAATACATGCTGCCGCCAAAGATGGTGCCGACGTAGTTGCGCGTGCGCCAGGAAAGCGGCAGATCGAGATGTACCTCGCTCCAGTCTTCCGCGACCGATTGCGCCCGCCCACCGGTTCCTCGATAGCACGCAAAGACATAGAAGGACCAGCAGCGGAATTTATTGGAGAGGCAGGGGTCGAGAGGCATGGATGCGCGATAGTTTAGCGCAGAGCGAACGGACGAAAAGCCAGAATCTGGCGCGCGCCAGGGGGAACGAGAAAAGAGAGGGTGACCGGCATTCTTGCCGGTTACCCTCCAATGTCCGGAAGCAAACAAAGTGCGCTATTTCTTGCCGGGCTTCAGATCTTTGAGCAAATGATGAACGAGGTCGTTGATATCGCTCTGGGTGAGCGAGAAGGCGTCGCGGCGCACCGGTTTTTCGCCGACGGCGCGATAGGCCAAATGCTTGGTTGATTGCTGGACCCAATCGAAGACGATGGTTCCTTCGCGGAAATGAATGTTTTCGTAGCCTACGAACGCCGGGCCATAACCCCACGATTCCCAGCAGCGAAACGGCCCGCAAACCAGTCCTGGATACGCGCCGCCGTAGCCCACGGGCACAGTCGCATTGTGCCGATTCACCGCAAATTTATAGTCCACCAAAAAATCGGCGGCAGCAGGATCGCTGACTTGCTTGAAACCCTTTGCTGTGAGCGCTTGTTCGATGGCGGTCTTCACGCGCCCGCGAACGACTTCGTCGTTGGCATCGGGATCGCGCCTCGCGGGCTGAGCCCGTTGATCACGTCGGATGTCGTCGCGCGAAATAACCGGGCGGCTGTCGCCCGGGCGAGTGTCGCGGGCTGCGGTCGCTTCTTCCACCGCGGGCCGCCACGCCCACGTGGCGTTTCTCGCGATGCGCACGTCCCGGTCGCGGGTTACTTGAACATATTCATCGCATCCGGCGAGGAAAATCAAAGGTAGAAGAGCACCTGCGGTCAGAAGCCGCTTGGGTCTGCTAACTGAATGCAAATTCCGCATTGGACTAGCCTCCAAAGGCATATTTATCCTCTCCCTTGTTGAACCCCATACTCATTAGATAGTTGCGGCGCGAAAACGGGTTGCGCGTTGGCCTGTTTTCCCGGTCGAAAGGCCAATCCTTCAAGTCTTCCGATTTTCCCAATCCTTGGGGGGGAAGACGACAGGCCAGAATTTCGGCGATGGGAGTTCAAACTCGAAGGCTACGGCGAAGTAGTCCGGGCTCGGTTGATCGATGCGGACCACATGACCGCTTTCCTCCACCCCGGTTTGCGGGTTCACCAGAATGATTGGCTGACCGGCCAGGAGATCCATTTTCAATTTGATCAGGCCGCCATGTGCGTTAACGACGAGCGTGTGTGTTTTTTCCTGGACCTGGACGCGGTCCCGCGTCTCGGCGACAACCGTGATGGGTATCTGCAGCATCACACGTTCACTGCGGCGGCGATTGCTGGGATCATCAGCAGGCACGAGACTCTCCGTTAAGGGCTCCGTTCGCTGCGAGTCCTTGGAAGAAAACCAGGCAATCGGCGCACTGCAGTCTCCGAAGACACCTGTACGGCGGCAGCGCGGCCGGGCAGGCGCACTTGGCACGAGAAGAACAGCCACTCGATGCCTGTTTATTAGTCTACCGAAGACCAGAGCGGCTAACCTGCCTGGAGTGACCCTTGACGTGGATTGGTAAATGGCTTCGCCGGGCCGGCGGTTCATGGAAGCATCGGTGCGTTCAGGGAAGCGTCATGGGATCAGGGAATCATCATCGCTTGAAGCGAGGATGCTGAATTGACATCCTCCTCGCCATTAATGGCGAGGATTCCTACGGCGGAACCATGACTTGCATGGTCGCTTCAGCGGGTTCCTGCTTCATCGATCGGCCTCGCTGCGCCGCATCTCCACAGGCTTGACATCGGACCTTGCCCGGCCCTAGGTCGCCGATAGCGTGGTTGCTGGGTTTTTCGACGAGCGCCGAAGGGCAGGGAAACACCGCGCACCTGCTCCTCTAGTGCGGTATGAATGTAAGCGAACATCTCGTCTGGCGTGCGCACAGGAACGGGAATGCAGCGCCAAAGCTGCTCATCGAGCCCAGACGGCGGTGAGATCGGCGTGATGCGCCTGCGAGAGCGGTTCGAGGCGCCCTTGACGGCCTTCGAGGGTCACCGGAGCGACGATCATTTCTGTGCCTGTTTGTGGGTTCATGCTATAGGCCTGGTACAGCCGCACCGGCTGGTTCGCGGAGCGCCAAATTTGACCACGGGCCTTCGCTTGGGGCTGAATGCGGTAAACCAAAACGAGCATGGCAGCGTCCTACATCTTTAGACGTGTGCGGGAACTTTCTGCCTGAAATGAATGAACTAGTGGTTAGAAGCGGCCGGCCGTTAGTGACTGAACTTGGAAAACCATGAAGAACTCTTCTCGTCATTTTGGAATACTGTCTTCAACCAATCGTTCAAGCACGGAACCGCGCCCGATTCTCCTGCGCCTGGGCTTGGCTGCACTTTTATTCCTGATGCTTGTGCTTGCAGTACGAGATTTTCGCGCGCAGGAGAAGCCCCCGGAATCGCCGCTAGCACAGCCACAAGCGCAATCGCAGCCAGAACTAAAGCGACCGCAGGAGGGCCAGCCAAAGATAGCGGTCGAAGTCAAAACCGTCAGCGTGCTGGCCACGGTGCGGGACAAGCATGGAAAAATTATCTCGAACCTGACCAAAGACGATTTTCAGTTGGACGAAGACGGGCGTCCGCAAACCATCAACTATTTCGCGCACGAGAGCGACTTGCCGCTGCGGCTCGGCCTACTAGTGGATACCAGCCTGAGCCAGAGGCGCTTGATCGATCAGGAGCGGAGTGCGAGTTACAGCTTTCTCGATCATCTGCTTCGCCAAGATAAGGATTTGGCGTTTGTGATTCATTTCGACAGGGAAGTGGAGTTGCTGCAGGAGTTCACGCCGTCGCGCCCCAAACTACAAGCCGCGCTCCAAGCTCTCGAAACGCCGCAATTCGACAACAACGGGGGTGGAGGCAGAACGAGCAGCGGAGGCGGCGGTGGAAATGGTGGTGGAGGGGGAGGAGGACGCGGCCGAGGTTCACACGGTGGAGGCACGCTGCTCTACGACGCGGTTTTCCTGGGGTCCGACGAACTCATGAGCAAGCAGCAGGGCCGCAAGGCGCTGATTATCCTTTCGGACGGCGTGGATCACGGCAGCAAGGAGACTTTGGCGGAGGCTATCGCCACCGCACAGCGCGCCGACACCATCATCTATTCCATTTTGTTTGCCGACGAAGAAGGAAACAGTCGTCCCGGCGGATTCGGGATGGGGCAGCACGGCGGAATGCACGGCGGCGGCGGCAGATTCCCACCACAAGAGCAGCGCCCTGACGGCAAGAAAATCCTCGAGCAACTTTCCAAGGAAACAGGCGGCCGCATGTTCAAAGTCTCCAAAAAGGAGACGGTTGATGCAATCTACGCCGAGATCGAAGAAGATTTGCGCAACCAGTACAGCCTCGCATACACCCCGGACAAGGGCAACACAGTCGGCTACCACAAGATTCATCTCCTCGCCAAGCCGAAAGACCTCGTCGTTCAGGCCCGCGACGGCTATTATTTCGGCCAGTAGCCGAGCGACACCGTCATCCTATTCGCACGGGACCGGTTCATTTGGCGATCGAGCACAACCTCAGCCCAAAGGAATAGGAAGTGAACCCACCAAAATCGTCGTTCCGGTATTCGTAGAGAGTCACGCTGCCGGCCACGTTATGGCCTTCAAAGTCGTGGCAGGTCCCGAATTTACTTAGGCGTCCCTCATCGTCGTACTCGTTCGAGATTTTTCTCCTCCCTTCTAATCTGCGACGAAAGAGACGAAGCACTCCCCTGCCGCCACACAGAGCGCATCTACGCCGCTGCGCGCGGCCCCAAACAACTCTGGGAGGTCCCCGGCGCATTCCACACCGCGGCTCTCGGCTTGCAACCCGCCGAGTTCCAACGCCGCGTCTTGGAATTTTTCGCTAACGTTGCCCTGTCCAAGCCCGTCCAATAACCTGGCAGTCGGTGAGTCGCACTGGTGGGGCGTTCTTGCCTGTGAGGTTTTTACAGCCTGACTAACACAGCCGCGGCAACGACGAGGCTCGACCGTTAAGCGGAATCACGAACACAAAAAGGGCCAGCACCGGTCTTTTCTCCCCCGCGTGCTAAAATTACTAATTCATGCCGGACGCTCCCCTCATCTCGGTTCACGCCCTCTCCAAACACTACCGCAGTTTCCGAAGGCGCGAAGGCATCCTGGGCGGCCTGGCGAATCTTTTTCATCGCGAATACCAAACCGTCAAAGCCGTAGAAAACATCAATTTTGAAATCGGCCGCGGAGAAATGGTCGGTTACATCGGCCCGAACGGTGCCGGCAAATCCACCACCATCAAAATGCTCACCGGCATCTTGGTGCCGACTTCGGGCGAAATCTCCTCGAACGGCTTCGTTCCCTGGCGCCAGCGCGCCGCCTACGTAAAAACGATCGGCGTCGTCTTCGGCCAGCGCACGCAACTCTGGTGGGACATCGCCGCCATAGAATCTTTCAAGCTGCTCCGCCGCATCTACGACGTCTCGCAGCGCGATTTCGACGAGCGCATGGAACTCTTCAATCAAGTTCTCGGCCTAACCGATTTGCTCGACGTTCCCGTCCGCAAACTCTCGCTCGGCCAACGCATGCGCTGCGACCTTGCCGCCGCGCTCCTGCACAATCCGCCCATCCTTTTTCTAGACGAGCCCACCATCGGTCTCGACGTCGTCGCCAAGGATCACATTCGTCAGTTCCTCCGCGCCATCAACCAGCGCTACAAGACGACCGTCCTTCTCACCACGCACGATCTCGACGACATCGAGGAACTTTGTCGCCGTATCATGATCATCGACCGCGGCACCGTCCTGTACGACGGTCCGCTCTCCCGCTTAAAAGAGCAGTTCCTGCGCACCAAGCAAATCAAATTCATTCTTCGCGACGGCGATCAAAGCGCCCGCCTCGCCGCTTTTGAGCAGAATCTCCCCGCGCTCGCGTCCAATGGCAGGAGCGGCGCAGCCGCGCTAGAGCTCGAGCGCCTCGACGAAATGACCTGCCGCCTGCGCTTCGACCGCGCCCGCGTCTCTTCGAGCGACCTGATCCGGCAGATTCTCGCGGCGGTAGATGTGCGCGACTTCGTCATCGAAGACGAGCCCATCGAAGAAATCATCAAACGCATCTATTCCGGCGAAGCCGAGATTGCTTCGTGCCAGACTGAGGAGAAAAGCGTTTCGCCGGTGAACCGTTAAAAAAAGCAGCGATATGGCCACTGCCGAAACACTTCCGCGCCCCGTTCAGAAGCCTTCCCCGCTCGCCGGACTGAAGATTTACGCCGAATTCATTCGCATCGGCTTCGTCAACATTCTCGCGTTTCGCTTGCGCTACTACACTGGCATCATCACCTATCTCATCAACGTCACCGTGTACTTCTTCATTTGGCGAGCGGTCTTTGCCAACGCGACCGGCGCCATCGCGGGATTTTCGCTGGCGCAAATTCTCACCTACGTCAGCGTCGGCTGGATTCTCCGTTCCTTCTACTGGAACACCATCGATCAGGAAATGGCTTATGAAGTGATCGACGGAAAAATCGCCATGGACCTGATCAAACCCGTCTCCGTCCAGTGGATGTGGCTGGCGCGCGCCATGGGCGAATCCGCGTTCCGCCTCATTCTTCTCACCGCGCCAACGGCGATCATCGTCACTCTGCTCTTTCCAGTTCTGGCGCCAGCCTCGAAACTGAACTTCGCGCTTTTCCTCGTAGCCGCCATCGGCAGTTTTTTCATTATGGGTGCGCTCAATTTCATCATCGGCACTTGCGCTATCCCGCTCACATCCATCCTCGCCCTGATTCGCGCCAAATTCTGGCTCATCGAGCTGCTGAGCGGCCTGCTCATCCCTCTGAATTTCTTCCCGCGCCCGATCCACATGCTTTCCTCGTGGCTTCCGTTTGAGCACATTGCCTACACGCCGCTGCAAATTTATCTCGGCCGTCTTTCCCTGGCCGAAACATTTCGCCTGCTGGCCATCGAATATTTCTGGGTGGCGGCGTTACTTTTCCTCGGCCACCTCTGGTGGATCCGCGCCACCCGCAAAATCACCATTCACGGCGGCTAAATGCACGACGCTCTCACCAATTTGAAACGCCACGCGGCGCTGCTGGGCTCGTACTTCGCGCAATATGCGAAAGTGCGCGTCAGCTATCGAGGCGATTTTTTCATCTCCGCGGCGACTTCCATGGCCGCCACGATCTTTTCACTCGGATTTGTCTTCGTTCTTTTTAAAAGAGTTCCAACTCTCTCCAACTGGCGCATGGAAGAAGTCGTATTTCTTTACGGCTTCTCGCTCATCCCGTTCGGTCTCTTCAACATTTTTTCTCTCAACCTCTACGAATTTGGCGCCACTTACATCATGGAGGGAAAATTTGACCGCGTCCTTCTGCGCCCGCTTTCTTCTCTGTTCCAGGTGGTCTTTGACGCCTTCCGTATCGAGTCCTTGCAGGAGGTTGTCGTCGGTCTGATCGTCGTGATCTGGGCTTCGCGCCGGCTTCATTATCCATGGCACGCCCTCGACGTTCTTCTCCTCGCTTTCTTCGCGCTCTGCGGCGGCCTCATCTACATCTCCGTCTTCCTCTTTCTCTCAACGTTTTCTTTCTGGTTCGAGGACCGCATCGGCATCCACCCGCCTTTCTGGAATCTCCTTGCTTTCGGCCGTTATCCGCTCTCCATCTATTCCAGCTACATCCAATTTCTGCTCAGTTGGATCATTCCGTTCGGCTTCGCCACCTTTTATCCCGCCGCGCGCCTTCTCGGCCACCCCGAATTTCGCATCTACGCGCCGCTCATTCCCCTTGTTGCCGCCGCAACCTTCGCGCTCGCGGTCACGTCGTGGCGCATCGGCCTGCGCCGTTATTCGTCCACTGGCTCCTGAGCTAGCGGTTTCGAGCTGGATGAAAAGAAAAAGGCCGACTCGCGCCAGCCGTTCTTTAGAATCGGGTCTTTTCAGCGGAGGTTAACTCAAAGAGATTTCATCACCATCAGGATGCGATCGTCTTCGTACATTCCGTCGCGCGAGTGCGTCTCCACTTCTCGAAGTACCGCGCGCATGATTGCTTCAGGAGTGCGGTCGCGCACTCCCGCGACGAGTTCTGCCAGGCGCTGGCGGCTGAATTCCGTTCCAACCGGGTCCATGGCCTCGGTGATCCCGTCGGTGCAGGCCACCAGCAGATCGCCCGGACCGAACGCCACCGCGCCGCACTCAAACTGCACGTCCGGCAGGAGTCCCACAATCATCCCGCCAACGTCGAGCCACTCGACGCGTCCATCCGCTCGAATCACCGCTGGCGGCACGTGCCCGGCGTTCACATAACGCAGGTTCCGTCCTCCGCTTTCCACAAGTGCAAGGAACATGCTCAAATATTTTGTAGCGCGCCCCAGCGCCATCGAAGCGCGCGCCCCCATCAAA
>Ga0207132_1167_pt2 | contig 10720 bp, 7 predicted proteins | sample Alteio_BWMinHeat_14_FD_153554 | JGI IMG/M metagenome (GOLD analysis project Ga0207132, IMG submission 153554) | Enriched cells from forest soil in Barre Woods Harvard Forest LTER site, Petersham, Massachusetts, United States -... | ecosystem: Environmental > Terrestrial > Soil > Temperate forest >...
CGGCGGCCCGCGCGGCAAACAGGCTGCCCAGGTCGGCACAGGCCGCCAACAGTATCAAACCCGAAAGAAGCATCAATCCGGTGAGAAAAGCCCGCGTTGCCCCCCCCCAAATAGTCGCCATGAAGACCAGGCCGCGCCAGCGTATAAGGCTCATTACCTTCTTCTTGGGGATAGCCTCTTTTCAGATACGAATCCACGGAGTTCAGATCGGCAGTGGCCTGCGCCGGAGTGACTCCCGGCTTCAGATGTCCCACCATCTCAAACATCCAATGGATCTCGCGCGCGTTCAAGATCTTCTCGCCGGATAACTGCTCATGGTTCACGATGGGCACGAAGATATCCGAAGCGAAAAACAAGACGGTCCCCTGGAATCCTGGAGGCGCCACGCCAAGGATGGTGAATGGATGCCTGTTGAGCCGAACAACGCGGCCCACCACGCCGCGATCGTTCTGAAAATGGTTGTGCCAATATGCGTAGGAGAGCACGACATAGGGCGCGCTGTTTGGGCCATGCTCATCGGAATCGTGGAAGAATCGGCCAAGGTACGGTTGAATGCGCAATACGTCGAAGTAGTTTCCGCTGGTTTCGTACTGCCAGACATTGGATGGATCTTTGCCCGTATCCAGCCCTGACTGACGGATAGCAAAAACAGCCACATCGTCGAAGCTGCGATTGCGCTGGCGAAGATCGAGATAATCGGGATAGGAGTGGGACCCGACGTCGCTCCCGTGCTGGACTATGAAAAGGCTCTCTGCCTGAGGCATATTCAGCGAGCGCAGAATTAACGCATTCAATACCCCGAAGACGACTGCGTTTGCGCCGATGGCTATTGCCAGCGTCGCAACAGCCACCGCGGTAAAGCCGGGAGATTTGCGCAGCAGGCGCAGGGCGAAGCGCAGATCCTGTAGAAAATCTTCGATCAATGGCAGTCCTCGCTCGGCTCGATAATCTTGTTTCATCGCCTCCACCCCGCCAAACTTCAGCATGGCTTGCCGGCGGGCCTCAACGGGAGGTAAGCCGGCGCGAAGATTTTCGGCGGCTTGCAGAGCGATATGTTCCTCAATCTCTTCCCGCAATCGTTCTTCTTGTGTCCGCCTTGTCGCAAAGCTGACGAGCCGGGTGAAGAAGCGCCTCAAAGACTTCATGAAAAATCCTCCGCTTTCACTTCGAAGAACCGCGCGATGATCGCTGCCGTTTGTTCCCAATCTTGGGTCTCGACCTGCAACTGCTTGCGTCCTTCGCACGTGAGCCGATAGAAGCGCGCCCTGCGGTTATTCTCTGAAGCGCGCCCCACTCGGACGCGATCGCGCCTTCTTGCTCAAGCTTCAGCAGCACGGGATACAGAGTCCCTTGATTCACGGCCAGCAGATCTCTGCTGATCTGCTCGATGCGCCGCGCGATGCCGTAGCCGTGCAGCGGTCCCAGGACATCGAGAGTCTTGAGGACCATCAACGCCAGCGTGCCCTGGAGAACGTCCGTTTTTTGCTTCATAGTATTAACGATGCACCGCCATTTTGGTTTCCAACAGGAAGGATGGCACACTTCCTTTGGGAAAACAACAGGTCAGTGCCGAGCGTGCCCCTGTGTGGATCGATGATGCTGTTCCAACCGAGCGGAGAAGGTGCTCAAGGCTTGCGGCGAATGCTTGCCACCCAAATGCTTCTACGAGGAGAAGTAACGTGTCGAGGAATCATCTCTTTGCCAGGTTGGCTGCCACGCGAGAAGTTTGTGGAAGAATTGAGCAAGCGGGAGCTGAAAATGGCGAGGAAAATGGAGGGGACTTGGTTGGCATGCAATTGAGCGCCTGGGCATGTGCAAAACATCTGCCCGATTAGGCACAGGGCCACGATCCGAGAAGCACTTCACTTCAGAGGGGATCTTACGCTTTTCTAAAAGAGGTTTAAGTGGGAAGTGTTATTCTTTTCCAGTTGGATTTTTCCTTTAGAAGGAAAGAGCTCCACTTCCGGCTAAGATCTTGAGTGTCAGATGCGTCGGAAAGTACGAGAAAAAGAATCGTAGCTCATTGGAGATCGTCCCTTGAGCACGATTTGTTGGTCACCCACGAAACATCACTCCTAAGTAGGAGCACGCAGGCGGGCAGAGATGGCCGGTTATGCCCGTGATCCGACCGGAACCATGGAAAGCGCAAAAGCGAACGCTTTGCCCTGCCCAGATTGACCCATTTAAGTGTTCATTCGTGACGCAGCGCGACTTGCGGATCTATCCTGGTCGCGCGCACGGCAGGAATCAAAGTAGCGGCTAGGGCGACGACCGCCAGCAAGGCGCAAACAGCGGCTAGAGTAAGAGGATCGTTGGTGCTAGTAGAGAACAGGAAACGGCGAAGAGAAAGTGCTGCTGCGAAGCTGCCTAGCAGGCCGATGCCGATCCCGATAGCGGCCAGCAACGCGCCATTTCCTATCACCATCTTGAGAATGTCGGCGCGCTGCGCCCCCAGAGCCATGCGGATGCCGATTTCCTGCGTCCGCTGGCGAACCCCATGCGCGATCACACCATAAAGACCAATTGCCGCGAGCACGAGGGCGATCGAGGCGAAAGCGACCAGGAGTACCTGTGAGCTTTTCCGCGTCGCGATGCTCTCCTCGTAGACCTTCTCCATCGATCTCGGCTGAAACAATGGCATGTCCGGAACCAGGGAATGCACTGTGTCCTGCACGGGCTTCAACACAGCGGTCTGCGACAAATTGGTGCGCACAACAAGGAACTGCGTTCCCACTGGCTGCTGCATCATCGGCAAATACACTTCGAGCGGTGTCACGGCGTCAACACCGTCCAGCTTGACGTCTTCGGCCACACCGACTACTTCCCGCCAAGGAGTTTTCCATTCGGGCCAACCCTGCTTTACGCGTTTACCGATTGGGTCCTCGTTCGGCCAGAATTGCCGCGCCATGGTTTCGTTGATTACGCAGACATGCGGCGCGCCGAGGCGGTCTGTATCGGTGAAGGACCGGCCATGCAAGAGACGAGTTCTCATCGTATGAAAATAATTCGCGGTGACAGGAATGAACGCCGCACTGGGCAGCTTGGCGCGCTCTGGGACGGGCTTGTCACCCAGAATGAAGACGGAGCCCCACTGCGAACCATCAAGGGGTAGCGACAGAGTGAGCGCAGCGGACTCGACGCCGGGCACGGCGCCAGCCTTCTCCTGAACGGCGGAAAGGAAGGCTGAAAGCTGCTCGTCATTGAACTGCCGACCACCGGCGGAGAATTGCATGGTCAGGAGATTCCTGGCATCGAATCCGGCGGGTACGCGGCTGAGTGCGTACAGGGTGCGGATCATGAGACCCGCGCCGACTAGCAACACGAGTGAGAGGGCAACTTCCGAGATCAGCAGCCCGGCTCGCGCCTTGAGGCTGAAGGTTCCACCGGCCACCGCGCGGCCTCCCTGCTTGAAAGCTTCCGAAAATCCGGAGCGCGCAAGGTCCAGGCCCGGCACCAAGCCAAAGATGATCGCCGCGACGCCGGTGAGCACAAAGGTGAACGCGAGCACGGGTAGACTGGGTTCGATGTGCCCCATGCGAGGTGCGCCTTCGGCCAGTTTTTCGAGAACAGGCAGGCTTGCCCAGGCGATGAGAACGCCCACGGCGCCACCACAGATTGCAAGCAGCAAGCTTTCGACGAGGAGCTGCCGGATCAATCTTCCCCGACTCGCGCCGAGGGCGCCACGGATGGCTAACTCGCGCTGCCGCACCAGAGCTTGCGAGAGCAACAGGTTCGCGACGTTCATGCAGGCGATGAGCAACAAGAACGAGACGGCTCCGAGAAGCGACCACAGAAGGCTTTTCACTCCACCGACAAGCTTTTCTCGGAACGGCAGGACGATAGCACCGACACCGCTGTTCGTCCCTGGATACTGTTTTTCGAGCGCAGCGGTAATGGTCTTCATTTCCGCGGTCGCGGATTCGAGCGTCGCACCTGGTTTCAAACGCCCAATCGCCGCCAAATCGCTGTGATTGCCGCGATCAAGATCGCCGCTGTCGCGCGTCACAGAGGGACTGAGCGCCGTGTACAGATCAATTGGTTGGAAAAGCTCAAAATTCGTGGGCAAGATACCGATAATCGTATACGTCTGACCATTGAGCGTCATCGAGCGTCCGAGTACTGTTGGATTAGCTCCGAAACGTTGCGTCCAGAACTCGTGCGAAATAACAAGATGGAAGGGCGCGCCCATGCGGTCGTCTTCGGAGACGAAAAAACGGCCCAGCGCCGGTCGCACACCCAGCACGCCGAGAAGCTCCCAGCTCACATGGCGTAGTGTGACGCGTTGCGGCTCGGGAATTCCCGTCCAGTTGGCAGTCATTGTGCGGAATCCGCCCAGCAACTCGAAGGACTTGGCCTGCTTCTGCCAATCCAGAAAACTTGGGTAGGAGACGCCCATCGGTCTACCATCGGACTCGCTTTCGCGCATATGGAGCAGGCGGTCCGGCTGAGCGTAGGGCAGCGGGCGCAACAGAATTTGTTGGACAAGGCTGAATATGGCGGTATTCGCCCCGATGCCGAGTGCGAGCGTCAGCACGGCGACGGCAGTGAACCCGGGACTTTTGCGCAGCATGCGCGCGCCGTACCGAAGATCCTGGGCCAGGTTTTCGAACCATTCCCAGCCCCACGCCATGTGGCTTCGCTCCCTCAACGACGTTACATTGCCAAACCTGCGCCGGGCTGTGGCCCGAGCATCGTCTGCCGTCATGCCGGACTGGAACTGCTCTTGCTGGCGCAACTCCAGATGCAGACGCATCTCCTCTTCGAGGTCCGCGTCGAATTGATCTCGATGCACCAGCATCCTGAGCCGTCTTGCGAGTTCGCGCAGCCAGTCCATGCCGCAGCTCCTTTCATACCGCCTCAATCACACGCGTGATCGCTCCGATGACGCGATCGAACTGTGACATCTCGACTGCCAATTGTTTGCGGCCCGCGGCGGTCAGTTGATAGTAGCGGGCGCGGCGGTTTTCAACTGTCGTGCCCCATTTCGCGGTCACCCACCCCCTGACGAGCATCCGCTGCAACGCGGGGTACAGCGATCCTTCTTCGACTTGGAGAACATCATTTGATATCCGCTGAATGGAATTGGCGATCTCAAATCCATGCATCTCTCCGGAGCGGGCTAGAGTTCTCAAGATCAGCAGATAGAGTGTTCCAGGAAGTATCTCGTCTCGGCGCAAGCAATCACCCGTGACATAGTTAAACTATGTCAGTGTCGAATAGTTAGCAGTCTCTGTCAAGGTCTACAAACGGCGTTGTGGAAGCGAAAAACGAGGTTCTGGGCGGTTTGTGCAAACCGGAAGCTATCCGGGTTCTAGGGCGGGATTAGTCCTGTGAGTCGGCAGTTCCACATTTTCATAGAAAAAAGACTCGGTGCGGTGCCGAATGCTCTTTGGAATCCACAAGAAACTCATAGAATAAGTCTTTGAGAATCAGTCAGCACAAGTGCGCATTTCATCGAGCAATTCGAAAAAATCACGATGTTGGCCCCATGTCGGACCCCATACTCGAAGTAGCTTGATTTCGCGCTTTGTATTAGAATGAAAACAAATGCGTTGCGCGGTTCCCCGGTAGCTCAATGGTAGAGCATTCGGCTGTTAACCGAGAGGTTTAAATCACCTAACTCGTTTCTCCGGCGTCAGTTAACAGCTTCCGGACCATCCCCAAACACCTATTTCTCGTCCCCAGCATGTCCCCAAGCTCGCTTCCGTCCGTCTTCCACGCGACGGCATACGTCACGCAGTCAATGCTGGGGCCGCTCGCCACGTGGATTCCAGCGCAACGCGCGCTGTCGATCGATCCTATCATGCTGCTGCGCGAGGAGTGAGCTACCGTGGCGCAGGCCGAAATAGGTTCTTCGACTCGCAAGATGATTCCATGCTCCCTGTCGCGTACCCCCAAGCAGGAGTTCCGGCCCAAGCCTGTAACTCCAGCTAGCGATTGAAAATCCCAGCGGCGCTCGTTGCGCAAATTCCCCCAACCGAGCAATCCTCTTGACACAAGCTTTTCTTGGTGTATTATTACACCTAGACAATGGGTTGGTACAATTCTATCGACATGGGCTGGTACGACGCCAAAGGCGATCCCGCCGCACGCTTGCGTCAGCGCAAGCACGACCTGCTGCGCCGCCTGCACATACCGGCCGATGCTTTGCCCGGCTCACTCGCCCTGACGCATAGCCGCTGTGGAAAACCGACCTGCTGGTGCGCCAAGGGAGAAGGGCATCCCTCTTGGTCGCTAACCTTCATGGTCGACGGCAAGAAGCGCGTCGAGCGCATTCCGGATGAATGGGTGAAACAGATCCGGCCGTTAGTCGATCAGGGACGCGAGTTCAAGGACGCTATTGCCGAGGTCTTCGCCGCCAATGCGCAATTGCTGGCGCTGCGGCGTCAACAGACCGTGAAAAGGAGGCCCAAGAAGAAATGAGCGGGTCACAACGCGGTCTGCGCGTGGGTCCTGGGAACCGCTGACGATGGCACTCACTCTGAGCCAGGAAGCTTCCGGCAGGGTGAGTGGAGTCGTCGTCCTTCCGCCCCGTCTGGGGCGGAATGAACTGTGCCACTGCGGGAGCGGTGCCAAGTACAAACACTGCTGTCGGGAAGGGGATGAAGTTCTTCGCCGGGAGCAGCGCGGGGCGGCGTTGCCCGAGTGGATTGAGAATTCCCGCGGCAAACTCCACCAGTTTGAGAAATATGCCTCGAATGTGTTTGACCTGCCCGGTTTGTTAGCGAGCCTCCGCGACAAGAGGCGGCGTCCAGAAATTTCCACCTTCGATGTGGCCAACAGCTTGTTGCACACTGCGCTGCTGCGCATTCCCAGTTTGAACGCATTAGAGGGCGACTTGAAAAAGTCCGATTTCCAAATGCTGCTTGGTCGGCAACCTACGCCAGAGGAGAAGGCCTTCAGCGCCGAGGTGGTGGCCAACGTTTTGGACAAGTTTGAACTGGACAGTATCCGCGACGCGATCGACGACGTGATCCACAAAGCGGAGCGGAACAAAGCCTTTCGCGATGGTTATGGGCCGCTGCGCTGCGTGGCGGTGGACGGCTGGGAACCGTTTTCTTCCTACCAGCGACATTGTCCCCATTGCCTGGTGCGCAAAGTGGAAGTGAAGCAAGACGACGGTAAGGTTCAAAAAGTCGAGCAGTATTACCACCGCTACGTCGTGGCCCTGTTGCTCGGGCCGGACCTCGACGTGGTGTTGGGGATCGAGCCCGTGCTCAACGAGGAGGCTCTTCGCGATATCGACCCCGCCCATGAAGGTCATGAGGGGGAACTGACAGCGGGGCGGCGCTTGATCCAATGGCTGCACCAGACTTACGGAGGATTCATCGACGCCATCGTCGCCGACGCTCTCTATGCCGTTGGACCGGTGATGACCGAGGTTACCGAGTTTGGCTACGGAGCCTTCCTGGTGCTGAAGAAGGAAAACCAGGAACCGTTCAAAGAAGCCCTCAAGCTCTGGGAGATGGAGGGGCCTTGCGAGAGCTGCGAGGATCAGGAGCGCAAAGAGCAGGTGCAATTTTGGGACGCCGATGACATCGATACGCTCGATACCTTCAAAGGAAAAATCCGCGCGGTCCGCGCCGTGGTCACCAAAGCGGATCAAGAGAAGCACACCTGGTGCTTCGCCGTGGTCGGTGAGCGCGCGCGCCGAGTCAGCCGCCCGTTGGCGCTGCGGATCATCCGGGCCCGTTGGCACATCGAGAACACCTGCTTTCATCAATGGACCCGTTATTGGAATCTCTCGCACATTTTTCGGCATACGTCGAAGGCGTTGAGTGCCGTCCTGCTGCTGTGGATACTGGCCTTCAATCTACTGCAGCTATTCATCTATCGTCGCCTAGGTCGGAGTCGAAGACCGAAGGATCCAACGGATACGATCCGCAACCTCGTCGAGGTCATGCTTCGTGAAGTGGGCACTCTGCCGGCGCCGATTCCCTGGACCGCGCTGCTGCTGAACACCAGTTGACACCGCGCCGGAACCGCGCCCAACGGGCGGCGCGGGTGCACCGGCCCGGTGATCCACCAGCCCACATCTGTACCCTGTCGGAGGAGGGGCGCAGTCGCCACAAGCAAACCGGATGCTGCACTGACGGGCTTGTGCGCTCCGAAATTTTCCACTTGGCTCGGCCGGCGCGCCTTAAACCTCGGTTGCCGCTGGAAGCGGAACACCTGACCCCCAAGAAGCGGATGCGTCCACTGCGCTCTTTTAATGGTAATGGCAACCGCATCAGTGCTCATATGCCTACTTCAAATCGCCCTGCGGCACGGGGACAGCGAGCGCACACTTGTTGACGCGAAGCTCCATCTCCCGCGGGTGATCACCATACTTTATGGAGATTCCTAATCCCCTGGAGATAGTCTTCCTTTTCTAGCCTGCTCTCCACTCCAAATTCAGTCAGGATCGTGATCATCTGCCCGAGAGGAAGCCCGGCAAGCTCCGCAGCCCTGCCGAGGGAGGCCTCTCCTTTCTTGTATCTCTCAACCGCAAGCAAGACTCTTCCCCGACTGACCAGGTCCCGAACAGCCTTGGACAGGTCACTCCGCTCTTCCTTTGTGATTTTGTGAAGAAACTCATAGTTGTCGCGATCCATGCGGATGCTCATCGTCTTGCTCATCGCTTTGCCTCCAATTTCAGCCTTGCATCCTCGATAATTGAATGTTTGTAGCGCCCGTGCTTTGCTAGCAATGCAAGTTTGGCACTGGCATCGGGCCCTTCCAGCAATCCTTTTTCCCGGCTTCGAACCAAAATGCCCACAGCCGTCGTAAACGCAATGCCCAGCACTTTGCATGCATCGATCCCGTTCTTGTCGTCGATGCCGACGATCTGGGCCTTCTCGTCTAGCGCTAGTGCAATGGCTTCGGCTTCGCCTTTGCCAAGGTTGAAATCTGTCTGCAATTTCGCAACGAGCCGACGATTTCTGAGGGCGAAGACTTTGATTCTTGATTCGTCCAGCGCCTTCTGAATGATTATTGCATCCAAGGCTTTCTTGAAACCGCAGCATTCCTTCTCGACCTCACTGGGAATGGCCACTGGTACGTTGATGCTCGTCAGAAATAGGTCAAGAAGATCGGCCTTGGCGATCAGGATCAGCGTAGATGCGTCGAAGACAACCATTATGACAAAATATGACAAACGTAATTATAGCAAAAAAGAGATGGATTTAGAAGCCTAGTTCCCCCAGCTTTCCATGCACGACCCATGTAACAATGTTACATACCCTCTTGTGGATGTCGAAATAACAATTCGCCAATGACACCGACCCAACTGAGAAGTATCCCCTCTTGGTGCTCAATCATTTGGTGGATACAACCCGCAAGGAGAGCCTTGCTTCATCACTCGTGCTGTTCCGGCGAGATGGCGAGTGTGACATCCGGTGTGACGTGTGTGACGGCGGGCCGGTTGACTTGCTTGGGGTCGCAGCCTAAGATTCGCATCCGGAGGCAGCTCTCCTTTCCATGATTGGCCAAACACTCGGCCACTACAAAATCGTCGCGAAGATCGGCGCAGGCGGCATGGGGGAAGTCTATCGCGCCCATGATAAGCAGCTTGAGCGCGACGTTGCCTTAAAAGTTCTCCCGGCTGGTACCATCGCCGACGAAGCCGCACGGAAGCAGTTCCGGAAAGAAGCTCTGGCGCTCGCCAAATTGAATCATCCCAATATAGAAACAGTACACGAGTTCAGCTCGCAAGATGGCATGGACTTCCTCGTGATGGAGCTGATACAGGGACATTCACTGAGTCAAAAACTGCAGGAGGGACCTCTGCTGGAGCGGGAAATCGTACGACTGGGAATCCAGTTCGCGGATGGCCTGGCGGCGGCGCACAAGCAAAGCATAGTACACCGCGATCTGAAACCAGGGAACTTGATGGTCACGCCCGAGGGTCGCCTCAAAATTCTAGATTTTGGACTGGCGCGACTAACACAGGTGAGTGCAGATCCTGATATGACGCGAAGCATTACGCAGGAAACTGGGACTATTTCAGGAACGGTTCCGTACATGGCTCCAGAGCAGCTGCGAGGCGAACAAGTGGACGCGCGCGCAGATCTCTATGCCGCTGGCGCGGTGCTTTACGAAATGGCTACCGGGAAGCGCGCGTTTTCCGCCACACAGCCATTGCGACTGTATGATTCTATCTTGCACAAGGTGCCGCCTTCCCCGAGGGCAGAGAACCCGCGGATTTCACCAGGTTTAGAAGCGCTCATCCAGAGAGCGATGGAGAAGGAGCCTGCCAGTCGCTACCAAACAGCGCGGGAAATGCTTGTGGTACTAGAAGAATTGAGCGTTGACAAATCACCGAGCTTGGCATCAAAGGGTCCGTACTGGTCACTGGCAGCGAAAGGAGGAGGGATCCTTCTGCTCGTGCTGCTCCTGGGGTTAGCCCTTGGTTTAGATCTGGGCGGTCTGCGCGATCGGCTGCTAGGCCGCGGCTCTGCCGAACACAGGGTCCTGGTTTCACCAAGTAGCTCGATACGGGCCCGGCCGTCGGTAGCGGTGCTTACGTTCAAGAATGTCTCGGGGCGTCCGGACGAAGCGTGGCTTTCGACAGCGCTTTCTGAAATGCTGACGACGGAATTGGCTGCGGGAGAGCAACTGCGAACGGTCCCGGGGGAGAATGTTGCGCAGATGAAGATCAATCTGTCCTTGCCCGATGCTGATGGCTATGGCCAAGATACACTACAAAAAATTCACAAAAACCTTAACGCCGACAAAGTGG
>Ga0207132_1213_pt1 | contig 10672 bp, 9 predicted proteins | sample Alteio_BWMinHeat_14_FD_153554 | JGI IMG/M metagenome (GOLD analysis project Ga0207132, IMG submission 153554) | Enriched cells from forest soil in Barre Woods Harvard Forest LTER site, Petersham, Massachusetts, United States -... | ecosystem: Environmental > Terrestrial > Soil > Temperate forest >...
TCTACGAGTTACGCTCTGGCGCGATGAGACTAACCGGACGAGAGGTAATCCGTGAAACGAAGTGCCTTCCTGTGGGTATTGGTTTTGTTCGTTGTTGTCCTCCTGTGCGCACCGCGCGCGCGGTCCCAACAACTCGCGACACGTGGAACGATTGCACCTTTTGAACAAACTGATTCGCCCGTGATTACAGACGGAGAACAAGCCAAACCGAGTTTATTTTCGTTTTGCGAGAACTTTTCGTGCCACGCCCCCGCGGTCGCCAAGGCGACCCATGGGCCTGGCTCTTAATCTTACGAGGATACATGCGCTCAGCCATATTTCTTACGCTCACACTCCTCGGGTTGTCCTGCGTGCTCCCGGTCAATGCCCAGACCAACTCAGGAACTTGGGTCACAACGGGAAGCTTGAACACGGGCCGGGGTGGCCACACTGCCACTCTGCTGAACGACGGCCTGGTGCTCGTTGTTGGAGGCAGTGACGGCGGTGGCAACGACCTTGCCAGCGCGGACCTGTACAACCCCGCGACAGGCATGTTCGCGGCCACCGGCAACTTGAATGCGCTGCGATTGTGGCACTCGGCGACTGCATTGCCCAACGGAATGGTACTTGTTGTCGGTGGTTATCACGTTGATGGCGGTAACGCCGTCCCAGTAAACACTGCCGAACTCTACGATCCCGTTGCAGGAACATTCACTAATACCGGCAGCTTGGTGGCTCCGGCTCGGTTCTTGTCCACGGCGACGCTTTTGGCCAGCGGAAAAGTTCTCATTGCCGGAGGATCCGACCGGGACGGAAATTCGCTTTCCAGTGCGGAGCTATATGACCCGGCCAGCGGAACGTTTACATCCACGGGCAGCATGAACTCGCAGCGGCAGTTTCACGCGGCGACGCTTTTGAACAACTCGAAAGTGCTGGTGACGGGAGGCTTCGACAGCTCCGGTAACGTGCTCAGCAGCGCGGAGTTGTACGATTCTACCGCTGGAACCTTTACGACGATCAGCGCGATGAACGTCACGCGATTCACCCACACGTCGACGCTGCTAAATAGCGGGCAGGTGCTGATTGCGGGAGGTTACGACCTCAGCTTCGCCACCTTAACCTCGGCGGAATTGTACGATCCCGTCGCCGGAACTTTTACCCTTACGGGCAGTTTGAGCGCAGGCCGCAGCTCCCCGACAGTAACCCTTCTGAACAATGGGCAAGTGCTCTTCGTAGGCGGTATCGATCTGGGCGTTAGTGTGGCCGACGCTGAGCTATACGACCCGACCGCTGGGACGTTTGCTGCAATAGCTAACCCAACCACAGCGCGATATATTCAGACCGCAACTCTACTGAATAATGGAACGGTTTTGGTTGCGGGAGGCGTAACGGCGACCGGAAGTACTTTGTCCAGCGCGGAAATCTATACGCCGCTACCCAGCATTTCAAGTCTTTCTCCAACCTCAGGACCAGTCGGCACCACAGTCACCCTCACAGGGACTAACTTTGGCCCGACCCAAGGAAGCAGCACGATCACCTTCAACGGTACTGCGGCGGTGCCAACACTTTGGAACACATCGGGCATCCTGGTGCCGGTTCCTAACGGCGCGACATCAGGTCTAATTGTGATAACCGTAAATAGATCTCAGGCGTCCCTCAATTTCCAGGTTCTCGACCTGTCTCTGGCGAATTGATACGGTGGCAGTGAAACGATCGGATCCGCGAAACGCGCTGCAACTAAGAACGTAAACACCGGACGATTTCATTGGGTGTTTGTCCAAGTCACGTAAGCCGAACAAATAACTGCCAACATCTCTGTCAGATGGGAGCCGGATGGAATTCTTGCGTACCACAAGTGGCCAGGGACAAATTATTGGGCGAATCTCGTCCGAGCGGATATCCTTGCGAATGCCGCCGTCGGCAACATTCGCATTACTTCCGGTTACCCGTCGTTCGCCCGCAGTCGGCGTCGAGCGACATGGAATTTCCAACACTTTGGGCTGGGCCATCGTTTTCTTCAGATTTAGGGTGTAACCGTGCAATTTCTTACTCGTTGCGAAGGGATTGCATTGGGTCGATGCGGCTCGCTCGCCAAGACGGGATGAGACCCGCCATACCGGCCGCTACGGCAAGCACCAAGCCTGCGGACACAAAGGTGAATGGGTCATCCGGCTGCAAACCATATAGCTGGCTGCGAATCAGACTGCCGAGCGCAAACGCCAGCAACGCTCCAATGGCAAGCCCAGCGCCGCAAAGAAGAACAACTTGTCGCATGATCATCCATAGGACGTCGCCCTGCAACGCGCCGAGAGCCACGCGGATGCCAATCTCGCGTCTGCGCCGTGCGACGGTGTACGCCATCACGCCATAGAGGCCGATCACCGCGAGGGCCGTGGCTAGGGCGCCAAACACCACCGAAAGGCTAGCAACCAACCGTTCCGTTTTGAGCGACAGGCCGATCTGCTCGTCGATGGTACGTAAGTCAACCGCCGGAATGTTCGGGTCAAGCTGCCGCACTCGCTCGCGCACCGCCTGCATTACCTGCTGCGGATCGATACGCGTGCGCAAGTAGAAGGTCATAAACCGAAACTTTTCGTCTTGCCAATAGGGGAAATACGCCTGAGGTGGAGCGGGGTCGCGCAGATTCTTGAACTTCAAATCTTTCACCACGCCGACAACTTCAAGGTTTGGGGTGTCCGGCCTCGCCGAGCGGTCGTCGACCAGCCCGATGCGCAGGCCGACCGGATTGCGGCCGGCGAAATACTTCCGTGCGAAGGTCTCATTGATAAGCGCCACTGGCCTGTTATCGAGGACAGTGAAGTCGCGGCCGGCAACAATGGGCACTCCAAGTGTCGTAAACAGTTTGGGACTGACCATGTCACAGATCGGTCGCTGCTCCTGTCCGGAGTCCGCTGAGTAACCTTCTGCGATTACCGGATTACTCCAGCCGTAATCTTGCAGAATAGGCATGGTGCTCAGTCCAACCGAACTGACACCGGGCAGCGCCTGTAAATCGTCGGTCAGCCGACGAAAGAAATCCTTTGCGCGGTCATCGACATAGCCATTCAGCGATGGGTCGACACTGAAGGCCATCAGGTGTTCCGTTGAGAATCCTGGTCCGGAGACTTCCAGATTCGCCAAAGTTCTTAAGAACAAAATCGCGCCGGTCAGCAGCAACAAGGCCAAAGCCATCTGACCGCTTACCAGCAGCTTGCGCAGGAACACCTGTCTTCCCCCTGCTACCGAGCCCGCTCGATCCTTGAGTGTGGGAGCAATGTCGGCTTGGGAGCCTTGAATCGCAGGCGCCAGACCGAACACGAGCGCGGTCAGAAGCATTATGCCAAGCGCGAAAACGAGGACGCGCATGTCTGGAACTGAGGAGATCGGGAAGTCACCCGCAGAGTCGGCAGGAAAATAGGTGGCTAAAAGAACACGGTCGGCGAGAAAAGCCAGTCCCAATCCCACCGCAGTACCGATTACCGCTAGCAACAAACTTTCCACCAGAAGCAGCCGAATGATGCGTCGTCGGCCAGCGCCAATCGCCAGCCGGACCGCCATCTCCCGCTCCCGTGTGGTGGCGCGTGCCAACAAAAGGTTTGCCAGATTCGCGCACGCGAGCAGCAAAACGGCCGCGCTAAGCCCGGCCAACACCCATAGCGGTGTCTGCATGTCCTCCCGCAGACCGGACCACCCTTGCGCCCCCGGTAACAGGTCGACGGAATTCTTCAGAAATTGTGCTCGGTCATAATCCGAATAATGCTGAAGCGTCGGCTCCTGGACTTCCACTTCCAGAGTGTTGTGCATCAGCGGTTGTAGCGATGCCTTAGCCTGGACGATATCGACGCCCGGCTTTAAACGCCCGAACGCGGTCACCCAACTCAGACGCCGTGCTTCGAGGCGGTCCGAGCGAGGGGTCATCTCAGCTTGCATCATCATTGGAATGAAGACCTTGGATTTGTACCCAAGTTCCACGCCATCGAATCCGGCCTGAGACACTCCAATTACCGTGAAGGTGTATCCGTTTATGACGATTTGCCTACCGACGATGGACTGGTCAGAGGAAAAACGGCTCTGCCAAAAACTGTAGCTGAGCATCGCTACGGGATGGCCGCCGGGAATGCGGTCGTCGTCCGGCGTCAGAGTTCTGCCGGTCACTGCCGTCACGCCCAGCACCGGGAAATAAGAGCCGGAAACCAATTCCGCCGCTACACTGTCCGTGTGATCTCCGTAGCCCAGATTGACACTCGTGGGATAACGGCAGAACATTCCCGAGAAAATCTGATTGCCATCGCGAAAATCGCGATACATGGGGTACGAGATGTCGTTGTCGCCCCAGCTATCGCCGAAACGAATCCCGCGCTCGGCCACCAGCACAAGTTGCTCGGGATGCTTTACCGGAAGCAACTCCAGGAGCACTTGATCCATAAGGCTGAAGATCGCGGTGTTCGCGCCAATGCCCAAAGCCAGTGTTGACACAGCGACGGCAGTAAAAAGAGGGCTTTTCCGAAGACTGCGGAATCCGTAGCGCAAGTCCTGCGCGATTTGCTCCAGCGTGACCCAGCCCCAGGTATCGCGTGATTCTTCCTTGAGGGCCGTGGTGTTGCCGAAGATTCGCACAGCTGCGAGGCGCGCTTCTTTTTCGCTCATGCCAGCGGCAACGTTTTCTGCAATCTGCTGCTCCAGATGAAATTGCAACTCATCGTCGAGCTGCTGAGCGGCTCGCTCGCGGCGAAACAAAGTCTGCAACTGGAGCCACAATCGTTGGATCCACAACATAACGCCTCACTTTAGGTTGCTTCCACCACCAGGTCGATCGCCGCAGACAGACGATTCCAGTTGGCCGCTTCTTTTTCCAGTTGCGCGCGTCCCGCAGCCGTCAACGAATAAAACTTGGCCTTTCTGCCTGTTTCCGTCTCCGCCCATTTGGCCTTGATCCAGGCTTTCTGTTCGAGCCGATGCAGAGCCGGATAGAGCGAGCCCTGCTGAACTTGCAGAACATCGCTGGAGATTTGTTGAATGCGCTTGGCAATCGCCCAGCCGTGTTTCGGCTCGAGCGAGATCGTTTTGAGGATCAAAAGGTCCAGAGTTCCTTGGACCAAATCGCTTGGCTTTCCCATACTATGATTATCTACAACAACTGTTGTCGATAGTCAAGGCATGCCGACGGAAGTCGATGAGGCATCGCAAGGAACGCTGCAACTTGCAAATGGGCAGTCAATTCCCTGTTCAGCCGTATGATAATGGGTGATGGGTGTTTATCTGCTTGTGTGTATAGGTGGCTCATGGAACGCGCTGTTCGCTGGAACATCAAGGTCTCCAAGGAAATCTGGGCGGGGTCTCCGCTATTCCAAATACAAAGCACCCGGAGATCGGAGATAGTTAGGTCCACCGTGATTTCCCAAAACAGGACTTCTGGCGGGCTTCATAATGGGTAGCCTGCGACACACAGCGCAATGGGATCTCTGTGAAAGCTGGTAGAAACTAGTGCGTGACGGGCCGGAAGTAATCCGGCAGACCCTTCTTGGTTTCTCGCAAGATTTCGACGATGGCTTGACGGTCGGCAAGAGAGAGCTTGGAATATTTATGGCTCTTTTCTTCGCCTGAAAGAATCTGCCACATTTGCTCGTAGGCCGCTTCCCTGACTTGATCTGGCATGCTATCGAAGGCTTCTGAGTAGATCATATAGCTGCAGGGATAGCGCATGAGTCGCCGTTGGAGGTCGAATTGGCGCAACGAGCGTCCCTTGCTGTCGCGCGGACCCTCTGTAGAGAACGCCTCGGCGAAACCCGAAGTGCCCTGAATTTTGTTGCCGAGCGAAGCTTCATCCACGAACAACATGTAGTCCACCAGTTCGCGAGCCATGTCGCGGAGAAGTCCGTCCGTTACACCGTGGTTTCTCAGAGCTTTGTCCATCCGCTCCTGATACTGCGCCAAGCGCACCTCCCAACCCACACGGGTGAATAGATTGACCATGTGCATCTGATGTTCGAAAACCATCAACCCAACAACGTCGCTAAAAGGAGAAAGATAGCCGTCCGTATCAAACTTTCCCTTGAGCGATTTCAGATTGACAGTCTGGTTGGCCACCATGGATTCCGGTCTAGCGGAATCGGTGACGATTGCGTTGCCCATGTGCCGGATCGAGCCAGTCCTTCCGGTTACGTACCAGCCGCCCCAGCGTTGCTCGACGGGGCTGCGATCGTCGGTAATATAATCACCTAACTCGCGTATCGGCGTACCGTCAGGCCCAGGAAACACGCTGCGAACTAACATCCCTGGAACGCCGAGACTTGAATATGAAACGTGGCAGATCAAACAGGCTTCCTGGCGTCTGAATTCCGGCTTCTCGGTCGCCTTCTGATCCAAAGTGAAGAAGATCACACCTTGCGTAGGATCCTCTGCGGCCAATTCAACTATCGGACCACCGCGAACCCAACCGACCGCGACTGAGTCATTGAAGTACAGAGTGCGCGGATTGTGCGGGTCGATCCGGAACATCTGAACGCTGGTCTTAGAGAAGACGACGATTTGCGATTCGATCGGAATGCCAAGTGCTCCAAGAACTGACCGCAGGTAACCTTGGGATTCATCGAAATTGAGCCGAACCTCACCTGCCTGTATCTTACGATTCAACTCGGAGACGGGGTCTTTCAAGGGTCGTGTGCTGTATTCGATCGCGGGATGATTGGGGTCGGCGACAAAGACATTTTCGAGATCACCAAAAGTACAGGCGACCGTGGCTAGCATCATCCCGGCAAGCAAGAACGCATGGCGCATCGGATACCGCCCGCTCGGCTGCTTCTGCTCTGCGTGAAACCGATCACGCGATCGCGCCTAGATTGTACACTTGTCTTTGGTCATGTCCTCGAACGGGACTTCGGGCCCGGATTAACGTCCTGTTAGCCGTCACTCGGGAGCGAGTGCCTTGGGCGCGCGGTTGTACCCACGTCAGAAACGAACATCTTTGCAGACTCGCCCGTCCCCCTGATCCGGCAGAATCATCGCGGAACAATCACTTAGCCCGACTCGTATTCAGGTAAGGGCGACTGCCCAGACCCGACCTGCCCATTCGGTTAAGGATCTGACGCACATGTTTCTGCATGAACTACGAATTCCTCTTCGTCATTTGCTGAAGTCGCCCGGCTTCACGGTCGCGGCCGTGCTGATGCTCGCGCTGGGAATCGGAGCCACGACCGCCATTTTCTCTATCGTGGAAGGCGTGCTGCTGCGTCCGTTGCCATTCCCGCATCCCGAAAGGCTGGTAGTGCTGTCTGACATCTTGCAAGGCGGCAACGGCGAGGCGGGCGTCACGGCTCCCGACATTCGCGCCTACACGCGGGACATGCACAGCTTCGAGGCTCTTGGTGGGTATCAACCGGTGGGTTACGAACTGTCCGGCATTGGAGAGCCAGCGCAGGTGAATGCGGCTCGGATGTCAGGCGGGGTGTTTACAGCCCTTGGGATCGCGCCTCTGATGGGCCGATTCTTTACGCAGCAGGAGGATGACCGATACGAGCAGGTAACAGTCGCCAGCTACACGCTCTGGCGGAGCCGACTGCACGGCGATGCGCACGTATTGGGAACTAAGATTTTACTGGATCGCAAGCCCTACATCGTGATCGGGGTAATGCCGCGAGATTTTGAATTCCCCCTGGTGCCTGGACACCTGAACAACAGTGAGCTGTGGGTTCCCATGAGCTTCACCGAACAGGAACTCACGACCGGAGCGGCATCCTGGAACTTCGCCATGGTGGGACGGCTTAAGGCAGGAATCACTGCAGCGCAGGCGCAGAGCGATGCGGAGCGCGTTGCTCGGGAGACGATGCGCAGCTACCCCCCTTTCATGTCGAGTCTGCGCATTCAGGCAGTGGTGCGCACTCTCCATGAACAGACCGTTGAGCAGGCTCGCCAACTCGTACGAACGCTGTTTCTGGCCACCATGGTTGTGCTGCTGATCGCCTGCGCCAACCTTGCTGGACTGCTGCTAGTCCGCGGCCTCCGTCGTCGGCGCCAGATCGCGCTACAGATGGCCCTGGGAGCACCCGCTGGTACGCTGCTGCGCGAGGCGGTACTCGAAAGCCTTTTGCTGAGTTTTACCGGAGGCGTGTTCGGTGTGGGTCTGGCGGCTATCGCGCTGCGAGTGGGCGTGAGCCTGCTGCCTGAAACGCTGCCTCGTATTCAGGAAATCAGACTCGACGGGCAGGTGGTGCTGTTCGCAATCGTGCTATCGGTGCTGACCGGCATCGTTTGCGGACTGGCTCCGGCCTTCGCCGCTTTGCGGACGAGCGTCAACGAGACCCTTAAGGAAGGGGGGCGCACCGGCACGGTGGGCCGAGGGCATGTGTGGCTTCGCTCCGCGTTGGTGGCTAGTGAAATCGCCATCGCACTGGTGCTGTTGGCGGCGTCCGGATTGTTGCTGCGAAGCTTTGAGAAGATGCTTGCCGTCGATATCGGCTTTCGCCCGGACCATGTCCTAACGGCTTCCTATTCGCTGCCGCAAAAACAATACGCAACCCAACCAGCGGTGGATGAGTTCAATCACGAACTGATTCGCCGTCTTCGGCAGCTCCCCGGCGTGAAGTTTGCGGGGCTGACCTCGTTCCTGCCGGCTTCGGGTGGCAACAGCAATACTGTATTCGACGCGGAAGGCTATGTCGCATCCAAGAGCGCCGGAATGAATCTCGCCACGCAGGTGACGGTGGAGGGTGACTATCTGCAGGCGATCAGTGTTCGGCTTCTGTCCGGGCGTTATTTCACCTCAGCGGACACAGCGGACACGCAACTGGTGGCAATCGTTAACCACAAGCTCGCCGAACACTGCTGGCCCGGTTCGGACCCGGTCGGCAAGCGTCTGCGCCTGGGGTTGCAGGAAACGAAGATACCGTGGCTGACGGTTGTGGGTGAAGTTGCGGACGTAAAGGAGGCGTCGCCCGATGTACCTAGCAAACAACAGTACTACCAGCCGGTCGAACAGTATGCGAAGTCCATAGGGCCTTTCGCCTCGCCCACGGACCTGAACGGAAATGGAGGCTCTGTCGTCGTGCGCACCGCGATGGAGCCCGAGCGGATGGCGAATGTTCTGCGTGCGACAGTCCGCTCGATTGACCCTCAGTTACCGCTCGCTCAGGTCCAAAGCCTGGAGCGCGCGGTCTCTTATAGCGAAGCTCCACGTCGCTTTAACACCGTAGTTATCTCTGCCTTTGCCATGGCGGCGGCGCTACTGGCGGCGCTCGGCATGTACAGCGTCATCGCTTTCTCGGCTGCTCTGCGCGCACAAGAGATGGCCATCCGCATCGCTTTAGGGTCGCAACGAGCCGGCATCCTGCGCCTCGTCTTTGCGTCTGCAGCGAAAGTGACTATGCTCGGGTGCGCGATCGGACTGTTGGGCGTGGCTGCGGCTTCCCGGCTACTCGGTTCTTTGCTGTTTGGTGTCAGTCCTTTCGATCCGCTGGTGCTGGGCCTGGCCGCAGCTTTCGTACTGCTCCTGGCATGGCTGGCTTCATTGCTGCCCGCGCGACGCGCAGCTTCCATAGACCTCATCAGCGTTCTGCGCGCGGAGTGACGTTGGACACCCTGTGCCATCTCGAGGGTTCGTCGGTCCATGCGAATAGCCTAGCCTGTCCACAAGAGTGGAAGTCCCCACCCGTTCCACAAAGCTTCGTTTCGCAATCATCTGAACCGAATCCCACCTGCATTGTACGGCGGTCCATAACTTGCCCTGTGTACGGGAATTGCTGCCGCCGCTGGATGGTCGGCAACTCTGACCGACCTAATCCCTCTCCGCAGCAAGGTGAGCTGTTTCGCACGTGCTCCGACCTCCCACAGTACCTGAAAGGACACTGACGATGCAGTTCGCCCAATACACCTTATCATAATAATGGCGGCTTAAGCCCTAAGTACCAGAGGACTCCATGGCGATGAATGCCCTCAAGACTGCATTGATGACGATTGTAGGCTGCGTAGTGGCGTTGTTCGTGGTGTTGTCCATCATCAGTTCGAACCAAGCCGGGCGCGAACGCCGGAAACAAGAGGCCATCCGCGAGCTCGACAGAAAAAACGCCGAGGAAGCTCCCGCCCAGGCAGCTGGAGTAGCAAGTAGCGAGGACCGGGCAAAACAAGCGGAGCGAGACTTAGACGCCGATAGAGCGATAGCTAATCTTGGCTCGTCCGACCGGGACGTCCTGAACGAAGCCATCCAGAAGATCCAATATCACCGGGCTTGCAAGGCTGTACCGGAGCTGTTGCATCTACTTAAGGAAAGTCCCGACGACTACATTGCCGGCATCTCCGCTCAAACAATCGCGGTGTGCGGAGATCGCTCCTCTTTTGACACCATTGTGGACCAATTTCTGCGCCGCAAAGCCCAGCCTTCCATGATTTACGCGGTTGAGAAAACAGGAACCACCGACGAACGTGTTTTCCAAAAACTCGACAAACTGGTTTCCGAGCCGAACCCGGAATACGAAGAGGTTCCCAAGGTCGCTCGCCACGCGAAAGAGCAGCTCGAAATCCAGTGGTCCAGAAAGAGTCATTAAACGATGCAATCTACATTGCGCGCACTTGCGGTCGCGGTCGCTCTCGTCGTGATGTTTGGTTGTGGCGTCGACTTGAGCAAACCACTGCCGGAGCCGGTGACCCTGAATCCCGACGACTATCGCCCGGAGATTACCCATATTGACCGTCTTCTCTTCAG
>Ga0207132_1214_pt1 | contig 10589 bp, 7 predicted proteins | sample Alteio_BWMinHeat_14_FD_153554 | JGI IMG/M metagenome (GOLD analysis project Ga0207132, IMG submission 153554) | Enriched cells from forest soil in Barre Woods Harvard Forest LTER site, Petersham, Massachusetts, United States -... | ecosystem: Environmental > Terrestrial > Soil > Temperate forest >...
TGAAGATAACTTCTTTAGAATCTGTGGTGCCGGGAGGGGGAGTCGAACCCCCAAGGGCCGAAGCCCGGCGGATTTTGAGGGGATCGAAACTGATTGACTTCTAGTGCCCCTATTTACTCCTGAGCGCGTCCGACGCGGTTTCGGCGAATGTTAAATTGCTGCCCATTACGTTCCAATGAGGCCGGTTGCGCCCGGTTCCGGTCACAACGGCGTCACAAGCAAGCGATTATGCTCAATTGTCGCAAGAACTGACCTCTACCTTGACACGGCAGAGGTCAACGGGTCGGGTTTAGTTGTCGTTGCAGCACTGCGGTCAATTCTTGAACTTCCTGAATCAGCTCGGGACGAATGGCGTTTGTGCTGTCTGCTGCCCCGTAAACCACTTCATTCCGAACCGTCTGGAGCCGCTCAATCTGCGACCTTACCGCTGGCGGAATTGTTACAGTTGGACTGGCTTGTTCGTAAATATCATCCGCTTCGCCGAGTGAATCATCGCGATCTTTTCGATGAAATTCCCCTTCGTCAGGGTCGTAATGCTCTGCCGACCGGTTGGAGCCGTGCTCGGTCTTTTCATACACGATCTGGTTACCCTTGGAATCCCAATCTCTGTCAAATTTCTCACCGCCGCGCGGTCCTCGAACCGGATGACCATTCTCATCTCGGATCCAGCCCTTAGGCCGAGGTGCGATCTGGTCGCGAAATGCCTTTATCGTTTGTTCGAGTGCTGCAAAGCCATTCAGGAAGTCGAGAATCAGATCCTCATCCGCAATTTTCCTGACGGGGAGCTCGAACCCAAAGAGATTCCTGAAGAGCAGTTTAGCCACGTCGGCGTAGATGACGACCTTGTCTCGCACGACAGTGAGACCGTTGCCTTCGTGATACAGCTCGTTCCGCAGGCGGTGATACCACTCAACGTCCTCTAAGCGAACGCCATTTAGCTTGTCACCGGCGTATTTCTCAATTGCATCCAGTAGACGTGGAAAGCTCTTACATATCTTCTCGAATTCGTCCCGCCCTATGCTAATTCCAGTGGCGCGCCTTGGTAATCCCAGATAGGTCTTCATCATCAATTCGACGGCGTTGTCAATACTGAGCATTGCCAAACGCCGATTCACGTCACTGTCCTGCTGTAGCAGCGACAATCCATGTTGAAGAATTTCCGCAGGACCAGACGCCCAAGGCTGGGTAGCGATAGATTGTAAGCTTGACATCACGAATTCCATTTCCTCGACGATGGGGCGTCAAATTCTCGTCCCCACGCCTACGAGTTGTCAATCCTACTACTGCTTATAGGCGTTTGAATCACGTCAGGCGGCGTACCTCGGCGGCTGCCCAACCGCCCTTTCAACAAACTCGCCATCAACTCGCCATCAAAACTCGACCATTTTAGAGTCGTTTCAGGTCTATCAAACGCGGAAAAGCTAGATGGGGAAAGGGTTGTGGGTTGTTGACCTCAAAATTGACACGGTAGAAGTAGCGATTTGGTCGTTGGTGTAATCGTTTCAATATTTAAGGGCTAACGTTGGCACGCTACAATGCTCCGAAACAGGTGATCTATGTTTAGCCACTGTTGGATCGTAGGGTTCATCGCTGTAATCCTTTCGACGGATGCATATCCGTGCCTGCGCGCCGATCCAATGTCGAGCGTGGACATGGTGAAACAAGCCGATGTAATAGTGCGTGTCACGGCCGTGGAGTATGCTGTTGCGCCCCGAAGTCCGAATATGCGGACCACGGGAGAGCCGGACTCGGCGATACGCTTCAAAGTGCTTGAGGTCATTCGCGGGGTAATGCAGCCGGAGCTGATCTTGCCGGGATATCTCGTCGATCGTGATGACTTCAATGACCACGAGCCGCCGTACAACTTTGTGCGGCCGAACGGCCGTGAGGGCAGCTGTTTCGCCAATTCCTATCGTTTAGGTGCGCAGTTTCTGTTGCTACTCAAGGAAAAGCAGTCTGGAAGATTTACGGTGAACTGGTATGCGCTGGGACCCGTGAACGAACAACTTCACTCAACGAACGATCCGTGGCTCCTCTGGGTTCGAGAGCAAGTCCAGAAGCAAACTGTGCGAAATGGCAAGTAACTGTTGCAAAATCGCCTCTCCACCACCAATCGGAACGTGGCGCCCCGGCAGGAGACAGAGAAACTCGCCATCAATTCGCCAATCAAAACTAGCCTGTTTTCGACCCATTTTCGAGCCTATCATTTGCGGAAAAGCTAGATAGGAAAAGGGCTTTAGGTTGGTGACCTCAAAATTGACACGGCGGAGCAGCAATGATCTAATTCTGGCGTTTTCGGGATCCCATCGCAACGGGTCGCAGGTGAACTATTTTTAGATCTGCGGGAGAGTTCCCCGGCCAACTACATTGTCTTTTTCTAGGTGCCGATCCGAAAAGGTCACGCATGATAGATTGCAGATAACGGCGTGATGTGGAGTTTCGCCAAGTGAGCACGAAACGTATTCCGAAGTTGATCGTTGGGTTTGGTAAGTCGTATGCTCTACTCTCCAATCACCGCCAGGTGGATACTGCCGTAGTCTTCGTTCACGGGTTTGGTGGCAGCCCCACAAGTACTTGGAGAAATTTTCAAGACCTTGTTGATGAATACGCGAGCGACTACCCGTGGTGGGCCACCTCAGATTTGTTCTTCTACTCTTATGACAGTGTAAAAACGCCGGTCGGAGTCAATGCCGAGAAGCTGGCCTCGTTTCTTAATGACGTTCTTTATCAACCCACGTTGCGCGAGATCAGGCCCGCTGATTTTCTTCCGCAGAGCGGTGCTTCAATGGAGTCCTTCAATTGGGGGACATCAAACTACAAGAACTTGGTTTGCGCCGGTCATTCGGAAGGGGCGGTGTTGATAAGGCGCTTGGTTCTCGACAGGTTCTATTTCCTTAAGAAAGCAGCCACAAAGAGTGCCGGCCAAGGCTCTGGCCGGAAAACAGCACATCAACGTCTTCAAAAAGCATCAAAGGCCGATTTTCTTCTGAATGCGCACATGCGGTTTTTCGCGCCCGCGTGCCTGGGTACCAATTTTTCCTCCCTGTTCGGGTTCGCAACCTCATTTTCAGCCCTCATTTCAGCCATTGCCGCATCTTCGCTCGTCCGTAATGAACTCCTTCCTGACTCACCGATCCTTAAGCAGATCCAGACCGAGACAGAGAGCGCTTGCGATAAGTTTCCGCTCCTCCGCGCTTTCACGGCCAAGGTCCTGTTTGGAGATAGAGATCAGATTGTCTACACCGCAGCCTATAATTGCGACGACATAGCGTACCAAGTAGGTCACGACCACTTCAGCATCTGCAAACCGAAATACGTGTATAAACGCCCGCTTCAGTTTGTTTCACTATGACCGACGATGACAAGGTTGCGATTGCGAATTTAGGATTTTTCAAATCCGCCATCCTGGACCCTGTAATGCTCGATTACCTCATCGCGAGTGATATTCATCCTGACAGCGTCACGCCTGCTTTCTGGACCGTCGAGACCGCACTTTGGCTCAAGCTCGGATTTGAAATAGGTTATTTTGATGGGGATAACGCTCTGGAAGTTCTCTTCCAATCATCGGAGCAATTGCTCGCGGCATGGTCTGAACTTGTTGTAAGGGAATTAGTTTCTCCGGAATTTAGGCGGTGGTGCGACTTCATCACCTCCGAAGGCAAGCCGGCGCTGGACAAAGAACGTTTTCTCAGTCGGCCGGAAAGCGGGTTTGGAGGTTCGAGACTACTGCCTGCTATGTTCCAGCACTATCTGCTCCTGACCGCCGAACTTGTCGGTGATGAGGACGCTAAGTTTTTTCTGGATAGCATCGGGTGGACTACGGACGAGGAATGGCAACTGCGCAGGGAAGGACACGGGTCGTGGACTTTCGGGACAGTGGAAAGTTTGTGCATCGGGTTCGCGAACACGGCTCAGCACCTGGAAGAGAGCCAAGACTACTTTTATGAAGCAGGCGTCAGGGCGGCGGGATCTCTTGACTCGTCGGAAGGAAATAGGTTGATATCCCATGAGAACGAGTTTGTCGAACTTGAGGGGAGATCGCGCGTGATCCGGAGTTGGCGGTTCAACTTGGGCAAAGCGAACGTCAAAGAGAGATATTTTAAGTTCGCAGGAGACCTCGTGGCCGAGTTAAAACAAGGCGGACCCACCTGGATGGACACACGGCTTTCGACGTTTAATATGCTGCGGCACCTCTTGGCACAATGGACTGGTGTGCTGGAGAAACAGGAAATACAACGCCTGTGGTCCCTCTATACCGGAAATGTCGACGGCACGCAGGAGATCACTCTGGATCTACGTTCCACTCCAACTGAGAAGGGCCAGGTGTAGCGCTTTACTGCTTAAAGCGCACGCTGAATGACCAAATGCGCTGACAGAATGCTCTTCATCGCAACCATCGCTAACCGATGTGACGGCGCGTTAGAAAACGTGGCCAAACTCGACTCCCGGAAACCTCGTGATAATCGAATTTCTCGACTGCTACGCTGGGTGTTAGAAAAGTGTAGTTTTCTAACACAAGGTGCGGTTCCCGTGACCACCCTCGATAGAATTGGGGACCTCGCATCGTGGCGGTAGCGACGAAAGAGGGTCTGGAGCAATGAAGAGAGGGCGATTCAGCGAAGAGCACATTGGCCCGCGAGCACGGTGTCACAATTCCTACTCACATGCTTTGCTAGAAGCCTAGCCCTTCCCGGAACTTCCGGCCGGTCCTACTGGGGCCCGCAGCAGGCTAGCGGACCTGCGGACCACCCGAGCACAGACCGCTAGGCTACGTTTTTTTTATTCTCACCTATCATGCGACCCTCATATAAGACGGAAATCCGACCATTATCGCCAGTCGTCGGAGTCACGACCTCTCCTCCTTCGAATTCGAGCCACTTCCTTCTTGATTTCCCTTGCTCTAAGTGCCACAATCCGCCCGAATCGCTCCTTCGAAGAGCAGTTTCCTATCGTTAGGAAGCGCGACACCCCCTGAGGCGATCCAACACCCGGGTCTGGTACCGAACCCAGGCAATCGGCGAAGTACACACTAGGAAACACAGTTCATCGCAGCAAGTCACCCACAAACGTTAAGTGGCGTTTATTTTTCTCGCAGACGCAGAAGAGGAACGGATGAGACAGTTCTTGATTGGCTTGGCGCTGCTGACGAGCTTCTTTGCTGTTAACCAGACCCACGCACAGCAGATAGTCACAATTTTGTGGGCATCAAAACAGCCTCAGAATGCGCCGATCACAGTTGATCAGAGCACGCCAGTCCACATAGTTGTCACCGGAGTGAATGACGCTCTCTATTCTTATGAGGGCTATGTGACCGCTGTACCCACAACACCTCCTAACATCAATTTCCCCGTCACTACGAGTGGTGCTCCCGCCGCTCCGGCTGGCTGCGACGATGCCACAACTACCTTGAAAGCTATCACGCAGGACATGAAGAGTTGGCAACTCAATCCGTGGCTGGATGAGAAGGGTAAGGACTTGAGTGCTGGAACACCGAACAGCGTATCGCTGAAAACTACCCGTGAGTTCTATGCGACCCATATTGCAACGAAGTTTGCGCTTGTGTCGCAGGCTCAAGCGCACAATTGCACCTTGGACAGCCAGTGGAACACGATCAATCTCTTTACCCAGGACTGGGCACAGCGTCTGACTAGACCGCACACGTACGAGCTCGATACTACACTCGCTCCTTTTAACGAGTACACCATCCATTTAGTGGAATATGCATATGACGAGATTCATAACTTAAGGATGACAAATGCCTGCACGCAAAACGGCAGCGCGACGGAGTGCACAATCAAGTATCAGCCTCAAACAAATCTGTTGAGTGCCTCTGGTGGATTTCTTTTTAGCCAACTGCAATCGAGAACGTATACCCGTGCAAATGTTCCGGGCATGTCCGATTCTGTACTTCAAGTGAACGGTACCGGGCGAGTTAACTCACTATTGACGGCTTTGGTGAACGTAAAGTTTCCTTGCTTCTGGCCGAAGCAACCTAAGATTCCGCCTTGCGCACCTGACCCTGATACATGGGGCTGGATGTTCTCCGTTGGACCAGCGTTGCAGCTTAGCGGCAGTGATCAGACCACACGAGTCGGACTATTTGCGGGAGTTTCTCTTCATTTCTGGAAGTATATGTACCTCACGCCCGGAGTTCACGTAGGACAGTTTGCTGATTTCCCGGCAGGTTTCACACACAACGGTCAAGATATACCTCCATCATTCACAGGTGCGCTGACGGCGCGGCCGAGAACGACGGTCCGTTTTGCGATAGGCGTTACATTTAAGGGCTTCAACATTCCGACGGGCTCTTCGAAGAGCTCAGGACAGGCGACAACTCAAAACAACACCAAATGAGGCTTCGCTGGATCGCTTTAAGATCTCAAGGCGTTGACAAATCAGGAAAAAGCGCATTTCAACAGATTTTTCCTCCGAGAGAACACGATGAATTCGAAGTGTAATTACTACAGTAGTAATCTCCGAGCCTCGCTACCCAACGGAAAATCAACGTGGATGAACCTCACGAACTGTCGCAATTGGGTGGTAATTGTAATTGTCACTTGCGGCACGGTCATGGCCCAAGGGCAAACTTGGGTAGCCCAGGGTCCTGGACCAAGCACACACGGCCAGGTGGAGAACATCGCAGGTGCTGAGGTGATTGGAGCCATCAGGGTTGTAGCCGCACATCCTACCGACGCCAACATCGTGTATGTCGGCGCTGTAAACGGTGGGATCTGGAGAACGTCGACGGCGATGACCGGAAGGCCGACTTGGGAACAACAAACTGATCGCAAACAGTCCCTGTCCATGGGAGCCATGGAGTTTGATCCAACTGATCCTTCCCATGAAACGTTGGTCGCCGGGATAGGCCGATTCAGCAGCCTCGCAGAGTACGGAGGTGCTCTTTCAGGCTTGCTCCGGACTACAAATGGTGGCGCACTATGGAATGTCATCGGTGGTGGCGGCGCTTTGAGCGGCCTAAACGTCTCCGGCGTCGCTCCCCGAGGAAGTATCATTACTATTTCCGTGAATGAAGCTGATAACCCGCAGAATGTCGGTATCTGGCGCAGCACGAATACAGGCAGTAGCTGGGCAAAAATTTCGGGAAACAACGGTACAGGGTTGCCAAATGGGGCTTCCTCATGTCTCGTCAGTGATCGTTCGAAACCTGATCAGCTCTTTACCAACGCTGGGGCTCTAGGCTTGTACCGGAGCAATGATGCCGGGGCGACATGGACCAAGGTAAGTAATACTGCGATGGATGCGGTTGTTTCCCAAGCCGATAATCTCAAAATCGGTATCGGAGCTCACGCTGGCGTGTATGCTGTGTATGTTGCGGTGGATGTGGGTGGTCGTCTGGCGGGCATCTTTCGATCGGACAACAACGGGAATTCATGGACAGCGATGGACCTGCCCGACACTCCCGACGGTGGAATTCATCCCGGAGCCCAAGGCGGGATTCACCTGTCGTTAGCAGCGGACCCGTCCGACGCAAACATTGTCTACGTCGGAGGTGATCGTCAGCCTGCTAGGTTCATCGGTGGCGAGGAGTCCTACAACCCACCTCAGTGGCCAAACTCCATCGGAGCAATGGACTATTCAGGGCGTCTTTTCCGTGGGAATGCCTCGAAGCACACGGGCAGTCAGTGGGTCCACCTAACACACTCCAGTAGCCTGGGTACTGCGGGAGGCGGCACTGCTCACGGAAGCGCCCCTCATGCAGATTCCCGTGGCATGGTTGTTGCTGCAAATGGTGTATTAATCGAAGCAGACGACGGTGGCATCTATCGGCGGACCAGCCCCCAGACGAACGAAGGAGATTGGTTCTCGATGAACGGCGATATCCAAGTGACAGAGCTTCACGCAGTCGCTTGGGATGCCAACTGTCATATCGTCGTTGGTGGGGCGCAGGATACGGGGACTCCAGAGCAGCAGTTACGTTCCGGCACGCTTTGGGAGAGCGTCTCAAAGGGCGACGGGGGAGTGGTTGCGATCGACACCTCCAGCACACCGGGTCGTTCCATTCGATATTCAAGCTATTACGATCTAGGGGCGTTTCGAAGGCAGGTCTACAATTCCGCAAATGTGCTGCAAAGTGAAGCTTACCCTCCCCTGAGAATACTAGGCGGCGGATCGGACCTAGAGGCTCAGTTTTATACTCCTGTCAAGCTCAACGAGGTGGCTCCGAGTCGCTTAATAGTCGGAGCGAAGAACTCAGTCTACGAGTCGCTCGATGAGGGAGACACGATCCGCGAGATCGGACGCGGGATAAGAGTCAATGGCACAGGTCCAAACCCCATCGCTTACGGTGCAAAGGGGAACCCGGACATTCTATACGTCGGATCAAGTAGCCAAGTATTCGTTCGCAAGAGAGCCCACCCGGACCCTCTCCGCATGTCAAGCGCCTATTCTGGAGACACCGTGTTCGGCATCGCGATCGACCCAAACAAGGGTGAGACTGCTTACGTTGTCAGCCCAAGTGGTGTTTATAAGACTGCAAACGCAGGTGGCAATTGGGTCGAGATCACAGGCAATATTTTCACGCTTGATCCGGGAACACTACGCTCCATTGCTTACAGCACCGCCGACCCGGCAGGAGCGGTGCTTGTCGGTGCTGACAGAGGCATTTTCCTAGCAGCGGGTCCGAGTTTTTCAAACTGGAACCGATTGGGCTCGGGACTACCCAATGCGCCCGTATACCATGTCGAGTACAACGCTGCAGACGGGATCCTTCTCGCAGGGACACTCGGCCGTGGAGCTTGGACATTGAAGCTATCTTCAGACGCTAGCCCCGCTAAAGGAGCCAGCCCACAAGCAGCGGGGAGAACCGGCAGTGAATCTGTGCCGCAAGGTCAGGTGGTACGTGCTCGGCAGTTGCGTCTAGCAGTACCTCAACTTACATTTTCCCACGTGCCTGGAAATCTCGGTCCTTTTGAGCTAAGCACGGGAGTGATTGTTGATCCCGCCGGAGGGCGAATATATGCCATGGATCCGGAGCACGGAATCGAGGCACTGAACTTGGCGACCGGAGAGCGCATATGGGTGACCAAGGAAGCCGCCAAGCCCATTGGGTGGGTGGCGGGTCGCCTGATCGGCCAACCTGAGACTTCAGAGATTCCGAATAGGCTAACGATTGTTGCCATCAATCCAACCACAGGAAGCAAAATAGTCACCGGCGGAATGACTCTTCCCGGTGACGTTCGCGCTTCCGTCACTGAATCGTTGAAGGGTGACTTCAAGGCAGTTGCTGGATTGGCTGACGGCGATGCAGTTGTGTCGTGGCAGTTTACGAAACGCAGTCCGAACGCGCTTCCGCCTGGCACGAGATCTACACTTCCTGCACCGGCGGGTATTGTGCCAAGCACGGTCATTGACAGAACCAATAACGGTGTGTTTCGGATGAATTTGACGACGGGAGTTGTTTCTCCCATGAATCCGATGGAATCGAAGACGGTCAATCAGGTACTAATGGAAGAACACTTGGCGCCCGAGCAACCTAATATTTCAGATAGGCAATTTCCGTCTGCTGATGGGCGATACGTCTTGGTGAGTACTCAGACTGGCGATGATAAGGAAATGAACAAATACACGCTAACTGTTTATGAACGCGAAACGAAGGCCCGGCTCGGAGAGTTCAAGAGCCAAGTGTCGCTCGTGCCTTTCTTTGTATGGAAATCTCTGGTCGTATACGAAACCAGCCCGTATATTCAGAGAACCGATGACAACGTGCGCGGGCAGCCTCGCAAGATCCGCGCAATAGACCTCAAAACTGGCAGGGAAATCTGGAGCGCGGAAATTCGTGATGCGAAGTACCGGGGACCATTCCCCCCCTAACCACAATCCTTGTTGGAGCAGCCGATTCAATCCGCGGCGGGGTTTAATTGTGACTTGGCAGTGCGAGGTTCGGTTTCGGCGTCATCCTGTTGCGCCTTAACCCTGCCCATCGTCTGCCGCGCAGTCAATTTTGCGCATCGGCGGTCGAGCTGTGCTCCCTCAGCCTGCGTTGGCACATTTCCACGATATTAAAGCACACTAGAGTGCCCCCCCTGGATCTGGACCGGACACAACCAAAGGTTCGAAAGGCGGGTCACCAATCAATCTACGATGGGGCAATTCTTCAGGCGGCATTTTGGAAGGGTGACATAACCGCTCTCCAGGTCCCCGACGACCCAGCAGCCTTCATCTCCCCAATACCAGTAGCAGTAAGCTAGGTAGGCGCAGAGGATGCCATCAAGCAGATCGTCGAATTGTTTGTATCCGACGCCCTTATATTCGGTGATGTCGATCCCAACCTGGCGCCGGGTGTGGTCCGAGAACTTCAGAGCTGGCTCCCGGCACTCCAGCGACCTCAAGCGTGCCCGGTAGATCTCCCATTCGCTGTACACCTCGGCCCAGGCTCGTCCCTTCTTGTGCTTGTATCGCAAGCCCTGACCATGAAGATGTCCCAGCCGGTTCTTGGCAGGGAACAGCATGACCTGTGACGGACCAGGAAACACCTCCAGGAAGCTCTGCTGCTGTTGTTGCTTGGGAATCACGGGCCGGTTCACGAATCCGCTCGCTTCCAACCGCTGAAGGAAATTTCGGATGCGACC
>Ga0207132_1192_pt1 | contig 10566 bp, 10 predicted proteins | sample Alteio_BWMinHeat_14_FD_153554 | JGI IMG/M metagenome (GOLD analysis project Ga0207132, IMG submission 153554) | Enriched cells from forest soil in Barre Woods Harvard Forest LTER site, Petersham, Massachusetts, United States -... | ecosystem: Environmental > Terrestrial > Soil > Temperate forest >...
AAAAATTCTTTCAAAAAATATTTCGGAAGCAGGTGGCATGGTTATCAAAAACAGGGAAGTGAAAAAGCTGGTTACAGAAAACGGACTGATTACTGGTGCCAGTCTCAGTGACGGCTCTATGATTCGTGCAAAATATTTCATTTCGAATACAACGCCCGCCCGGACTTACCGCCTGCTGGATGCCGATCTCATTCGTCCTGCAACAAGAAAAAGGGTGGAAGCTATGCAGAACACTGTTTCTTCATTTATGCTGAACATTGTTTTTAAAAAGAAACATTTCCCCTATTTTAAACATAATTATTACTATCATAAATCCGGGAAGGCCTGGGAAATGGAAACATATAATGAAAACAACTGGCCGCTCGGATATGCGATCTATCTCTCACCGGGTGCAAAAAATGAATATGCCAGCGGGATGACTATTTTTGCATATATGCGGTATGATGAAGTGCGACCCTGGGCCTCCAGTTTTAATACAGTTTCTTTGAAACAAAACAGGGGAGCAGCATATGAGGCATTTAAAAATAAAAAAGCTGAACAGCTTTTGAACAGGGTGGAAGAACGATTTCCTGGTTTAAGAAAATCCATTCTGCATAGTTATACTTCTACGCCGTTAACCTTCCGTGATTATATTGGAAATGAGGATGGTAATCTTTATGGAACCGCAAAAGATTATCAGAATCCTTTGGGAACGCTCATTTCACCGAAAACCAGGATACCGAACCTTTTTCTTACGGGACAATACCTGAATCTTCACGGAATTCTCGGTACTGCCATCAGTGGAATGATTACATCTATTGCCCTGACAGGCAGGAACGATTTTATAGAAAAAATTAGAAATGCCTGAGCCTAAAAAAATAAGAAAAATACTGGCAAGAATTTTCGTATTAATATTCCTGCTCATCATTGTTGGCGTCATTTATATTCTGATTGTATCCAGGACAAATCCACCTGTTATTCCGGATAAGACTGCTTTAAACTGGCAACGAACTGAACCAGGCCCCGGATTTTATACTTTGAAAAATAACTGGTTCCGGAAAAGCAAATCAGGACTATTCGAATTATATGTGGAAGGCCAGCCCTTTGAGCGTGGCGTTGTAAATGGAAAATTAACGGAAGAACTGATCCGGCTGCAGGAAGACTATTTCAATGAGCAGATCAATCGTATGGTTCCTTCCAGGTTTTACCGGCATTTTTTAAAATATGTAATAGGTTGGTTTAACAGGGATCTGGATAAACATGTTACTGAAGAAGATAAGGAAGAGATTTATGGAATTTCTACTTCAGCGTCTGAAAAATATAATTATATCGGCAATAATTATCAGCGGATCCTTAATTATCATGCAGCACATGATATCGGCCATGCTTTACAAAATCTTGCCCTGGTGGGATGTACTTCCTTTGGCACATGGGGAACCAGATCGGCCGACAGTACAATGATCATCGGAAGGAATTTTGATTTTTATGTAGGTGATCATTTCTCGGAAAATAAAATTGTCTCTTTTGAGAACCCGGCAGACGGATTTAAGTTTATGTCAGTTACCTGGGCCGGTTTTATAGGTGTTGTTTCCGGGATGAATGAAAAAGGACTAACGGTAACCATCAACGCTGCCAAATCTGATATTCCATCAGGTTCAGCTACGCCGGTATCTCTGGTAGCCCGTGAAATATTACAATATGCAGAAAATATTTCTGAAGCGCTGGCGATAGCAAAAAAGAGGAAGATGTTTGTTTCTGAATCTTTCCTTATTGGATCAGCAGAAGACGGGAGAGCCGTCATCATTGAAAAAACTCCGGATTCTGTAGGACTTTATGATCCCGGGAAAAATGAAATCATCTGCGCCAATCATTTTCAAAGCACTGAACTGAAAGAATTGAAATCTAACAGGATTCAAATAAGGCAAAGTGCTTCCGATTACCGCTATCAGAGAGTTAGAGAACTGCTTGATGCTACAAATAAAAACACGCTGGAACAAACGGTCCAAATTCTGCGTGACCGAAGGGGTATGGAAAATGCAGATATTGGTCTGGGTAATGAAAAAGCAATTAACCAGCTCATTGCCCATCATTCAATCATATTTGAGCCCCAGAAGAAAAAGGTCTGGGTTTCCACCGGACCATGGCAATTGGGGGAATTTGTTTGTTACGACCTGAATAAAGTATTTTCACTTAAGGGAATGAAATCGAACCAGGAAATTTCGGATAGCAGTCTCAATATTCCCGCCGATAGTTTTCTGCTGACGGATCAGTACCGGCATTTTTTAGACTTCCGCAGATATAAAAAAGAAATGAGTGAAGGAATAGAAGTGAACCCTGACAGTCTGATTATAAGCAATCCAAATTTCTATCAGTCTTACCAGCTTGCGGGGAATGAGATGTTTAAGAAGAAGCTTTATAAAACTGCAGAACAATATTATCGGATGGCGCTTTCAAAAGAAATCGCAACAAAGAATGAAGAAAACGAAATTCGCAGGCAGGTTGAGAGGTGTGAGGAGCGACTTCGTTGAGTATAAGAGTATAGGAGTATAAGAGTATAGGAGTATAAGAGTAAAGAAGGGCAAAACGTGAATTTCATAATTATGACTATTTTACTGAAATATTATATTTATAAAATCCAATCCCACTCCTATACTCTTATACTCCTATACTCTTATACTCTTATACTCTTATACTAGCTCTCTATGATTTTAGGAATCGGCATCGACATCATTGAAGTAGAACGCATAGCCAACAGTGTTGGAAGGGATGCTGGTTTCCGTGAACTTGTATTTTCCAGGGAAGAAATAAAATATTGCAATGCGAAAGCATCACCATATGAACATTACGCAGCACGATTTGCAGCTAAAGAAGCATTTATGAAAGCCCTGGGCAGCGGATGGAGCAGCGGTTTATCATTTAATGAAATTGAAGTGGTCAATCTGGAGAATGGGAAACCCGTTTTACAAATCTCGGGGCAGACTGAAAAAGAACTGGCGCACCTGGGAATACAAATCATCCATGTTTCTCTTTCTCATTTAAAAACAATGGCAACAGCCTTCGTCATCCTGGAATCATGAAGAATTCATCAGGTAAAATATTCCTCCGCCAACCGGAGATCCGTAAAATCCAGGAAAATAAAATGCATGATCTCCTGGTTTATCTAAAATCCAATTCACCTTATTATCAAAAAATCTTCAGAGAACATAAAATAGATCCGGATAAAATCAGGTATCTGGAAGATCTGACATTGATTCCTGTTACAGGCAAGGAAGAATTGCAATTATATAACGATGAGTTTCTTTGCGTTCCCCCTTCTTCAGTAATTGAATATACTTCCACTTCTGGAACCCTGGGCGCACCCGTTACGATTGCCCTTACCGAAAAAGATCTTCAAAGACTTGCATACAATGAATTCAAATCCTTTTCCTGTGCAGGCAGCGGGCCTGAAGATATTTTTCAGTTAATGCTTACACTGGACCGTCAGTTCATGGCAGGCATGGCTTATTATTCCGGAATTCGTAAACTTGGGGCAGCCATCATTCGTGTGGGGCCAGGCGTGCCCTCCCTTCAATGGGAAACTATTTTCCGGCTTAAGCCAACAGTTTTAGTGGCGGTACCATCCTTTATTTTGAAACTAATTCAATATGCATCTGAGCATAAGATCGATCTGGCAGATTCATCCGTCAAAAAAGCAATTTGCATTGGTGAAAATATCCGTCAGTCGGATTTCTCACTGAATGTTTTGGGAAAGAAAATTACAGACAACTGGAATCTGAAACTTTTTTCTACTTATGCATCGACCGAAATGCAAACAGCATTCACGGAATGTGAAGCCGGTAAAGGAGGTCATCACCAGCCTGATCTGGTTATCGTTGAAATATTGAATGAAGAGGGTCAGCATGTTCAAAAAGGCGAAGCTGGTGAAGTAACAATCAGTACGTTAGGTGTGGAAGGCATGCCCCTTTTAAGATATAAAACGGGTGATATTTGTATTGCTCATGATGAGCCCTGTATCTGTGGAAGACATACGTTGAGACTATCTCCGGTAATCGGGAGAAAAAAACAAATGATAAAATTTAAGGGAACAACATTGTTTGCACCGGCGCTTTTCGATTTGCTTGCAGGAATGGAAGATGTTTCAGATTACGTAGCAGAAGTATTTTCAAATGAAATCGGTACCGATGAAGTATTGCTGCATCTCCTGCCAATTAAACACACCGAAGAGTCGGATCACCGCATTCGGGCTTATCTTCAGGCCAGGTTGCGGGTAACACCTCACATTAAATATGTTACTGCTGAAGAAATACAAAAACTCCAATTTCCCGGAGAAACCAGGAAGGCGGTGAAGTTTATTGATAAACGTAACTAGATGACAGTTGACGGTTGATCCCGCACGTGCGGGAGCGGTTGGCGGGAATCTGGTGTTTAATCGAAATTCATTGTTTTATCAAGTTTATTATGAAATTATTTTTCCTTAGTATATTTTTATTCTTTTCGCATTTAGGTATAAAGGCCAATATTTCACACCGCCAACCGCCAACCGCCAACCGCCAACCGCCAACCGTCAACCGTTCCGCATTCTACAAAGCAATGGAAGAAAACAACAAGGACCTGGTAAATGCCCAACTGAAGGAATTGCAAACTGCGCCTGCTGAAATCCAGGATGCATTCACAGGAGCTTTGCTCATGAAAAAGGCAGGTTTTAATGCCCCGCCGGCTATAAAACTGCGCCTGTTTAAGTCGGGACGTAAAATGCTGGAAGCAGCAATCAGGGACAATCCTGAAAATACAGAATTTCGCTTTCTGAGGCTGATTATTCAGGAACATGCTCCGGGTGTTCTTGGCTATAAAAACGATATAGAAAAGGATAGTGAATTCATACAGAAATCTTATAAATCATTACCGGATGAGCTACAGCAAATCATGGCCAGTTACAGCAAAAAATCGAAGTTTTTAAAGCTCGAGGTTTCTTAACTTCGAGCCTACAATGGGCAAAAAAGTCTTAGCGGTATTTTATTCGCAATCCGGCCAATTAGAACAGATTATTGATCATTTTACCCTCCCATTTACCCAGGCGGGTGCTTCGGTGGAAAAGCTGCGCATATATCCCGAACAGCCATATCCGTTTCCGTGGACCGGTAAATCGTTTTTTTCAGTAATGCCCGACTGCGTATTGCAGGTTCCAGGCAAACTTCAGCCCTTTACTTTTAAAGAATCTAAATACGATCTGATCATTCTGGGATATCAGGCATGGTTTCTTTCACCCAGCATACCTTCCAACACTATTTTATTTGATCCGGGTTTTAGAGAACTGGCAAAAAATACACCGGTCATTACTATTACAGGGGCCAGGAATATGTGGCTCAGCGCCATGGAGAAAATTAAACCGGTATTAAAAAATATGGATGCTCCACTGGTGGGTAATATTGCGCTGGTAGACAGGCACCATAATTTTGTGAGTTTCGTTACCATCTTTTATTGGATGTTCAAAGCAAAGAAGGAACGTTTTCTAAATATATTTCCCATTCCCGGCGTATCCGAACAGGATATACTAAATACAAAAGTTTATGGTGAAGCTGCCATTCCATATCTTGAAAAAGCTAACTGGCAGGGATTTCAGGACGAAATGGTAAGGCAGGGCGCCGTCCCCGTAAAATATGCTTTGATGTTTATTGAAAGCAAAGCGAGAAAGATATTTAAAGTCTGGGCAGGCATTATTTCCAGGCGCAAAAAAAGAGATGCCTGGCTTGTTGCATTCAAATATTATCTTTTAATTGCGCTATTTATAGCGGCCCCGATTATCCTTACGGTAGATGCGATTTTTTTCAAACCATTTCTATCCGGGCGAATTAGAAGACAAAAACAATATTATTCAGGTGTGAATTAATCCGGTAATGAAGATGGAGTTTAAAGAGGTATATATCACAAAAACGGCGACCTATTTCCCGAATGAACCGATTTCCAATGATGAAATGGAAGAGTTCCTTGGCCTGATCAATAAAAGCCCCTCCAAATCAAAACGTATAGTTCTACGCAATAATGGGATCAAGAACAGGTTTTATGCCCTGACAAAAGAAGGAAAACCCACACATACCAACGCGGAAATGACCGCCCTGGCCATCAGGAAAATGCTGGACAATGATGCAAAACAAATCGAAGCCATCGATCTTCTGGTTTGTGGCACTTCATCACCGGATCAGATAATGCCATCCCATGCAGTGATGGTTCACGGGGAACTTCCCGAAACTGAGGCGATTGAAGTAGTGTCTCCTTCCGGAGTCTGCTGTGCCGGCATGCATGCCCTGAAATATGCTTATATGTCGGTAAAAACCGGCGATGCACATCACGCAGTTGCTACCGGATCAGAACGTTTTTCAGCTGCACTTAAATCTGAGATATTTGAAGATGAAGCAAAGAAACTCAAAGAATTAGAAGACAATCCATATATCGGCTTCGAAAAAGAATTTCTAAGGTGGATGTTGTCAGACGGAGCTTCCGCCTTTATGCTGACAGATAAAAAGAATACAACAGGTTTTAGTTTGAGGATTGAATGGATAGAAGGCGTTTCTTACGCGCATGAAAAAGAAGCCTGCATGTATATGGGAGGTGAAAAACTCGAATCAGGAATCCTCAAAGGGTACCTGGATTATACACCTGAAGAAATTCAGGCCAAATCCATCATGAGTATTAAACAGGATGTAAAACTCTTAAGTGAAAATATAGTACCGCTTGGCGGTATTAAGCTTTCAAAGCTTTTCAAAGAAAAAGGCCTTGACCCGGCAGATGTTGACTACTTCCTTCCGCACATGTCGAGTGATTTCTTCCGCACAAAGATTTATGACCAGCTGATCAAGAATGGCACGCCAATTCCTTATGAAAAATGGGTTATAAATCTTAGTACACTGGGAAATGTCGGGGCGGCCTCAGTTTATTTTATGGTGGATGAGGTTTTTAAAAGTGGTAAATTGAAAGCCGGACAAAAGATTTTGTTGCTAGTTCCGGAAAGCTCGAGATTCTCCTATATGTATGCTTTGCTTACTGTTTGTTAAGCCTAAAGCCTAAAGCCCAAAGCCTAAAACTAAAGACAAGTATGCAAATGTGGTAATGTGGAAACAGAACCGTTAACCGCCAACCGCCAACCGTCAACCAGTAAAGCTTTAACCTTAAGAAATGAAAAAAGAAGAAATCCCCCAGGACCTGGGTGCACTTGGAAAAATCACCGGCGAGGTTGTTTACGCCGTAGATGAATCCGGTAAATACGGAACGGCACTAAGTAACGGATGGGAAGTGAAATCTTCTGCACTGGAAGTGGCATGGAAAGACGTACAACAACGAATTGAAGCAGCCCGTCAAAAAGTAATCAATAAAGAAGCCAGCCCCATTTTATTTTTCATGGAATATCGCGTGATGGATATTCCCATCGTGGCTGCCTATACAGGTTTTTGGAAATGGCAGGTCAAAAAACATATGAAGTATTCTGCCTTTGAAAAGCTTTCCCAATCAAAACTTGAAAAATATGCGGTTTTATTCGAAGTGACGGTGGAAGATTTAAAAACAATGCATATACATGAAGCTTGACTATAAGCACACGCAGGCAGCCCATTGTGAAAACGGTGTCACCACCAGTCTGCTCCGGCATCACGGAGTGAACCAGATTACAGAACCCCTTGCCTTCGGTATCGGATCGGGACTATTCTACATTTATATTCCCTTCATGGTAATCAATAATGGCCCTGCTATTGCTTTTCGCACCCAGCCCGGATTGATTTTTAAAAGAACCTGCAAGGCGCTCGGCATTGAAGTGGAGAGAAAAAAATTCAGATCAAAACAGGAAGCAGAAAGAATTCTAATGGAATGTCTCGCCGCGGGCCAGCCTGTTGGCTGCCAGGTTGGAGTTTATTACCTGACTTATTTTCCCAAGGAATATCGCTTTCATTTTAATGCGCATAACCTGATCGTATTTGGAAAAGAGGATGACAATTACCTGATAAGCGATCCGGTGATGGAAATGGCAACATCATTGAGCAGTTATGAACTGGAAAGGGTTCGATTTGCCAAAGGTGCTTTTGCTCCCAGGGGTCAGTTATATTATCCTAAAGTAAAAAAGGCAGTAACAAACGAACAGATAAAAAAAGCAATTAAGACCGGCATCAAACGCAATGCATTCCTGATGCTGCACATACCGGGACCAATCTCCGGCATAAATGGAATTCGTTATACAGCTAAAAAAATAAGGCAATGGCGCGATAAATTGGGACCTGAAAAAGCGGGAAGCTACCTGGCGCAGCTGGTACGCATGCAGGAAGAAATCGGAACAGGTGGTGGAGGTTTTCGATTTATCTATGGAGCATTTTTGCAGGAAGCCTATGCATATATACCCCTGGATGAATTGGTAGATCTATCCAAACAGTTTACAAGAGCAGGGGATGTCTGGCGTTCGGCAGCAGTTCAGGCTGCAGGGATTTATAAAGGCAGAATCGGCAGTCAGGCAGATTTTAATGTGATGAGCGATTATCTGTATGCGGCGGCGGATATTGAAAAACAGGCCTTCAAGGCATTGTCAAAAATAAAGTGGCCGGAATGAACAGTCACGCCATAATTATTAAAGACCTGGAATTCCAGTATCCAGGGAGGGAAGGTGTTTTTTTCAAAAATTTTAATCTCCAAATCAGCGCAGGTGAAAGATTCGGGTTATTCGGTCCGAATGGTGCCGGGAAAACCACACTCATGAACCTGATGACCGGCATCCTGAAATATACTGCAGGAAGTATCAAATTACTTGAACACGAAATCAATCACCATCCAAAATACGTCAATAGCATATTTGGATTTGTACCACAGGATTTTTCATTTTATCCTGAATTATCACCCAGGGAAAACCTCGCATTCTACGGTGCCTGGTACGGACTTACAGGCCGGCAAATAAAAACCAGGACAGAGGAATTACTCGAAATACTTGGTTTAACTTCTGTAGGGAACCGCGTCTTAAAAACATTTTCGGGAGGAATGAAACGGAGGGTCAATCTGGCCATCGGCGTCATGCACGAACCAAAAGTTTTGTTTCTGGATGAACCGACCGTGGGTGTTGATGTCCAGTCACGGCACGCGATCATCAATTATCTCAAGAAACAAAATGAAAGCGGCACCACACTCATATATACTTCTCATCAGCTGGAAGAAGCAGCCGAATTATGCAATAAAATTGCACTGATCGATGATGGAAAAATAATCGCACATGACAGCCTGGAAGTTCTATTATCAGAACACGGGCATGAGGGAATGGAGGGATTATTTCTCGCACTTACAGGTAAAAGCTTTCGGGACTGATATGCATATACTCAGGGCGACCATAATAAAAGATATGAAAATCCTCCTGCGCGACAGGGTAGGACTACTCATGGTGTTTTTTATGCCCATACTCCTGGTGATTGTTATCACCACCGTGCAAAACAGCACATTCGAACTCGTAAATAATAATAAAATTTCGCTTATCATCTACAATAATGATAAGGATAGTTTAAGTGTAAAGCTGATTGAAGGAATTGGAAAAATTGGTTTGTTCAAATTACAGGTATCCGATTCAACCATTCCTGAAAATAAAATTTCATCGCATTTACTAAGGAAAGATGCCCTTGTCGCTCTGGTGATTCCGGAAGGCTTTACAAAACTGATTGTTAATAATGCAGAAGAAATTGCCGCCCGTTCATTAAAAGATCCTGATTCATTAAATGAAAAATCGACTGTTCCGAAGGAAATGACTGATTCCCTGAAAATGTATTACAATCCGGTGATGCAGGCTTCCTTCCGCCACAGTGTTGACGGTGCATTGAACAGTGCAATTCAGGTTATCCAGGGAGAAGCGATCGTGAAAAAATTATACGAGGCAGTCAACCAGAAAGAAATTCCGCAGGATCTTGAGAAGCAAATTTTATTTGGTCAATTTCCCATATCCGAGATTCCCCTTTCCAGCAGCGGAAGTAGAACTGTGCCGAATGCATCGCAGCATAATGTACCGGCCTGGACTATTTTTGCCATGTTCTTCATCGTTATATCTCTGGGCGGAGTAATGGTGAGAGAAAAAAACAGCGGGAGTTTTTTAAGATTAAAAACTTTGCCTGCCAGTTATATGAATGCATTGTTCTCCAAACAATTCGTTTATCTCATGGTTACAATTTTGCAGGCTGCTGTCATTTTTCTGATTGGAAATAAAATATTCCCTTACATCGGACTTCCGGCTTTAAATATTCCAGCTGATATCTGGGGACTTCTGGCCGTGACGATCGTTTGCGGTTATTGTGCGGTGAGTTATGCTATATGCGTCGGAGTCTTTGCAAATACTCCTGAACAATCCAATGGATTCGGCGCTGTTTCGATACTGATACTCGCCGCCCTGGGTGGCCTGATGGTTCCTTCTTTTGCGATGCCGGCTAACCTTCAAAAATTTCTCAGCATCTCGCCACTTCACTGGGCATTGGAAGCCTACTACGGTCTCTTTCTGGAAGGCGGAAAACTGAAGGACATATGGATGAATATTCTATCTTTATTGGGTATTACTGCGCTTATTCAACTATTCACGCTTTACGGTTT
>Ga0207132_1215_pt1 | contig 10483 bp, 9 predicted proteins | sample Alteio_BWMinHeat_14_FD_153554 | JGI IMG/M metagenome (GOLD analysis project Ga0207132, IMG submission 153554) | Enriched cells from forest soil in Barre Woods Harvard Forest LTER site, Petersham, Massachusetts, United States -... | ecosystem: Environmental > Terrestrial > Soil > Temperate forest >...
TAGGGTGATGCAAGCATAGAAGCTATTTGCTATATTTATCCGGTTCTTTCTACACACTATGAAAAAGATTAGGTTAGCCATCGCCGACGACCACAAGATTTTTAGAAATGGGTTGAAGGCGACGCTGGAGGATTGCCCCGATTTCGATTTGGTGTTTGAAGCTTCAAACGGCAAACAACTGATTGCCCAGCTGGCAACGGTTACCCCCGATGTAATACTGATGGATATTAAAATGCCCGAAATGGACGGCATACAAACTACCGCCTATGTCAAGCAGCATTATAGCGGCGTTAAGATACTCGCGCTTTCCATGTTTAACGAAGACAAGTATATCGTTGACATGATGAAGGCCGGTGCATCAGGCTACCTGCTGAAAAACGCGGAACCCGAAGAGATCATTGAAGCTATATCCACCGTTTTTAATAAAGACTACTACTTTAATGAGCACCTGTCCATCACACTGATAAAACAATTGGCAGGAAACAGCCAGCCCGGAAATTTTGGACAAAACCTGGCCGATTTTAATGACCGGGAGATCGAAGTATTAAAACTGGTATGCCAGGAATATTCGAACCAGGAAATTGCCGATAAAATATGTTTGAGCGTGCGCACGGTGGAGGGCTATCGCGCACGGCTATTTGAAAAAACCCGTTCAAAAAACCTTGTTGGCCTGGTAATTTTTGCCGTTAAGACAGGGATCATTAATGTGTGAGGCCCTGGTGAAAGGTAAAATGCAAAATGCTGTCGTTACTTTTAGCTTTCCAGTCAAACTACCATCCAAAATCCACTGTTTTTTTTAGATCCTCGTGCACGCTGAAGTAGACCGGACAGGTGAGCGCGGCCTTTTCCAGTAGCTGCTGTTCTGCTTGTGTATATTTTTTTGGAAATTTAAAGTTGATCACAATTTCGGCAACCCTCCGCGGATTCGTCGCCATGATTTTGGTGATGGAGCAGGTAGTATTATCAATATCTATATTATTGTCGCGGGCTTTTATCCCCATAATAGTTAACATACAACTGGCCAGCGATGCCGACAGCAGGTCGGTCGGTGAAAAAGCTTCGCCTTTGCCCTGGTTGTCAATTGGAGCATCGGTAATAATTTTTGTCCCGGATTGAACATGTGTGGCTTCTGTTCTTAGTCCACCCAGGTATGTAGTTTCTATAGTTGCCATAATATTTATCTAACAGGGCAAATCTAAGGCTAAATTTTGTTTTTCAGCTCCCTTGCGGGCGGTTTAGGCTACAATTTCCGATAAAAGCAGTAAGCAATACCATTGCCGGTCGCGCTTATTTTTTAATCGGTAAGCAGTTTTTTGAAATCCTCGAGCGAAATAACATTTACTATCGGAAAGGATAATGATTTCAGCGCATTAAAGTGCTTATCATCCGTGACCAGAAAGTGACCGTTTCCCGCAAATGCAAATCTGAAAATTTATTGTCGTCTGCATCGGCATTTATAAGATTCAGATGGAAATAAACATCAATTTTCTTAACGTTTGGAAATAATGAAAATGCACCGATGATAAGCTCCGCCGCTTCCTTAGAAAAGATGTCGGCAATCTTTTCTTCATATTCTAGTTGTATGTCATTGGTAATATATAATTCATAAGCGTTTTGGTAAAGCTTATCCAGAACTATTACAAATTCCGATCTGCGAGAGATGGATCGGAGCAAGGCATTTGTATCAAGTACAATTTTGAGCGGCGGCATTATTTCTCATCCAGTATTTCCCGAAGTTTTTCATCAGTGTAGCCTTTCTCGTCCCAGGCAGAATCGGCCTTGTCACGTGCTTTGTCCAGCAGAAATCGGGCTATTATAGTTTTTAGTTCGGCCAGGTGTTTATCAGGTATATCGGCGCTAAAAACCTTCAATAGTTCAGCCTGGACATTGCTAAGCGGTGGATGGACGGAAGAAATATTCATAATGCACAGTTTTTATTATTACAAAATTAACAATTAGCAAGCATAGTGCAGGTCCCTAATCGTAAAAGTTGTCCCCGGGTTTAATAGCTTACCTGCGTGTGGACTAAAAAATGACAACTAACCACCAATCTCTAACCGCTAATCTCTATCTTTGTAATCATGATCGATTTGCCGGTAATCCCTGTTAACCAAACACAACGCAAGCCCGACTGGCTGAGAGTAAGGCTGCCTGTTGGTAAGGAATACGCCCATGTACGCGGTTTGGTTGACGAACATAAATTGCATACCATTTGCGAAAGCGGTAACTGCCCCAACATGGGCGAATGCTGGGGCGCGGGTACAGCAACTTTTATGATATTGGGTAATATTTGTACCCGTTCGTGTTCATTCTGTGCCGTGGCGACAGGAAGGCCGCTGGCTGTCGATACCGATGAGCCGAATCGGGTGGCAAATTCGGTCAAATTGATGCAGGTAAAACATTGTGTGATCACTTCGGTCGACCGCGATGACCTCAAAGACGGTGGCTCGATCATTTGGGCCGAAACCATCAACGCCATCCGCAGGGAGAGCCCTGATACGACGCTGGAAACTTTAATACCCGATTTTAAAGGGATATGGGAAAACCTGGAACGCGTATTGGAAACCAGGCCCGAAGTGGTATCCCACAACCTCGAAACGGTAAGGCGCTTAACCAAAGAAGTACGGATTCAGGCCAAATACGACCGTAGTCTGGAATGTTTGCAACATATTTCAAAAGCGGGCCTGCGTACCAAGTCGGGCGTTATGCTTGGTTTGGGCGAAACGGAAGAAGATGTGCTGGAGGCGATGAATGACCTGCTTGATGCCGGAGTTCAAATTTTAACCCTCGGACAGTACCTACAGCCCACCCGTAATCACCACCCGGTGATTGATTGGATACATCCCGATCAATTTGCACATTATAAACAAATTGGTTTAAATTTGGGTTTCAGGTATGTAGAAAGCGGCCCCCTTGTACGATCTTCGTATCACGCTGAAAAACACTTGTTTGAAATGTGATAATTCCTTTATAACTTCATACCATTGAGCAGAAAAAGAAAAATATCGCTGTCTGAAGAGGAATTGGTGCGCGCACTGAGGAATCGGGAAAGAATCGCCATCGAAGCGCTTTACGACATGTATTCCTCTTCCTTATATGGGGTGATTTCTCGTATAATCGTAGATACTGCGACCGCCGAAGATGTACTGCAGGAAACTTTTATAAAAATATGGAATTCTTTTTCGGCCTACAGTACTGAAAAGGGCCGCCTTTTTACCTGGATGGTTAATATCGCCCGCAACCTCGCGATCGATAAAATAAGATCGAAAGACTTTAAGAACCAAAATAAAAAACCAGGAACTTGAAAATAACGTAACTTTCATTGACGAGCAAAGGAATACGGTTTACAAACCCGAGCTGCTGGGCATCAAAGAATTGGTGGGAACGCTGCGGCCCGAGCAAAAGGTAATTCTTGAACTGGTTTATTTTAAGGGGTATACCCATGTGGAGGCCGCAGACGAACTGGGTATTCCGCTGGGTACCATTAAAACCCGTTTAAGAATGGCTATCCAGGAGCTCAGGAAACATTTTAATTGAAAGTTGTGAAGTGGAAGATATTAAAGCATATATAGAATCGGGCATATTGGAACTTTATATACTGGGAGATGTGAGCCCGGAGGAAAAGTTGCAAGTGGAGGAGATGGCCGCAAAATACCCCGAGATCAGGCTTGAACTCGACGGAATTGAGCGATCAATGGAGCTGTATGCTGAAAATAACGCCATTGAACCTGCCGAGCATCTTCGCGACCGCGTTCTGAGCAGCATATCAACAACTGATAACAATGAGCCATCCCCTACTGCTAAAGCGGAGGATACACCTGCTAAGGTGATCGCTATGTCGTCGCCAAAGGCGGTTAATTTTTATAAATATGCATTTGCCGCATGCCTTGCATTATTGCTTGCAAGCGCTGTCGCCCTTGTTTCGGTGTATAACAGGCTGCAGGATTCAAATGACCAGATCGCCGCCTTGCAACTAAATAATCGCCAAATCGCCAGCTTAGCTAACTTCAAAGAAGGGGAGTTGCAGGTATTGAGGGATTCGTCCTTCAAATTCCTGAAATTACAGGGAACTACCAAAACTCCCCAATCGGAGGTAACTGTTGCCTGGAGCCCGGCCAGGAAAAAGGTATGGATTGATTTGAGGTCAATAAAAATGCCTGTTAACGACCAGGAACATCAGTACCAGCTTTGGGCACTGGTTGCCGGCAAACCTGTGGATCTCGGTGTTTTTGATAAAAAGACTGGTTCCGGAGACATGATGGAAATGAAATCAATTGCCTCTGCCGATGCCTTTGCAGTAACGCTTGAACCCAGGGGCGGCAGCGAACATCCGACTATGGACCAAATGATGGTTATCGGAAAATTTTAAGCTCTGCGTACTTTTTAGCGCGATTCCGGATTGATTCGTAAGTATTAAAAATTTTACATTTTCTCGCTCTTTTGCAAAACAAATTTGTAAATCAATTTGTTAGCAACATATTTATTACACAATATATTTTATTTTTTGCGGTTATTGTAACTAAAAAGGCAGGTCAAACGTCCTATAGACAGAATAGCTTTTTTAGGCACCGGGCGTGGAATAGTGCTGAATAGATCCGGTTTGAATTGGGTAACACCAATAAAAATTTGAGTATTTAGTTCTTTATAAGATCAGTTAATAGTTAGTTAAAAAGGGCCGCACGAATACTTGCGGCCCTTTTTTATGTCATTAATTTTGCCATTGTTACCGGCAACTGCCGGGCAACCTGCGATGGAAGAACAACATTTAACCGGTTAGGCAGCGCCAGTTCATCGCCTGCCCTGCCGTGAATGTAGGCGCCGATGACACAGGCCTCTTCCGGCGTGTATTTTTGAGCAAGTAGTGAGGCGACTATCCCAGTCAGTACATCGCCCATACCGCCGCTGGCCATAGCCGGGTTGCTTGTTGTGTTAAAATAGACTTTCCCCGGCGGCGTTATTACAATGGTGTAATCATTTTTTAAAAGAATATAAACCGAATGTTCTTTCGCTTTTTGAATGCCCGTCTGGATTCGCTGCCACCAGTTGGCATGATCGCCAAAAAGCCTGTCGAATTCCTTCATATGCGGGGTTAGCACGCTGTTCTCGGGAATGGAGCGCCAAAGTTCCCGGTGAACCGACAATATGTTAAGCGCATCGGCGTCGATCACAACAGGGTTTTTATAATTTGTTAAAATATCTGTTAACAAGCCAACGGCCCGGTCGTCTTTCCCCAGACCTGGACCTATTCCCATTGAATTAAAACTATCCCATTTGATTTGAGGCGCTTCGGTGCCAGACCTTAGTATGGCCATGATCTCGGGCATATAACTGTTCAATGCCATCAACCCGCTTTGTGGCACGCAGGCGGTTGTCAGGCCCGAACCCGCATAAACGCAGGCCGAGGAGCAAAGCAACGCAGCACCCATTGTTTCAGGTTGTCCGGCAACGATCAACGTGTGTCCGTAGGTGCCTTTATTGCTAAAACGATGCCGGGGTTTGAGCATCTTCCTGATATCTTTTTCTTCAACCGCCTGGTAAGGAGAATCAAGCGACCGGATAAATTTTTCGTCGATGCCAATATTAACCGCCTCCCAGCATTTGATATAAGGGCCGGACTCCGGCAATAAAAAGTTGATTTTTGGCTGCTGGAAGGTGATCACCAGGTCAGTTTTTAAAACTACGGAGCCCTGCGGCATTTCACCATCAGCAAAGAGGCCGGTTGGCATATCAACAGCTACAACTGTTTTATCCAGGCTGTTTATATGATCAACCAGCCTTTTGTAATCACCTTCGAGCGGCTTGTTCAGGCCTGTTCCCAGTAGGGCATCGATAATAACCCGGCTTCCGTCAACCTGGAAGGCGCTTTTAGGAAGTATTTCGGTTATGTTTACGGCGGTTCTTTTTAGCCGTTCAAGGTTACTGTTAAAACCACCCGTCGAGTTTTCCGAAAACCGGGCAATCTTGACATTTATATTTTTATACTGATGGCCATACAGCATCCGGGCAACGACCAGCCCATCGCCGCCATTATTACCTGTGCCACAGTAAACGGAGATAACCATATCTTTATCCGGGTAGTGATTGACGAACCAGCCCACAAAGGCCTTAGAGGCCCGCTCCATCAGGTCGATTGAAGCGATGGGCTCATGGGCTATGGTATAAGCGTCCGCTTCGCGGATCTGGCTTGCGGTCAATAATGGAAGCATATACCCTAAAGTTACGATTGCCGGATTTGTTTGCAAGAATTTTTAGAAGATAAGAATTACTCTACATGGAGACCTTTAGACGAGCGCCTTGCGATATACTTTATGTCATTTGCGATCGAAACCGCTTTTTCTAAAACTTCATCCTGTCCATCAATAATCCCTTTTGCTGTTGGTTTTACTACAATATCCACTGCTACTCCAACACGCTGCGTTTCACGGCCATCAGGATAATAAATGCCAAGGCCCGACATATAGGTCGAATACCCTCCCGGGAAAACAATTTTAACCACATTGCCGTCAGCGCCTGCAGTTTGGCTGCCGATAGTAACAACGTTGGGTGCGGTTTGTAAAGCCATCGCTGTAAATTCAGCATGACTTTGGGTTTCTTCATTTACCAACAGGATGACTTTGCCTTTATAATAGTTTTCGTTTTTGGGGCTAACCTTGTTTCCCGAAATAGGCACGAATACACCGGGATATGCCAGATCGCGCACTGTTACTTTTCCAAAACGCCCGGAGTAAGGACACAGGTAGGCCTGCAGTTTGTTCTCAACATCATAGGGATAGTTCCTGATATCAAAAATAAGTGCTTTGGTATTCACAAACTTCGCCATCGCTTCGGCCACTTTGTCTGGCTTTAAGTAACCCAGGGTTATATAGCCTATGTTATTATCCAGCATCTTATAAGTATCGCCGGTCCTGATAGCGGTATCTATCTTCAAGTCATTAATGGGGTAAAGTTTAATGTTCCTGGTCGAGACAGTGCCTTTTCTTTCATAGGTCACTTCAAGATTGCCCGAGTGCCCTCTCAATAAAAGTAAAACCACGTTCCTGAGTTTTACAACATCATTTGATCCCGTCGTGAGTTCCAGTTTTTCTTTTATAAGTTGATTAATGTCTTTACCAGCAACTTTTAATATTCGATCACCGGCCATTAATTCGCGTTTATCGCTGATGGTATAATTATAATAGCCTGTCACCAAAACAGTATCGCTTATTATTTTTAGACTGATCGGGCTGCGATATTTTCCATTAACGGCGCGAAGCTGGTCTGTCCCGAAGTTTGCATGCGTGTCATTCAGATTTCTAACAAGCCGGAACATGCCCAGATGATAAGCAATGGTATCCGGCGCATCCTTAAACTGCGGGATCATTTCATCCAATACCACATTCCAGTCTTTGCCGACGGCATATTTATAAGGGTAAAAATAGCTGACGATATTCCAATATCTGAATAAGGATAACAATCTGAACGGACAATCAGGAAATACCATGCCAGGATATTCCTTATCGTTGCTAAAGTCGATATTGCCAGTTTTGCCTGGTCGCGCATAGTAATAACCATGTTGCACCCGGTTAAACTGAATATAGTGAAGGATATTTGACAAGGAATCAGTAAAAACCTCTTTGTCGTCCATCCACCGCAAATCAAGATTACGTTTTAGACTGTCGGGCAGGTTATTCACACACGACCTGCAATGCGGCACGTCGCCAAGGCTCCTTATCCAATTAATATACAGACTGCTTAGCTGTTCTTTAGTATCGGCTGTTGGCAAAAGTTTTATCTGATCAACCAATGCCTGGTCCCAGTCAAATTTGCCGGTAGCGACTACGGGGTGGTAGTATTTTAAGAAGCCCCAAACTTTGCATAAGGAGGCAAGCTTTTGATTATCGGAAATGGTTGACTGCGCAATTGCGGAATTTGCTAAACACAGTAAAAAAGTGATTGCGGCGAGGTAGTATTTCAGGTTTTTCAAAGGTTTAAATTGATATTCTGAGTTACTGAACGTGGTTTTTTATGACCTCCAAAATACGTTTTGTCACTTCGTTTACAATATTATTTAGTTCGTCATCATTAAGAAGCTGATCATAATTCTTTTCAATTGGACAATGCTCTTGATGGCTGCTTATGATCATGAAACTAGTGCGGTAATAGTACTTTTCAAACGAAAAATGCATAAATACCGGGATATCAAACGGTTTGGAAAACTTGTATGCTTTTAGGAAATACTCTATTCCCCAGCTGTAGATATCATTATTAACATCGTTGGCTCCATTCAGTATTTCCAATAAAGCGTCCGGGAAGCTGATTTGTGAAATAATCTCTCCCCCGACTCTATGCTCTAAATCATACCTTTTCGACTGATTAGTATTAAAGATTATCCTACTCTCATGACTTTCAAAAAGTTCATCAAACTGCGAAATTTTAACAATTAGTTTTTGAAACAGCAGTAAGCCTGATTCTTTTATAATGTTTGAAATATTTACCGGATTCTTTGTCTCCTTCCGTTCCGAACTTTTATCTAGACTTCGTTTGAATAATGCAATTTCCTTGTCAATGTCATCATCTTCTTCTATCTCCTTACCTGCTAATGTATCTGTTATCAGGCGCATTGACCGCAGCAGCAAATCTGCCATAAACTCGTAAAACAGATCCGGCTCGCCACCGTAACTTTGTATGTCGGTTAAATAACGATAATAATTTTTTTTTTCGTTTTCATTGACATAGAGCGGTGGATACCCATAAGATATCAGGATGAGGTTAGTCAAAATGCGTGCAGTACGACCGTTCCCATCATAAAAGGGGTGTATTGCCAGATAATCAAGATGGAACTTAAACGCTAAGAGTACGGGGTGGATAGCATCTCTTTTTGCTTGTTGTATTTTTTCCTTTTCAGTGTTTGTCCAGTTAATTAAATCGTGCATGCGGTCCTTTACTTCGGCATGCGGCACAAAATCGTAGCGCTCTCCCTGAGAATTGATCATATAATTATCAGTATTCTTCCACTGACCTATATATTTTTGTTTTTCAGGGTCATCTTCATACATAATACCTTTATGTATTTCCTTAATTCTGCTCTCGGAGATATTCAACTCACCTTTACCAATTTTCATGATAGTGCTAATCACTTTATCGTGATTTTTCATCTCCGCAATATCCTTTATTGGCTTGCCATTAACTTCAATGGCATTCACCATAACCGTACGTGTTTCACGCTTGGTTAACGAATTGCCTTCCATGCTATTGGAAGTGTAGTTCCACTCTAACCGCAACTTATAGTTGATTTTATTTAGCAAATCAGCGGCAATAGGACCCTGCTCCATGATACTAGCCTGGATCTCGTCTATTTGCCGGAGGTTGTCTGAATAGGTCATGATAAATTGGACTGACTAGCAATATCGGGATTTTATTCTTTACTTAATCCCCATCTCCCTTTTCAAAAATTGTCCCGTGAAACTGTCTTTCACTTTGCAAAGTGCCTCTGGCGTGCCTGAAAATAAGATTTTTCCGCCGCCTGAGCCGCCTTCAGGTCCGAGGTCAATCACGTGGTCCACTACTTTAATTACATCCAGGTTGTGTTCAATTACAAGTACCGTATTGCCCTTGTCGACCAATTGGTTCAATACACCAAGCAATACATTGATGTCTTCAAAATGGAGGCCTGTAGTTGGCTCGTCGAGGATATAAAAAGTATTTCCGGTGTCCTTTTTGGAAAGTTCTGTCGCGAGCTTAACGCGCTGTGCTTCACCGCCTGAAAGAGTTGTAGATGACTGTCCCAAAGTGATATAGCCAAGGCCAACATCAAAAAGGGTTTTTACTTTTCGGTAGATGGCGGGGATATGCTCAAAAAAGGGTGTGGCATCTTCAATGCTCATGTCAAGTACATCGCTGATGGATTTGCCGCGGTAACGTACTTCCAATGTTTCGCGGTTGTAGCGCCTGCCGCTGCATTCTTCACATGGAACCTGCACATCAGGCAAAAAGTTCATTTCTATCACTTTTAAACCGGCGCCCTGGCAGGTCTCGCAGCGGCCGCCTTTTACGTTGAATGAAAACCGGCCGGGCTTATACCCTCTGATCCTCGATTCCGGTAGCTGAACATAAAGGTTCCGGATATCCGAAAAAACACCGGTGTAAGTTGCCGGGTTTGACCGTGGTGTTCGCCCGATAGGGGTTTGATCTATCTCAATAACTTTGTCGATATGTTCCAGGCCTTCAATTTTATCATAAGGCAAGGGATGTTTTTTTGCACGGAAAAAATAGTGGTTTAGTATAGGATACAGGGTTTCGGTAATCAAGCTCGATTTGCCGCTTCCTGAAACTCCGGTTACTCCGATCAATTTGCCTAATGGAAAATCAACCGAAACTTTTCTCAAATTATGTCCTTCAGCTTTTTTGAGCGTTAATATTTTACCGTTCCCTTCACGCCTTTTGGGTGGGATCGCGATTTCGCGCTCTCCGTTTAGGTAAGATGTGGTTAGCGTGTGGGCTTTCA
>Ga0207132_1216_pt1 | contig 10470 bp, 10 predicted proteins | sample Alteio_BWMinHeat_14_FD_153554 | JGI IMG/M metagenome (GOLD analysis project Ga0207132, IMG submission 153554) | Enriched cells from forest soil in Barre Woods Harvard Forest LTER site, Petersham, Massachusetts, United States -... | ecosystem: Environmental > Terrestrial > Soil > Temperate forest >...
AATAATAGATAATTACGATTCCTTTACCTACAACCTCGTGCACCTGGTCAACGAGATCGGCTTGCAATGTGAAGTTTGGCGGAATGATAAATTTGCCATCGGCGATGTAGATTTGTTTGACAGGATCATTCTTTCCCCAGGGCCCGGTATCCCGTCGGAAGCCGGCCTGCTATTGGAAGTAATTGAAAAATATGCGCCGTCAAAGAGCATCTTTGGGGTGTGTCTGGGTCAGCAGGCCATCGCGGAGGTTTTCGGCGGAAAACTCTACAATCTTAGTCAGCCGATGCACGGCATTGCAACCCCGATAAAAGTAACTGTGCCACAGGAGCGGCTTTTTGCCGGACTTCCGGAGAGCTTTAAAGTTGGCCGGTACCACTCGTGGGTGGTGGATGAAAAAGCTATGCCGGATATATTGGAGGTCACAGCTATTGACGAAGCCGACAACTCGGTAATGGCATTGAGGCATGCGCACTTTGACGTACGCGGCGTACAGTTTCACCCGGAATCCGTATTAACCGAATATGGCCGGGAACTGATGCAAAATTGGTTAGGCCCTGCAGCTCCTTAACGAACTGGCTATTGAAGAAACTAATGAAAGAAAGACTGTGAACATACTCGATAAGATCGTTATCAATAAAAAAAAAGAAGTGCAGTATGCCAAAGCACGCACGTCGTATACCAAGCTGGAAGAATCAGATTTTTTTCAAAGGGGCTGCTATTCTTTGAGAGATTTTTTGCTCGACGCTCAACGCACCGGTATTATTGCTGAATTTAAACGAAAATCGCCCTCAAAAGGGATTATAAATGATAAGGTAACTGTTAAGTCAGTAACCAGGGGATACGTGAATGCCGGTGCATCAGCTTTGTCGGTTTTAACCGACAGAAACTTCTTTATGGGTAAAAAAGCCGACCTGGTAGCCGCACGAAAGGCGAACTCCATCCCCATTTTGCGGAAAGATTTTATGATCGATGAGTACCAGGTGATAGAAGCAAAATCCCTCGGCGCCGATATTATATTGCTTATCGCCGCGATCCTTGAGCCGGAGCAGATTAAAAAAATGGCATCGCTGGCAAAGAGTCTTGGTTTGAATGTATTGTTAGAAGTCCACAACCTTTCGGAACTTGAAAGGAGCATCACGCCAAACCTTGACGCGATCGGAGTGAATAACCGCAACCTTGCCGATTTTTCCGTTTCCGTCGAAACATCGTATCAACTGGCTCCGCATATCCCTTCCGAGTTTCTAAAGATATCGGAAAGCGCTATCAGTAACCCTGAAACCATTAAGCAACTTAAGCTGGCAGGTTTTAACGGGTTTTTAATCGGCGAGAATTTTATGAAGCAGGAGGACCCCGGTAAGGCCATGGGCGATTTTGTTAGGGATCTAAAAGCGATTTAAATTGGGCCTTATTGTTCCGGATACATCTCAAGCGTTCACATTGTCGCCGAACAATTTTGTATGCTGGTACATCATTGCTGCTACTATAAATGTACAGGTGAGGCAGCAATTGGTCCCCAGATGCTGACGCGGGTTATTTAAGTTTTGAACTCCGGGGGCCTGATTATCAACCAGTATTGATACCCGACGAAGCTTTTCGCCGCCAGCTACGATTCTTCCGCCGGTAATGGCAAGGTTGTTGACCCCGTATTTTAGGACACAAAAAAATTTGCCATGGAAACAGTAGAAAAATCAATTGAGGTATTGAACGATCTTATCGAAATAAATAATGATCGTATTGCAGGGTTCGCTCATGCTGTAAAGGATCTGGGCGACGATAACCTGGATCTGAAAGTGCTATTTCAGAGGATAAGAGAGGAAAGCTGCTATAATGTGGAGGAACTTGAGGAACTCGTAAAACAAAATGGGGGCGAAGCCGAAACGGGCACCAGTGGTAGTGGCGCCATTCATCGCGCCTGGCTCGATGTAAAAGCCACTTTTTCAGGTCACGACCGAAAAAGTATTTTAGAAGAATGCGAGCGCGGTGAAGATGCAATAAAAAAAGCATACCAGGAAGCCCTGTTCCCGGATGGCGGATTGTCGCCTGAATATGCCGGGATAATCGCACGACAGCAGGAGGGCATAATTGCGGGGCATGACCAAATAAGAGCATTGCGCGACAATGCTGTTTAGCTATTTAAATTCAGCTTTTAACCTTTCAGGAAGGCTATCGTCAATATCGATGGCCTTTTTTATTACTATATCAAAAATATTTAATCGTATCTTTGAAAAGTTATAAACCCCTCCTTTATATTTTATATTTATCCACGTGATCATTTTAATTTTCTTTCTTGCCCATTGGTTCCTTTCCTTGTTCTTTCAGACATTTTTTTTGCACAGGTACGCCTCGCATAAAATGTTCAGCACCAATAAGTTTAACGAACGTATATTTCACCTGCTGACATTTATTTGCCAGGGGTCGTCATTTTTAAACCCCCGCGCCTATGCCATCATGCACCGCGAGCACCATGCGTTCAGCGACACTGAAAAAGATCCGCATTCGCCTTATTTTTTCAAGGATGTATTTCAAATGATGTGGCGCACCGCTCAAAGCTATAAACTTTATGAAAAACGTTTAAAGGAGCCCGAAGCGCAATTTAAAGGTAACTATCCCGAATGGAGACTTTTGGACTATTGGGGTTCCACTTCGGTCTCCCGCATCTTGTTCGGCGCTTTCTATGTGGCTTTTTACATTTTTTTTGCAGCTCACTGGTGGATGTTCCTGTTATTGCCGATTCATTTTTTGATGGGCCCTATCCAGGGAGCTATCGTTAACTGGTGTGGTCACAAATATGGCTACGCCAATTTTAACAATGGCGATCAATCAAAAAACACTACGCCTTTTGATTTCCTGATGCTCGGCGAACTATTTCAGAACAACCACCATAAGCGCCCCAACAGTGCCAACTTCGCCGCAAAATGGTTTGAGCTCGATCCGGTTTATCCTATCATGCGACTAATGCACTGGATGAGGCTTATTAAGTTGAGAGAAGCTTATTTGTAGCAGAAAGCGAAAAGACCAAAGCGCTAAGCAAGAAGCTTTTTTCATGGATAGCTTTTAGCTTTACGCTTTCAGTTCCTTCCCCCTTTATAATCCGCAACATTCAGGGATTCGTCGCAAAAGCTATATTCATGGAGCTGATTCGAGCAAATAACGGTTAACCGGTTCTCGGCAAATTTTTGCACAAGGCTTAAGTACCAGTCGACGCCTTGTGTGTCCAGATTCGAAGTAGGTTCATCCAGCATCAGCATTTGAGTGTCTGAACAAAAGGCCAGGGCGAGTTTAAGCCGCTGTTTCATGCCCGAGGAGAAATACCTGATCATTTTATTTTTGCTGCCGGATAAGGCCAGGATATCGATCAATTCATTTTTATTGATCCCCTCTTTATAAGAGTTGAATTTAAAATGGAAATCAATCATCTCATCAAGAGTGAACTCCTCTATCAGCTCCAGGTAAGGCGCAGCAAGACTCAGGTACTGATACACATCCTCAACCTCCACCGGCTTATCCTTGTAAAAATAATTGAGCTTACCCGCCGAAGGCGACAGGCTCCCATTTAGTACCTGTAACAAAGTTGATTTACCCGATCCGTTAGGCCCGAGGATGGCGTAGATTTTACTGCTGACAAACGTACAGGTAATGCCCCGGAATATCCAGTCGCGGTTGAAACGGCGGCCAATGTTTTCAAGGGTGATTTTCATTTTGTCCATGGTCCATGTACCATTGTCCATAGCAGTTTGTCTTTTTTATTAAGAAGACTGGTTAACCAATCGCTTCCCGGCTATGGTCCATGGACTATCGACCATGGACTGAAAACTAACTATTCCCAAACCCTTTCATTATCCCGCGCTGGGAGTTCTGTACAAAATTGATGATTTCGTCCCTTTCGACAGTAGGGTTAAATTCAGCTTCAATAATATCCAGCGCTTTGGTGATATTATATTTTTTCAGGAATATGATACGGTAAATTTCCTGTATTTCGTTGATAGTTGCAGCTGTATAACCCCGGCGGCGCAAACCAACCGAATTGATGCCGATGTAGGATAAAGGCTCGCGGCCGGCCTTTGTAAAGGGAGGCACGTCTTTACGGACCAATGAGCCCCCTGAGATCATGCTGTGTGCACCGATCTCAACAAACTGGTGAACTGCCGATGTGCCGCCAATAAAAGCATAATCGTATACGTTGATATGCCCCGCCAGCTGTACCGAGTTAGCTATGATAACATTATCGCCGATAACACAATCATGGGCAACGTGCACATAGGCCATCAACAGGCAATTGCTTCCTATCGTGGTAGTGTTTTTATCGAGCGCAGTACCGCGGTTAAGGGTAACGCATTCGCGGATAATGGTATTATCACCCACGGAAACGGTACTCTGCTCACCCCGGTATTTCAAATCCTGCGGCGGCGCTGAGATAACTGCGCCAGGAAAAATACGGCAATTTTTCCCTATCCGCGCACCATCCATTATAGTACTGTTTGAGCCGACCCAGGTTCCCTCGCCAATCTCAACGTCCTTGTGTATGGTTACAAACGGTTCAATTACCACGTTGTCGGCTATTTTGGCCTGCGGATGGATATACGCCAATGGCTGGATCATTCTTCTTCGGTTTTTTGTTTTTTTATAATTTGTGCCATCAGTTCGGCCTCCACTACAACCCGGTCGCCAACCATCCCGATACCCTTCATCTGTGCGATCCCCCGCCGGATAGGGGCGATTAAGTTACAATGGAAGATCAGCGTATCGCCGGGTACAACGGGTGCCTTAAACCGCGCATTTTCTATTTTAAGGAACAAGGTAATATAATTTTCAGGATCGGGTACGGTATTTAAAACCAATATGCCCCCGGTTTGCGCCATAGCTTCTATCTGCAAAACGCCCGGAAACAGCGGCATGCCCGGAAAGTGCCCTTTAAAAAGCTCCTCGTTCATGGTTACGTTCTTCAATCCCACTACGTGGCTTTTTGTCAGCTCCAATACTTTATCAACCAGTAAAAACGGCTGCCGGTGCGGCAATATATTCATGATCTGGATGGTATCATAAACCGGCTTCATATTGGGGTCGTAAACCTTTACATGTTTACGGCTCCTCTCCTTTTTTATCAGGGTTTTTATTTTTTTTGCGAACGCCACGTTGGCTGCGTGTCCCGGCCGGGCCGCCATAATATGGCCGCGTAACGGAACACCAACCAGGGCAAGGTCGCCAATCATATCCAGCAATTTATGCCGGGCCGGCTCATTTTGATGCCGCAGCTCGATATTGTTTAATATGCCCTGCGGTGCAACTTTAATATCCTTTCGGTTAAATATCCGCGCCAGGTGTGCCAGTTCTTCTTCGTCTACCTCTTTATCAACAACAACAATTGCATTGTTCAGGTCGCCCCCTTTTATCAGGTCGTGCTTTAACAGCATTTCAAGCTCATGCAAAAAACAGAAGGTGCGGCACGAGGCTATCTCTTTGTTGAACTCGGATATGGTTGATATACTGGCATGCTGACTTCCCAGCACTTGTGAATTATAATCAACCATGCAGGTAAAACGGTAATCGTCCAAAGGCATCGCCACCATTTCCACCTTGCGGTCAGGTTCAGAATAATGAATGTTATACGGAATATGATAATACTCACGGTCAGCTTCCTGTTCAACAGTACCTATATCTTTTATGGCATCTACAAACTGTATAGAACTGCCGTCCATTATCGGTGTTTCCGGCCCGTCGAGATCGATCAGTATATTGTCTATCTCAAGGCCCACCAAAGCGGCCAGAACATGCTCAATAGTACTAACGCTCGCGCCATTTTGCGAAATCGTGGTACCCCGCGAGGTATCCGTCACATTGTCTGCATCAGCATCAATTACCGGTGCGCCTTTCACGTCAACCCGCCTGAACTTATAACCATGGTTTTCAGGAGCCGGGTTAAATGTCATAGTAACTCGTTCGCCGGTATGCAAACCCGTACCCGAAACCGAAACCGGCGCCTTAATTGTTTTTTGCTTTACATTCATTTTAGTTCATTGGCTCATTAGTTCATTAGTTCGTTAGTCCTGTAGGCGGCAAATATGCATACCAATGAACTAATGAACCTTGAACTAATGAACATCCTTTCTCATTTCTGCAATTAGCTTTTCAAGTTCATTTATTTTTTTCTCCAGTGCCGGCAGCCGGTTAATAACGATCTGGGAGCGCATATGGTCACTATAAGGGAACGCCGGCGAACCCATCCATTTTTTGCCTTCTTCAGTTATAGAACGGCTTACACCGGATTGCGCCTGTATTTGCGACCCCTTTGCAATCGTAATGTGGCCTACAACCCCCACCTGGCCACCTATGATACAATTTTCGCCGATCTTGGTGCTGCCCGAAATGCCTGTTTGGGCAGCGATAACCGTATTTGCGCCAATTTCAACATTGTGAGCTACCTGTATCAGGTTATCCAATTTTACGCCTCTGCGGATGATGGTTGAACCCATTGTCGCCCTGTCAACCGTAGTATTCGAGCCGATCTCAACATCGTCCTCGATGATAACATTCCCTATCTGGCTTATCTTCGAATAGGTTCCATCGCCCACGGGTGCAAAGCCAAAGCCATCGGCCCCGATAATCGTTCCTGAATGGATAATAACATTGTTCCCAATCAGGCAATCAAAGTACACCTTTACCCCCGGAAACAACGTAACATTGTTCCCGATTATTACATCGTCTGCGATATAACAGTTGGGGTAAATTTTGCAATCATTACCCAGCTTAACGTTGGGCCCTATATAAGCAAACGCCCCTATGTATGCATTTTCACCTATCTTAACCGATGGGTGAATAAAACTAGGCTGCTCAATGCCCGATTTGTTTAATTTCAGGGTATTATATTTTTCAAGCAGTACCGTTATGGCGCTATAGGCATTTGGCACCCGTATCAGCGCTGCACTCACGGGCGCTGTGAGCGCCTGGTCGTTGTTGACAATCACAACGGAAGCCCCTGTTGTATACAAATACTGTTCGTATTTTGGGTTGGCCAAAAAGGACAAGGAACCGGCTTGTGCTTCTTCTATCTTAGCCAGTTGATTTACCGACACTAAAGGATCTCCCTCAACTGTTCCGTTTAGCATCGAGCCTAATTCCTGTGTGGTAAATTGCATTGGGGCAAATTTAATGTTAATATTGATTTTATTTGAAGATGTGAAAATTTGAAAATTTGAAAATGAAAAATAACTTTCAAATCTTCAAATTAGCTAATTTTCAAATTGTTAACTCTTTTTTATAACAAAGGATATATTTTTTCACTGTTTTTGCCAGGGCTTCCAGGTTTGAATTATCGCTTGCCGCTGCAATATCTTTTATTGAACCATCCTTCATCAAAATACGAATATTCCCATCGCCGGGTTTATAGGCATCGTTCCTGACGGTATCTTTAAACACAAAATACGAAGCTTCATACTCAGTAACGCCGTATTTTTCCATGGCCTTCAGCGTCAATTTTTTGACAAGGTCTTTATCAGGGGCCGCATTGCTGATCTCTACATTATAAAGATCCCGGTAAAGCATATCGTGGCTGAGTTTGGCCAGTATCTTGTCGCCATGGGTCGCCCAAACTTTTATGGCAGCCATTATGTCGGTATCATCCAGGGTCGCAAAAATCTCCAGGTGTATTTCATCGTTTATAAATGCCTCCCTGCTAATCGGCTCCATCAAAAAATGGCTCAGGGCGGGAGTAGTAAAAACGGGTTCACCGGCCAAAGCGAGCTCACGGCTCCGTTTAAGTATTTTAGCCAACAGCTGCTCGGCAGCAATCACGGTTTTGTGAAGATAAACCTGCCAGTACATCAATCTGCGGGCAATCAAAAACTTCTCGACCGAATAGATCCCTTTCTCTTCGACAACTATTTGTTCGTTTTGTAAATTCAGCATTTTAATAATTCGGTCCGAGCTGATCACCCCTTCAACAACGCCGGTAAAAAAACTATCGCGGTTCAGGTAATCCATCCGATCCATGTCCAGCTGACCGGAGACCAACTGGTGTAAAAATTCGCGGGGATAGCTGCCGTTGAAAATCTCGATGGCCATTGTTAACCGGCCGTTAAACTGCTGATTAAGTTTGCTCATCAGCATGGCTGATATATCCTCATGCGATATGCCTTTTACGATGCTATCCTCAAGGGCATGCGAAAACGGGCCGTGACCTATGTCGTGCAGCAGGATGGCAACAATTACGGATTCTTCCTCGTCATGCGAAATTTGATGGCCCTTATTGCGCAGCGTTTCAATGGCCATGCCCATCAGGTACATTGCACCAAGTGCGTGGTGAAAGCGTGTATGCAAGGCGCCTGGATAAACCAGGTGCGTCATGCCCACCTGTTTGATATACCTTAACCGTTGAAAATAAGGATGCTCGATAAGGTCGAATATCAGGTCGGTCGGGATGCTGATAAAGCCATAAACGGGGTCGTTAATTATTTTCTTTTTGTTCAAAATCGATACTATGTAAGTCTTGGACGTAGTCGCCTCACCCTGCCCTCTCCAAAGGAGAGGGTAAACTTCGCTCTTTTAGAACCCTCTCCCTTGGAGAGGGCAGGGTGAGGCGACATGTCTGCAAAAATGATAAATAAAGGCAACATCCTGTCGTCTATTTGTTAATTTATGTTAATCCACCGGGTATGTTGTAACAAAACACGTGCTTAGAGGTTATTATTGTCCGGATCAGAATCTACAGAAGTTCAGAACTTGCAGTATCTTTATCTTCGGAAAATCCAATTTCGAAATTTCAACCATTCTGCTAAATCCTGAACACTATAAATTCCCATCCGGGCTACATTATTTTAAACGATATACCATGCAAGATACAACCATTTTATGGGCTGATGACGAGATTGACCTTTTAAAACCACACATACTTTTTTTAAGCGAAAAAGGCTACAAAGTTACTACAGTTACCAATGGCCATGATGCCGTTGAGTCCTTTAAAAATAATTATTTCGACCTGGTTTTTTTAGATGAGAACATGCCGGGTTTAACCGGGCTCGAAACCCTGTCGCAAATAAAGAACATTAACAACGACGTACCTATCGTTTTAATTACCAAAAACGAAGAGGAATACTTGATGGAGGACGCCATCGGGTCGAAAATTGATGATTACCTGATAAAACCGGTAAACCCGAAACAAATACAGCTAACGATAAAAAAGCTGACTGAAAATAAGCGCCTGGTTACCGAAAAAACAACCATGGCCTACCAGCAGGATTTCAGGAACCTGGGCATGACCCTCAATGAAAATCTGAGCTTTAACGAATGGGCCGATGTATACAAAAAGCTGGTCTACTGGGAGCTGGAATTGCAGCAGTTGGAAGATGCCGGGATGCATGAAATATTGACGCTGCAAAAGGCGGATGCCAACACGCAGTTTTGCAAGTTTGTTGAAAAGAACTATTTGAACTGGATGAAAAATCCTGAGAACGGACCTGTTACGTCGCCGCAGCTGTTTAAAAAGAAGGTCTTCCCTAAATTGGATGGCAAAGGGCCGCTGTTTTTTATTTTGATAGATAATCTCAGGTATGACCAATTTAAGATCATCAACTCCATACTAATCGAATATTTCCGGCTGGAAGAAGAGGACACTTACTACAGTATTCTGCCCACTGCTACCCAGTATGCCCGTAATTCTATCTTTTCAGGGCTGATGCCGCTGGACATGGAAAAGCGTTACCCGGATATGTGGCAGAACGACGAGGACGAGGGTGGGAAAAATTTATATGAAGGCGACTTTGTAGCTGATCAGATAAAACGGGTATTAAGAAAGGATATCAAATTTTCGTACACAAAAATCCTCAATATCGACGAGGGCAGGGAACTTAATGAATCCATCAATAACCTGATGGGAAACGAACTGAATGTGGTGGTTTACAACTTTGTTGATATGCTTTCGCATGCGCGTACCGATATGCAGATGATCCGTGAGCTGGCAAGTGACGATGCCGCCTACCGGTCCTTAACTTTATCGTGGTTCGAGCATTCGCCCTTATATGAGCTGTTGAAATTTTTATCGCAGAAGCAGGTTAGGGTTGTACTTACCACAGATCACGGTACCATAAGGGTTAAAAATCCAAGCAAAATTGTCGGCGACAGAAACACTAATACAAACTTGCGTTATAAGCAGGGCAAAAACCTGAATTTTAATCCAAAGGAAGTTTTTCACGTGCGCAACCCGCACGATGCCATGCTGCCTAAGCTGCACGTGAGCTCGAGTTTCGTATTTGCGAAGGAAGACAGTTACTTTGTTTACCCCAACAATTACAACCATTTCGTCAATTTTTATAACGAAACCTTCCAGCACGGTGGTATTTCGCTCGAAGAGATGCTGATACCAATTGCTGTTTACGGGCCCAAGTAACTTATTATTTTTACTACTTTTGGGAATGGTTGTGGAGATAAAAAACGAGGATGCCCCGGAACAAATAGAAAAGAAGGTAAAAGCATTTTCGA
>Ga0207132_1211_pt2 | contig 10458 bp, 11 predicted proteins | sample Alteio_BWMinHeat_14_FD_153554 | JGI IMG/M metagenome (GOLD analysis project Ga0207132, IMG submission 153554) | Enriched cells from forest soil in Barre Woods Harvard Forest LTER site, Petersham, Massachusetts, United States -... | ecosystem: Environmental > Terrestrial > Soil > Temperate forest >...
TAAATAATTTTACCAACTATTTATTTATACTCGCTGAATCATTTTGTAAAAAAGAAAATATATCATTTGCTGTCTTACAGCCCCTGATAGAGGAAACAGTATTGCGTTTGAGAAATGATTCACCCGGCAATTTTCAGACTGGTCCTGCAATAAGGAACGATAAAATCACGCTTGAAAAACACAGACAATTATTAGTCACTTATCCAGCACTATTGGAGTTTTATGAAATGTTTACAAAAGAAATACAGAACATATATTTAGATTCTAAATAATTGTAAGATACTATTTCGATGACCGATGACCGATGACCGTTGAGCAATGACTGATGACTGCCAACCGCCAATAGCTGACGGTCAACCAGATTTGTCTTTAAGCTTTGGGCTTTAAGCTTTAGGCTTTGAGCTTATTTACCAATACTTTTGCTGCAAAATATTTCATGAATCTCCTACATTCATTCAAGCCTATTACAACCCTCGTTTTTGATATTGACGGTGTACTGACGGATGGTGGAATATTGGTTTTTGATACAGGTGAGCAGGTACGAAAGATGAGTGTGAAAGATGGATACGCGTTACAACTGGCAGTGAAAAAAAAATACGGTATCGTTGTAGTTTCCGGAGGCAATGGAGTCGGTGCATCCATGCGTTTACAGAAACTGGGTATTGTGAATGTTTTTCTCAACGTGAAAGATAAAATGGAATTGCTGGAAGACTATTTGCAGAAGAATCAATTGAGCTGGGCTGAAACTTTATATATGGGGGATGATATACCCGATTGCCGCTCCATGCAAAAAGCAGGAATGCCCTGTGCGCCTGCTGATGCGGCACCTGAAATTTTACAGATTGCACGATATATCTCACCTTATGAGGGAGGCAATGGTTGTGTGCGGGATGTTATTGAAAAGCTGCTCCGATTACACGGGAAATGGGACCTGGATCCGGCCATCCCTTCGCACTAAGATTAAAATCTATTATGAAATTAATTGCAGTCCCCGCTTTTTTCCGGTTAATAAGATGGCAAAACCTGCTGTTTATCTCCCTCACACAATCCTTATTCTATTTCTGTATTTTAATTCCGAGTTTTTACGGAGGACATCCTGTTCTTGAAAACATTCTCAAACTACGGGATTTCATTTTGCTTAGCCTTTCTTCTGTCCTGGTTGCAGCGGGTGGTTATATTATCAATGATTATTTTGACTTGAATATCGACAGAGTGAATAAACCCGGCAAAGTAGTAGTGGAGAAAATCATAAAAAGAAGATGGGCCATTATCTGGCATCTGGCTCTTTCCGGTCTTGGAATTTTCATCGGATTTTTTCTTTCGTGGAAACTCAGGAATATTTTCATCGGTCCCTCGAATACGGTTTGTGTATTGCTTCTCTGGTTCTACAGTACCACATTTAAAAAAAAATTACTCATTGGAAATGTAATTATCTCATTGCTCACAGCCTGGGTAATAGGTGTATTATATCTTTGTGAATTCCGTCTTCATCGCTTTGTAAATCCTGAATTTCATGGCGCACTTTCACGGGTTTATAAATTTACCGTCGTATATGCTTCATTTGCATTTATCATATCTCTTGTGAGGGAAGTAATAAAAGACATGGAAGATATGGAAGGAGATTCGCGCTATGGCAGACGTACCATGCCACTGGTATGGGGTTTGAACGCAGCCAAATTTTTTTGTGCCATATGGCTTTTCATTTTAGTTGCTGCTTTAATTTTTATCCAGTTTTATGTTTTACAATATAAATGGTGGCTGACAATTATCTTTACCTGCTTCCTTGTGATTTTTCCAATCCTTCGTGCATTGAAAAAATTATCCGGTGCTACTGAACCTGCCCAGTTTCACCAGCTTAGCCTGATGATTAAATCTATTATGATGATGGGAATTCTTTCCATGATCTTTTTAAAATATTATACTTCATGGATCGGATAATCCTCGCTTCCGCTTCCCCCAGAAGAAGACAATTGCTTGAATGGGCTGAAATCCCTTATGATCAGGAGGCAAGTGATGATGATGAGCTAATTCCGGACGGTCTCCCTGTTTCGGAAATTCCTGTTCTCCTGGCGAGCAGGAAAGCTTCTATAGTAAGAAAACGACTCGGAACAGAAAGGATAATTCTTGCAGCCGATACAATCGTTGTCATGGATCAGCAGATGCTTGGCAAGCCGGAAAACCGAGCAGATGCCATACGCATGCTTACCCTGTTATCCGGACGGGTTCATGAAGTGATAACGGGTGTTTCACTTACCAATGCAAAAAAAGAGATTTTATTTTCAGAATCTACGCGGGTGCGATTCCATCCATTAACATTTTCCGATATCGAACATTATGTAGATCGTTATACGCCTTATGATAAAGCCGGCGCCTATGCCATCCAGGAATGGATCGGTGTTACCGGTATTCATTCAATCGATGGGGATTTCTATAATGTCATGGGCCTTCCTGTTAGCAGGGTATTGCAACAACTGAAATCCTTTTAATGCTTTGCATTAAAAGGATTTAATGTGGCGTATTTGGAATTGTAGAAAATGAAAAATGGGTAAATTAAATGGGTAAATGATAATGCGCGAATATGTAAATTGATGTGTTAATTAGAAAATATTCCGGAATTAAACTTTATCATTTAATAAGTATTTACCCATTTCCATATTATCATTTATCCATTTAATTTACCCATTTTTCATTTTCTGCAATTCCACATTCACCACATTAACCTCCGGTATTTTCCCCCACAAAATTTGCGCCTTCCCCTTTTTTCCCGCATTCGCGATGGTTTATTTTTAAGATCATCAATCAATCAGGATGACGGAAAAAATGTTGCAGTTTATCTGGAAAAACAGGTATTTCAATCAGCAGGGATTAGAACTTACGACAGGTGAACCCGTGATGATTGATTATCCGGGAGAATTGAATGTACACCAGGGACCGGATTTCATCAACGCAAGGATTCGTATCAATGGTCATTTTTGGATCGGAAGTGTAGAGTTGCATTTGTATTCATCCGGATGGGTAAAACATAATCATACCAAGGATGAAAATTATCGTAATGTTATGCTGCATGTAGTTTGGAAACAGGATAAACTTGATATCAAAAGAAATATTCCGCAGCTTGAATTATGCAACCGTATTCCCAGGCATATGCTTGATACATATGCCGGCTGGATGCTAAAACCCGTTTTTATTCCCTGTGAATTATCCGCACCAAAAACAGGAACAGAGAAATGGGAAGGCTGGGCATCCCGTTTATTGATTTTAAGACTTAACCGTAAAATGCACCGGATACTCGATTCGCTGCGTGCTAATAAATACCATTGGGAAGAACAATTGTGGTGGATGATCGCTGCTAATTTCGGCAACCCTGTGAATACAAATGCATTTGAAGCGATTGCCAGAACCATTCCGTTTTCACTCATATCTAAACACCGCACACAATTTATACAACTGGAAGCCCTGTTAATGGGTCAGGCAAACCTGCTGGAAAAGATCTACCGGGACCCTTATCCCGTTATGCTTAGGAGGGAATTCATTTTTCTTAAGAAGAAATACGGGCTTAAAAAGATATTTGAGCCTGTACATTTTCTTCGGATGCGTCCGGAGAATTTCCCCAGCATCCGGCTTTCACAACTAGCTTCGCTATGTACTGAAACATCAGCTTTATTTGCCTGGACACTCGAATGCGGGTCGATTCAATCGTTGAGAAAGAAATTGATGGTCAGTGCGAATGATTATTGGCATAACCACTATGTATTTGAAAAAATATCACCTCACCGCGAAAAAATACTTGGTATTGATATGTGCAATAATATCATAATCAACAGCATCATTCCACTGTTATATACCTATGGTAAAATGATCCCGGATCAGGCAATACTTAAAAAATCTGTCGGCTGGCTTGAGCAGATGCCAGCCGAGCAAAATCAATTGATGACAGGCTGGAAGCGCATAGGTATTTCCGTTAAAAAAGCATCAGGATCCCAGGCCCTGATAGAATTGAAAAAACAGTTTTGCGACCAGCGGAAATGTCTTGAATGCGAAATTGGTAAACACCTGCTCCTGCCTTCAGATATACATAGTTAATTTCAAAGGGCATTTTCAACAACATTCTGCCAGTTATAATTCACCTGAACATCAATATCAGGATGAATGCTATAAAATACCGGGCAGGTATCAGCCGCTCTCTGAAGAATCGTTTTATTTTTTTCAGATAAATGTAAATTATCCGGTAAATGAAATGTTAATGATAAACCTGAAATGCGCCGTGGCTCTGCTTTCATGAACTTTTGGATTTCGATTCTTGTTCCTTTCAAATCTATGTTGAGATCCCTGGCTTTCATTCCCATCATGGTCAACATGCAAGATCCCAGTGCAGTTGCCACGAGGTCGGACGGAGAGAACTTTTCTCCTTTTCCATGATTGTCAACAGGTGCATCTGTTTCTATTCTTGTACCAGATGCCATATGCTGAGCAACCGTTCTTAGTTCTCCTTCGTAAATAACAGTGGAGGTCATATTTTTTTCCATAAATTTACAGCAGTAATTCTAATCATGCCGGTAAAAAACTTTTTGTTTCTTTTCTCGCTAACCCTGATTACCCTTCCTGTCCTTGCCCAGCAACCTGATCAATCCACTTACAGCAACGATAAGAATTCAGCTAAAAAACAGCGGATAAATCAGATGATGAAAATGGAAGAAGAATGTGACCTGATTTTTAATCATTACGGAGTCTTTGGTGTAAAACTGGCAACCAATGGTTATGGGCTTTTTTATGAAAGAGGTAAATTTCTTACTACCAAAAAGACAAGGACGCTGACATTCGAATTGAATGAAGTGAAAGATCCGAAAGACCATAAAGAACCTGTTTCCACAGACGGATATACGTATAATTATGTCTCTGTCGGACGATTAAATAACATGTATGAATTAAAGGCCTCCTATGGACAACAATTCCTGCTTGGAGGCAAAGGAAATAAAAATGGAGTTGCAGTTACATATCTGTACAGTGCAGGCCTTTCACTTGCCATGCTAAAACAATATATACTGGATATTCAGACTACAGCACAAAATCCAAATGTTTACAGGAGTACATACCCCACGATCTTCGACAGCGCCTATATCGTTTATGATACCCAGGGTCTGGGTGGCGGATGGAATCAACTGACATTTGTGCCCGGACTCAATGCCAAACTCGCCATGCGATTCGATTATGGCCGGTATAATCAAAACATCACTGCCTTTGAAGCAGGCGTAACAGGTGAATATTATGTAAAGGAAATGCCGTTGATGGCATATGTTCCTCCCAAACACCTGTTTTTCAATGCTTATATAAGTATTATGTTTGGCAAGCGAAAGTGATTAATTTTGCATGATCTATACATTATGCAGGAACTCCCCATAATTTCTTCCCTGGACATCCCTGAAAACAGGATTAAAAAGCCGGACTGGCTCCGGGTAAAACTTCCTATAGGAGAAAATTTCAAACATGTTCGAAATCTGGTAGACCAACACAAGCTTCACACGATTTGTGAAAGCGGCAATTGTCCGAATATGGGCGAATGCTGGGGAGCAGGAACAGCAACTTTCATGATTCTTGGAAATATCTGCACCAGAAGCTGCGGATTTTGCGCCGTTGCCACAGGTAAACCTTTACCGGTTGACTGGAATGAACCACAACGGGTTGCTGAAGCGATCTTTCTGATGAAGGTTAAACATGCAGTTATAACTTCTGTTGACAGAGATGAAATTAAGGACGGAGGCAGCATCATATGGCAGAATACGATACGTGCAGTAAAATCATTAAATCCCGAAACGACACTCGAAACCCTGATACCTGACTTTAAAGGAGAAGCTGAAAATATCCAGCGTATTATCGAAGTAGCACCTGAAGTTGTTTCCCATAATATTGAAACAGTTGAAAGGCTTACAAGACAGGTGCGAATACAAGCCAGGTATTGGAGGAGTATGCAGACTTTGCAAATTCTCAAGAAAGGGGGTATGCGAACTAAAAGTGGTATTATGTTGGGCCTTGGGGAGAAAAAGGAAGAGGTCATTCAAACGATTAAAGACCTTGCCAATAACGGTGTGGATGTAATTACTATCGGACAATATCTGCAACCCACTAAAAAACATTTGCCTGTTGCCCGTTTTGTGCATCCGGATGAGTTTGCCGAATTCCGCGAAATTGGATATGAGTTGGGAATCGACTATGTGGAAAGCGGTCCACTTGTACGCTCATCTTACCACAGCGAAAAACATGTCATGAAGGGATATGGAAGGAATGTTTGGATAAAGGAAGTACAGCTTAAGGCTTAAAAATCAGGGTGTAAGAACCGACATATAAAGCAAAAGATTAGGAATTTTTTAAATAATTCTGTTTTTTATATGCGGCCATGTAGTCTTTGAGAGCAGAATGATATACCGAAGTTTTTTTCTTAACCTTATAAGCTTTTTTCTTCACCGGATCTTTTACAATTTCACTGGCATGTTTGGAGGCCTTGGCAAAAATTTCCCTATATTGTAATTGCTCTTTGGTATATTTTACACGGCTGCGATCAGGGTATTTACAGGCAAAGGTTTCCCCGTTGATGATCTTAAACACCAACTTCTTTCCGACTGCGCCTGAAAGATTTTTAAGTATAATATTGTTTCTAACCCTCGCCATGTATATGTTTAGACCCTAAATTAGGTAATTTTTCCCATTCATCTTACGTCTTCTTACGTGATATTATGTCTTTTCACGTCTTAGATCGTATGTCATTCTACATTCATTTTATATTCATTCGACATTACTCCCGGTATCCTTCGGAATTTCGGCCAGAAACCCGGAAGATTTATGGAAGTAATGTATAATGAATATAGAATGAATATAGAATGAACACTAAGATCTTAATGAAAAAATATTCAATCAGCTATCATCCCTGATCAACAATCCATCTGTACCTGTTAAGGGTGTGGAGGAGGTGGAGGTGGCGCCGGAGCACCCGGAGGAGTCGGGGGCTGACCCTGATGCCCGGGAACACAGGCTGCCAGAAAAGCCATAAATAGAACGGCCAGAATAAACTTTTTCATATGTAATGATTTTTAGAAATAATGCCAGCCAAGCTGGTGCATTAGGAACTAAAAAATCATGCCATCTAAGCCTAAAGCCCAAAGCTTAAAGCCTAAAACTTCCTTTTAGAACTGTGAAATGTTTTAAAATAAAAACCTTATAAAGTAAATTGGGGTTTATTAAAAGTCTGATTTTTTATGTAAAACTAAAAGAAGTTTTAGGCTTTAAGCTTTGGGCTTTAGGCTTACACCATATCCCAAACCAGTGCGCTGGCACCCAGAATAGCAGCATCAGATTCCCTTAAGTGACTCACGAGGATTTTTACACGGTTTTGAAATACCTGTATAAGGTTTGCCTCCATATGTTCCCGTGTAGGTTTAAGGATAAAATCACCGGCTTTGGTTAATCCTCCAAATAATATAATCGCTTCAGGGCTGGAGAACATAACAAAGTTTGCCAGCGCTGTGCCCAGTATCTTTCCTGTATATTCAAATATTTCCCGTGCAACTTTATCACCCTGAACTGCAGCGTCATATACTTTCCGGGAATCGATTTCATCCACATCAATTTTACGAAGAAGGCTTTCTTCTTTTGAGCTGCTTAACACTTCTTTCGCTGTAAGCATGACACCTGTTGCTGAAGCATAACTTTCCAAAGATCCATTTTTGCCTGTCCCTTCATGGTACCGGCCGTCGGGGATGATAATAGTATGGCCAAGTTCGCCTGCAAAGCCATCATGCCCCAGTATGAGATGGCCATTTGCCACGATACCGCTTCCGACTCCTGTACCCAGGGTTATCATTATAAAATCCTTCATCCCCTGAGCTGCACCATACATCATTTCGCCGATAGCAGCTGCATTTGCATCATTGGTAAGATTGGTCTGGACCTGGAATTTATCCTGAATCATCTGAGCCAAAGGAAGAATTCCTTTCCATGGCAGATTAGGTGCATATTCTACAGTGCCGGTATAAAAATTACCATTTGGTGCTCCGACGCCGATTCCACGAATGCGTCCTGTTCCGCCCACATTCTGAATAAGAGCTGAAAGTTTATCGTGCAGCTCGTCAATAAACGTTTCGATTTTTTTATGCTTCTTTGTGGAAAGATACCCGGTAAATAATACGTTACCGGAACGATCCACAATTCCAAACTTGGTTCCTGTGCCGCCAATATCGATTCCAACAGCTAATGCTTCCAGAGAGGTTGGGGTAGTAGTTGCTTTTGCCATACTGATCTACTGATATTTTTAATATTTTAATGCCCTCCGGATTGTTGCAGAGCATCATAATCTATACCCTGACTTTTCAACACAGCTTTTACTTTTACTGCATAAAAAGCAAGATATGAGAAACAGGCTACACCTACCAAGTAAGACCATTGAATACCCAAATAATGATTACCTGCCAGCCAACCCTGAAGAAGACTGATCACCCCACCTCCAAAAATCATCATTATCAGAAAACTTGCGCCTTCGTTTGTATGTTTACCTAATCCGGCAATCGCCAATGTAAATATGCACGGCCACAAAGTGGAACAAAATAGACCGACGCTTATAAATGCAAATACACTTGTCATTCCATGTGCTAACATGCCAATAAATAATGCAACAATCGCCATACCCGAAAAGATAAGTAACTGCCGGGCTGGATTTCCGCGGCTCAACAAGGTTCCGACAATCATAAAAATGATTACAAAAACATAAATATAAAAAGGAGTGATATCGTGCTTTGCGATCTTATTGACGATCAGGAAAACGCCAAATGCGAGATAAGGCATTACAAAGTTTAATATTTTTTTTAATCCGGGTTTGACTCCAAAAGCTCCAACAGAGGAAGTCCAGCGACCAATCATTAAACTGGCCCAATAAAGAGATACAAAAGGCGCAATATTTTCAGTCGGGAAAGGTAATCCGTCTGCGGTTGCCACATGTTGTTTCATGAATTCGGGCAGGTTACTCGCCGTGCTAACTTCGACACCCACATAAACAAAAATTCCAAGCATACCAAGTCCAGCTTACGGTTGTCACTTTCCAGGCACAGCGTACACCACAGGCCAGGGCATTGATACTCTTGTTCCATTCCAGTAATCCTGTTTTCCATGTATCCCATGCCGGTATATAATAACTTTTATCCCAGCTCAGCCAGCCCTGGTATTCGCCATTGTGAATTGTCAGTACCGTTGGAACTTCCCGCAGGCTCTGATAACGGTAACAGTGTTTTACCATAAAGGGAATAAGCGCGGCCTGATGATCGTGCACATGAACTACATCAGGATGATGTTTCCAGGATGCAAGCCAGTCAACTACGGCAATCTGAAAAGCAATGAAACGTTCGGAATCGTCATCATAACCATAAATTTTATCCCGGTCGAGAAGACCATTAATGTCTACCATGTACAGATCGAAGCCAAGAATATTTTTTCTTTCTTTGATAACAGTATAAATGAACCACCAGTTTCCTAAATTGGTATATCCTTTATGAACAACATCGAATTCATTATTGAAGAGGAATTTAGTTCGGTACATGGGCATGACCACTTTTGCAATATGTCCTGCTGCCGTCTGATATTTAGGTAGTGCGCCTACTACATCCCCCAGCCCGCCGGCTTTTGCAACCGGATAACACTCAGCTGAAACATGTAAAATCTCCATGAAACGAAGTTATAAATGAAAGCGAAGGCCTTAATTCAGATCAATTTAAGAAGGATTCAGGGATTCTCATGCTATATGAAAAAATTTTTCACCAAGCCAAAACTTAACTACTTTCAACACTCATTTAAACGATTGTTTGCTTATGAGTCAAAAAACCAAATGGTCTCAATTCGGAGTACTGATCAGCGTTTTCTTTTTTTGGGGATTTGTTGCCGCCAGTAATGATATTCTGATTCCGGTTTTCAAAGAGAAACTTCATTTGCAACAGTGGCAATCCCAGATGATCTCATTTGCATTTTATGTTGCTTACACTGTTGGATCCATTATATATTTTTTCGTTTCAAAAGCTTACGGTGGTGATATCCTCAACCGTATAGGCTATAAAAATGGAATCGCTGTCGGATTGATAATTTCTGCTATTGGAACACTTCTTTTTTATCCGGCTGCTCAAACCGCCTCATTTACTTTGATGATTTCCGGTTTATTTATTGTAGGTCTTGGATTTTCCTTGCAACAAACAGCTGCGAATCCGTTAGCCATAATAATGGGTGATCCGCAAACCGGTTCCCAACGTTTAAGTATGGCTGGTGGAGTAAATAATTTTGGAACTACAATAGGACCCTTGCTTGTAAGTTTTGCCATTTTTGGAACAGTAGCAGTTGGAACGAAAGGAGTTGCGAGTATTGAAAGCATTAAAACACCTTACCTGATCCTTGGAATTGCTTTCTTGGTTGTAGCAGCTATTTTTAAATTTT
>Ga0207132_1217_pt1 | contig 10457 bp, 8 predicted proteins | sample Alteio_BWMinHeat_14_FD_153554 | JGI IMG/M metagenome (GOLD analysis project Ga0207132, IMG submission 153554) | Enriched cells from forest soil in Barre Woods Harvard Forest LTER site, Petersham, Massachusetts, United States -... | ecosystem: Environmental > Terrestrial > Soil > Temperate forest >...
ATAAATTTCGGTACCGCCCGCATCGTCGTAACCGGGCGCATTATCGGTTTTGGTAACGCTTACCACGCGGTTATCATTCGCCAAATCCTGTTTAAACACGTTAATATTATTGCCCAGCGTATAAGCGTCGTTCACTACCAGCACCTGGTTTTTATCGTACCCCAGCTTTTTATTTTGCATATAGTTCATTTGCTGGTACACAACAAAAGTTGAAATAATGAGCGCCGTTGAAATAGCAAACTGAAAAACGATAAGGCTACTTCTCAGGCTGCTTTTGCCGGAAAGCTGGAGACCGTTCCCTCCTTTAAGGATAGGAATAATTTTGAATGACGACATAAAAACCGCGGGGTAAAGCCCTGCCATCAAACCGACTACCGCCATTAGTCCCAATTCCGAAGCAATAGCCCGTGCGCCGAAATAAAATGCTATGTCGGTATGTTTGCCTGCGACATTGTTAAAATATGGCAGTAAAAGATAGACCAATACCATCGACAATACCATCGACAGAAAGGTGAGCAACAGTGATTCCGTAAGGAATTGCCAAACCAGCTTATTTTTTTCGGAACCGAGTACTTTGCGTACCCCGATCTCCTTAGCCCGTTTAGTAGCCGCAGCTGTAGAGAGGTTTGTAAAATTGATACAGGCCAGCAAAAGCACAAAAATAGCCAGCGCGGCGAAAATGTAGACATAATGTATATCGCCACCTGCTTCCAACTCATATTTGCTTGTCGAATGAAGATGAATATCGGTTAAGGGCTGCAAAAATAATTTGAAATTATTTACAGATTTTTGCGCCTCGGCCAGGCTTACACCCATATCGTGCTGAATCTCGGGGACAACATGTTTAGCTACCAGTTGCGGAAAAGCGGCATTATATGATAGTTGGGGTGGTAAAAGATTTTCATTTTACTTCGGCCAAGCAAAAAATAGCACCGCTGATGATGATTGCTTCGAACAATTCGCGTGGCAAAATAATAGCGAGGATAAAAACTGCTGAAATTCCACGCCTGATCAGTGACCTTAAAAACAAATGGGAAAGCTATAACTCCGGCGCACCGTTTAACTATTCTTTTTTGGACGACCATTTTGCCTCGTTATACGGCGCTGAACTACGTGTGGGCAACATATTTACGTCGTTTTCCATCATCGCCATCATTATTGCATGCCTGGGTTTATTTGGCCTGGCGGCATTTATGATCCGTCAGCGGGTAAAGGAGATTGGCATTCGCAAGGTTTTAGGAGCATCTGCAGGAGGTATCACGGTGATGATATCGAAAGAATTTTTGCAACTGATTTTGATTGCTGCATTAATATCATACCCCCTTACCTGGTATGCCATGCACAAATGGCTGCAAGATTTTGCTTACCGGGTAGATATTCAATGGTGGGTATTTGCGCTGGCAGGAGGTATTGCTTTGCTGGTAGCCGCAATTACAATAAGCTTTCAATCGATAAAAGCGGCGCTCGCGAACCCGGTGAATAGCTTGAGGAGTGAATAGGAGCCCCTACCTAAATCCTCCCCCGGTTGGGGAGGACTTTAAAATTCCTACACGCGTATGCACAATAAAAGAGCAAAAAAAACGGAATCAAAAAGTCTCTTCGCTAGCCAGCGGAAGAGATTTATAGGGTGCTAAACTAATGAATCAATGAACTAATACCATGATAAAAAACTATTTGAGGAGCGCTTTGCGGAACATCAAAAGGCATCCGTTTATTTCTTTCGTCAATATATTTGGCCTGACAGTGGGATTCACCTGCTGCCTGCTCATCGTAATCTACGTGATCAACGAGCGCAGTTATGATAAGTTTAATAAAAATGCAAATGATATTTACAGGGTAACGCGTATATTTTACTCGGCGCCAAACGTAGAAAGCCTGCATTTAAGTTCGATAGCCCCGGCATTCGGCCCGCGGCTGACATCGGCGTTTTCGGATATTAAGGAAATGACCAGGACTTTACCCGCCGGAACTACCTCTTTCCAGTATAAGGAAAAATTGTTCAACGAGCAAAATATGTTTTTTGCCGACAAGAACTTTTTTGACTTTTTTACCATTCCGGGATTAAAAGGCGATCCGCATAAGAGCCTGGCCGAGCCATATAGCGCCATGCTGACGCCCGAGATCGCAAAAAAATATTTTGGCAGTGATGATCCGGTAAATAAAGAGATCATCCTCGGCAATAATAAACACGCATTTAAAATAACCGGTATTTTCAGCCCGCTTCCCGTAAACTCACACATGCATCCCGATATCCTTGTTTCATTCAGCACATTGAACGATTCAACCATTTATGGCGAAAAGCAGTTGGCGACAAACTTTGGTAACAACTCATTTTATACTTACCTGATGTTTCCGAAAGATTACAACGTGGAACATGTAAGATCACAGCTTCCTGACTTTTTGGACAAATATTGTGCTGCCCTTGGTGCCCCGGCCAAGCTGAAAGTGCATAATACAACGAGTCTTACTCTTCAAAAGCTTACCGATATTCATCTCAACTCGCACCTGGACGATGAAATTGAAGAAAATGGAAGCTCAACCCGGGTATACATTTTTTCGGCTATTGCGCTATTCATTCTGCTCATCGCCTGCATCAATTATATGAACCTTTCGACGGCCCGCTCGACCTTGCGTGCAAAAGAGATCGGCATCCGTAAGGTTATCGGGGCGCAGCGCAAGGAGATCATCACCCAGTTTTTAAGCGAATCAGTAATAGTAACTTACATTTCGCTTCTGCTAGCCTTTGGATTAACCGTGCTGCTGCTGCCTGCGGTTAACAGCATGTCGGGTCTGCAGTTAAGCGTTAATAGCCTTTTGAGCGGATCTGTCTTGCTCCCCGTTCTCTTGCTGCCCAGTATCGTGGGGTTAATTAGCGGTATTTATCCTGCATTGTTTATGTCGGCATTTATTCCGGTAAAGGTGTTGAAGGGGTTGTTTAAGGCCCAAACCAGCACATTTTCATTTCGAAAGATACTGGTGGTGCTGCAGTTCACTGTTTCAATTGTTTTAATTGTTGCAACAACCGTCGTTTTCAGGCAATTGCAATACATACAGGACAAGGACCTTGGCATCGATAAAGATCATGTGTTAACCATGCAATATGATGGGACTTTGGACAAGCAGTTTTATGCTTTTAAGGTCGATTTGCTGAGAAACCCTCATATAGAAAATGTTGGACGTTCCTCACGCATCCCATCGGGACGTTTGCTGGATGACCAGAATGCGTCCGTTTTGCAGGGAGGCTCGTTTCAACCCTTGAAAGTAGACTTGAAACAAATAGCTGTTGATGAAGGCTTTATTCCCACTTTTGGAATAAAAATGGCCGCAGGGCGAAATTTCTCGCACGAAATAAAAACCGACTCCAATAAATACATTATCAACGAAACAACTGTAACGACTTTAGGATGGGGAACGCCGGAGAAAGCCATCAATAAACAAATAAAATATGGCAACGTGACAGGCAATGTAATTGGCGTAATGAAGGATTTTCACTTCGAATCGCTGCATCAACCTATTATTCCGATGATCCTGATACTCCAGCCATATGGCAGACTTTCCATCAAGGTGAGCGGGCATAATGTCCAATCGTCGGTAAGTTTAATTCGCAGCACCTGGCAGCACTACCTGCCCAACACGCCCTTCGATTTTTCGTTCCTCGATCAGCACTTTGACCAGCTCTATCGCAGCGAACAGCAACAAGGCACGCTGTTTACCATATTTGCATGTATCGCTATATTTATTGCATGCCTTGGCTTATTCGGTTTGTCCGCATTTACCATTACCCAACGAGTTAAGGAAATAGGTGTACGCAAAGTATTGGGAGCCAGCGTACCGCAAATTGTTATTGAACTATCGAAAGACTTTTTGAGCCTGGTTTTGATCGCTGCGGCTGTAGCCATCCCGGTCGCCATTTATGCCATGCACAATTGGCTGCTGACATTTGCGTCCAGAATCGAGTTAAGCTGGTGGATACTGGCCATCGCCGGTATAATCGCGTTAATTATTGCTTTTGCTACCATTAGCATTCAGTCCATAAAAGCAGCAACAGCAAACCCGGTAAAGAGCTTGCGGAGCGAGTAGGATCGTTACCTGACATGGCAGTAGTAAGTGACATAATACCACATCAGGAACTAACATAAGAAAAGCCCGGCGAAAATTTCACCGGGCTTACATTTTCGTTTCGCTTAGCGGGCGAAGGCGGAGAGTTGGGGATCAACTTCGTTGATCCCTTGAGGGGAGGATAAAATCAATTTATTGCCTGTTCGCTATCACTCACTGTCATTTTTAATTTATGCCTTATGCTCAAACTTCGTTTGGCAACGCCCCCAAACAAAAATGCCCGGCTACGCCAGGCAATAAATTGATTTACAGAGAGAGGGATCTGAACCCCCGGTACCTTTTACAGTACACCTCATTTCGAATCAGTCACGTTGAACCGCTCTGACATCTCTCCGGGTTCTCGATTGCGGGCTTCAAAGGTGACTCAAATCCGTTTAGAATAGTACAGCATAAGCTATTTATGCTTCCTTAAATAAATTATATATCGGGATGCAATAATATCTGGTATACTCCGGCATTTCCATCTATGTTTGAATTTGAGTCACTACATAAAAACCACCTATGTTTGCTTTGCGATATTGCACTGACGAAGTACGTATTTTAAACTCAGAACTCGTTTTTTTTAAATTTATTTTCAGATTACTACCGATACCTATATTTAACAGTTTAATATCCTATTTTTGATATAACTTTTTGATTTTCAATAAAAAGTAACCGATTAAAAAAGTATTTTGCTAATTGAAACAGGTTGTGATTCTATTTATAGAACTGCAATACTACCTGACAATAGCTCCATCAAATGAATTTCAAACAAGAAATATTAAATCAAATTAACTAGCAATCACAACATGAAAACTTTATCAAAACTTAGTCTCATTGTAATTTCTGTGACAATTATTGCAATAGCCTGCAAGCAGAAATCAAATTCATCGTCATCTGCCGGCACAGATGTCGTTACATCTTCAAAAGGCAATTCGGTGATGGATTCGTTAAGCATTACGGATCCCGATGAGAAGAAAATATGTGCTTTATATGACGATGCTATAACGGATTATCTAAAGGAGTTCAAAACTCTATTATCCGATACATCCAAAGCAGCAATAGCACGAAGAGACGAACTTGACAAAAAATGGAAGGAAAAGGAGAAAGAGATACAGCCTCAGGTAGAAGCTTTTCGCAAAAAAGTAGCTTTGGTGCCCGGCGAAGCTTTAAAATTTAGCCAATTTTCTGTTTATGAATCACGGCGGTTGATGAGCGTAATTGTCGACTACCAAAAAATGATGATGAAAAATATGCAATCGACTTCGCCGGATAATAAATAGGATGTCGGAGAGTTAGAGATTAGCTTCGTTATCGCTCACTGGTCATTTTTGTTTGGAGGCTTATGCTCAAACAGCGTTTGGCAACGCTTCCAAATAAATATGCCCTCTGCCTATAGGCGGAAGGCAATAAATTTATTTGCGGAGAGTTAGGGATTTGATTTTTGCCTTTTTTGCAATTAAAAATGGCTTTTTTTCGCAAATATAACAGATTTTTACATATTAATTTGGGGATTTTGGCAGAGTTTTGGCAGAGTCTTATAGGCCTTTAGTTGGTTCGTCTTTGCGTTTAGCCAATGATGCAGGCTATCGCAGTTCGCCTTTGAATAGTTAAATCAATAACCAATAGATGCGAAATTCCCGGTTGGGGTGAATTACGCCGATGCCGCAAATAAAAACAGTGCGATGATAAAAGCAAGGTTATAGATTATATATAGTATGAGTGTTAATGCCTTAAAAAATTTGTACTCTCTGCCTGAATTTCCTTTAGTTATCTTTCTTTTGATATTTTCTTTTTCCGCACCGATAAATTTAGAATAAGTATCAGCGGCAAAATCAATAGCAAGTTCCGTATCTCGTTTTGCAAATTCTACACTTGCGAGATAATGTTTAACGGCACTATCATATAAAATTCGTTTTCCATTATCATCAGAACTATTGTACAGTGGTAAGAGGTGGTTCAAATCTTCACCTGTGCCATTTTTTATTACCAATAGAAGCACATCATAAGTTTCATCCCCTTTTAAAAAGGATTCCGTGTCCATTGTTTCCCGGCGTGTAAAGGAAATATCAATACCATCACTGATTTGGTTTAATATTACATAGAATCTTAAAAAAAAAATTCTATATAAAATCCCGGCAGTAACAGACGTTGCCAATAAATAAAGGATTGGCGATAGGTGACTGGCAGATACGGCCCTTTTAATTTTACCAATGTCATTAGCAAAAATGGATAGACCGCCAATGGCTAAACCAATAATCCATAATGAAATACTGTCAGACTTTTCAAATACGTATTTAACAAGGTCTTTGTTTTTAGCGTTTACATCCTTAAATGTATCTCTGTATTGGTTAAAGGGTCTTTCTATCATGTGGTGACATTATTGTAAGTTAAATTATAGTTTAGGAAACAACACGCCTGTTAAGATTGCAAACTTTTTTGGAGGTGTAAAATGTGGAACATTATTATTAAGAATTAAAATATCACAATGTTGCGTTGAGTTTTGGGGTTGTTTAAAGGCACCTTTGTGCTAAAAATTCCTGTAATTAAACGGTAATTGTCCCTACGTCCGCAAACAAGTGTGACCTCGGTCGGGGTGTGAATTAAGGGGGCAACTAACATTATCTGTAAGGCCTATATAAAGGCTAAGAAACACTCAAATAAACCCAAAATTCATTGGTGTAGCATTATGTACGAGTAATGCCAATTAACTCCCGGTTAAGCCGGGGGTTTTGGTTAATACTTGTGTTGAAATTAATGTTTTTGATAGTGTCTCAATTTGGAAATTATTCGGAATTTTTAGATTCCTTTTTCAGTTTTCAATTTTTTCATCTCTTTTTCAACTTCCTTTTCAATTTCAGCTCTGGCTCCACTATTTCCAGCCGCCGCTATCATTGCTCTTGAAAGTCTATCACCAAACCCGATTATTTTATAAAAAATATTCAAAATAAAACCAAACATAAAGCACAGGAAAAAAAAGTCGATTAACCGATGGGCATCAAAATTTTTAGTACTCACATACGTAACGTAAGCAACCAACACCAATATGAGTACGGGATATTTCATTTTGGTGTTTGAAAGTACCCCTCCAATAAAAACAAATAAAATTCCAAAAAGTATCCACCAGTTACCAAAGAAATAAGCAAAAATTGAAACTCCAATTAACGTACCCCATTGGAGTGAAATAGATATTATTGTTGCAATAATATAGCGTAACCTTGAATTTGCCATGATGGTATTATTTTCTTCTTTTGTTTTTCAGAATTTGTATTTTTAATCTGCGTTCCTGTTCATTTTGTGAGATTCCGTACATACCCGATTCAAGGTTTTGATAATGTTCTCGTGCTTGTTCCGCTGTGGTCAAATCTAATTCATATCTTGCTGTTGCAGATTCATAACCTGTACTTTCAGCATATTCGTTCCAAAATTTACTATTGCCATTGATCTGCTTTGATATACTAATAGCGTCTTTCAGGTCATTTATGCCACCTGCCCAATCTCCAATTGCAAATTTGGCTAAATATCGGGCATAATACACATTAGCTTTGTGGGAATCAATAGAAATTGCTTTATCATAATCTCCAATAGCTTCTGGATAATACTCTAAATCATCAAGACACCCGGCTCTGTAATAAAACACATTTGCATCGTTATAACCGTTATCAATAGCCTCATCAAAAAAGTTTAAGGCATCTTTGAAGTTTCTTTTCTTGTAGCATTCTTTGCCGCTGATAAATGCCTCGTAACCGTAACGCCATCGGTCGTCGGCAGCGGTTTTGTTTGTCGGTTTCTTAAAGACTTTGTTTAGCCATTTCATGGTTGTTGGTTATAATTTTTATAATGCAATGGTTTAAGACTTCGGTTTTTTACAATTGCATACTTTCTTATTTGTAACTTTCTTAAAGTTCCTTTTATATAGAATAGTTTATAAGTGATTCTGATTTTTTTTTGCTCGTTAATAAATGATTTATACAACTCATAAAAATGGTTGTTATACGCCGACATCAAATTATTTTGATTTTCGTAAGCAACCGATGTTTGTAATAATGCGAGGTTAAGTTCTACAAGGTCTAAAACAGGCCTTAATGTTTTTAGGGTATCCATATTTTCCCGATTTAAGCTTAGAATAGGTTGAATGAAATAATCTTCTGTTACTTTGGGGTTTCTATAGTTTTCAGCTTCCGCATATTGTTTGATAATTTGTTCCAATTTTTGAAAATATAAACCGATATTTTCGGGTGGAGTAGTGTTATTAATATATAATCTGAATGGCTCCGTGGCTCTTTGTACTTTTTCCAATCCCTCGTTTCTTTTTTCGTTAACAGCAATATTTAATTCGATGAATTTGGTGCTGTCCTCAAAAGACTTATCATGATATTTGGAAACAACTGCTATGGCATCCCAAATATTATTGAAGGCACGTTCACGTTGATTCCTGTTCTTAAATGAAAAATTTTCAATGCCGCTGAAATAAGCATTAAATAAAACATCATACCCCATCTCTTTAATTACTCCGGCTGACGGAATTACTTTTTGAGAAATAGCAAATCCTCCGTTATGTTCGATAACTATCTGCTTTTGAAATTCTTTATAGCCTTTTGCTTGAATAAATAATCCGGCCTGTAAATTCTTTAGATTTATTTTCATCATCTTTCTATAGCTTCTTCTGTTACGAAATTTCGCTACAGCTTCAATAAAACCTTTTATAAGAAAACCTAAGAAAAATGTACTGATTGTAATTAAAACGTTAATGATGAATCTTTCGTCATCGGGTATTTTATTAGGAAGCAGCGTCAAAATCATGTATAAATATATATAATAATCAACCGCCTGACAAATCGTATTGCATAGGCGAATAGCTTAATAATATCAAAGACGAACTAATCCTATTTTTAAAGTATAGCTTTTTTTGTGTGTTCAAAAAGCGAAAATTTTTCACTTTTTGTTTGATTATTGGATTAAAATTCCTATATTTAGAGTATAGTAATAGCAACTCTAAAATTGTGAATTTTATGAAAATCCTTTATGTTCGTGTATCGTCAGTAGACCAAAACACCGACCGCCAACGTGCCTCAGATAATGAATATGATTATGTCGTTGAAGACCGTTGCTCCGGGGCGGTGTCTTTTTTTGAAAGGCAGGGCGGTAAGGATATTCAAAAGCTTATAAATAAGAAAGCAATCACATCTTTATCGGTGGTGTCGATTGACCGCTTAGGAAGAAACCTAATTGATATATTGAGTACTATTAGGCTCTTTACAGAAAAGCGCATTCCTATTCATTTTATATCACAAGGATTAACCACCCTTGATGCAGAAGGCAATGAGAATACCGTTTGCAGCTTAATAATTGGAATATTGGCCGCAGTCGCACAAATGGAAAGGGCACAAATAAGGGAACGCCAATTGGAAGGCATTAAAATAGCTAAAGCTAAGGGTAATGTATTTTTGGGTCGTAAAGCGGGCACCAATGAAGATATCCTTAAATTTCTAAGTAAACCTAAAAACAAACAAGCTCTTGAATACATAAAAAAGGGATATACGCTAAATGAGATTTCAAAAATTGTAGGCATACACGCCAACACTTTGACTAAGATTAAGAAGTTAGGGCTGCAAAGTGCCGCCTAATTTTAAGAAACAATATCTTGAAGATGACAAAAAATTTAAATTTCTCCTATCGATGTCTTATGCTATGTCCCCTGTCGGGGCAGTTTTTCTGCAAATAAACACTAAGTAGCTATATGACCCTTTAAAATTATCTTGATTTAGTATCAATTCCCGTACGTGGGGCAATAATTAGTGCTTTATTATAAGAGTTAGGGTACATGTTACAGCTGGTGTTCCTACCAAAAAGTACGTATTAATTCCACAAGGGTCTAAAAAGCCAGTACTTTCTGTCATCATGTACGGCAACGGAATCAAAATTACGACTGAATCTCTTAAAATCTTCGACCTTCATAAGGATCGCACCATCACTAAACAAGGTGACATCCATTTTGGTATCCTTTTGGTAGGTAAAGCCCGCTTGCGAGAACATGTGCAGAACCCGGCTGTTATCGTATTTTTTTTCGCCAAGTGAGTATTTCGCATCGGTGGTCATATAGTGTCCATAAAAATGAAAACCTAACGATTGATCTGTGTATTTATTAGGGTCTGTTGCGCCGGGGCTATGAAATATGAAATCTATTTCGTTATTGATGGAGATATAGACATCGTCGTTTTTAAGCAAATACTGAATTGGATGACGATATAAATAATCAGTTATTAAGCTGTCATTATCAAGGTTTACATTTACCCTTACGCCCGCAACACTTGTTTCAAAATTTGTATTCGGGTCAAGATTAGCCGGGGGAGCTATCG
>Ga0207132_1218_pt1 | contig 10379 bp, 7 predicted proteins | sample Alteio_BWMinHeat_14_FD_153554 | JGI IMG/M metagenome (GOLD analysis project Ga0207132, IMG submission 153554) | Enriched cells from forest soil in Barre Woods Harvard Forest LTER site, Petersham, Massachusetts, United States -... | ecosystem: Environmental > Terrestrial > Soil > Temperate forest >...
AACGGTGATGCCTGGAATTTTATAACCCACGATATGTCGCGAAGCAAGGCTTACCGCTGGGGCGAGGACGGTATTGGCGGCATCTGCGATAATGAACAACTATTATGTTTTGCACTATGCTTCTGGAATAAAAAAGACCCTATCATCAAGGAACGGTACTTTGGATTAAGCAATCCTGAAGGTAATCACGGCGAAGATGTAAAAGAATTGTATTACTACCTGGATAATACGCCTACGCATTCATATCAAAAAATGCTGTACAAGTATCCGCAAAGCGAATACCCGTATGCCTGGCTGGTAGGCGAAAATAAACGGCGGGGCCGGAACGATCCGGAATTCGAGTTGATAGATACCGGCATTTTTGACCGGGATGCGTATTTTGACATATTTGTCGAATACGCGAAAGATACCCCGGACGATTTGCTCATAAAGATCACCGTTAATAACCGGGGCGACAGTGATGCAGCGCTTAACGTTTTACCGACTGTTTGGTTCCGCAATACCTGGGCCTGGGGTTACGACGAGTATGTCCCGGAAATGATGGCCGACTCGCATGGTGTGATAGAAATATACCACAGGGAACTGGGGCAATTTTGGCTAAACGCCGAAGGTTCGCCCGAACTGCTTTTTTGCGACAACGAGACCAATACAGGGCGATTGTACAATTATGACAATGGCAAACAGTTTTTTAAAGATGGAATTAACGACTATATCGTTCACGGCGCCGACAGCATCAATCCCCAAAAAACCGGTACCAAAGCCTGTGTTAATTTCGACATAAATGTCCCTGCAAAACAAAGTGTAACACTCCGCTTAAGGTTGTCCAAAGACGCGAGCAACGGATTCGACGATTTTGACCTGCTGTTTGCTGCAAGGCAAAAAGAGGCAGATGAATTTTATGTCGATCTGCAGCATGGTAATAACGACGCTGATCGTCGCCTGATCCAACGGCAGGCATTTGCCGGTATGCTATGGAGCAAACAGTTTTACTACTATGATATTAATCACTGGCTTACCGGTGATCCTTCACAGCCTGTGCCACCGCCGCAAAGATTAGATAACAGGAACAGCAAGTGGACACATCTAAACACCAGGGACATTATTTCAATGCCCGACAAATGGGAGTACCCTTGGTTTGCCTCATGGGACCTGGCCTTTCATTGTTTGCCATTGTCGACACTTGATATGGCTTTTGCAAAAAACCAGCTCACCTTGCTTGTAAGGGACTGGTATATGCACCCCAACGGCCAATTGCCGGCTTATGAATGGGACTTTGGCGATGCCAATCCGCCGGTTCACGCCAAAGTGACCTGGAAAATTTATCAAAAAGACAAAGAAGCAAATAACGGCAAAGGAGATATTTATTTTTTGGAAAGGATATTCCATAAACTGATGCTCAACTTTACCTGGTGGGTGAACCGAAAGGATGCATCGGGCAATAACATTTTCGAAGGTGGATTTTTAGGGCTCGACAATATTGGCGTATTTGACAGAAACGCCCATTTGCCTGCGGGCCAGCAACTTGAGCAATCTGACGGCACCAGCTGGATGGCTATGTATTCGCTGAATTTATTGCGCATAGCAGCTGAGCTTGCAGTTGACAATAAGGCCTATAACGATATTGCCAGTAAGTTTTTTGAGCACTTTATATACATTGCCGGCGCAATGTCAAACCTGGGGCAGGATAATGAGGGCCTTTGGGACGATGCTGACGGGTTTTTCTACGACCAGATCCGTATGCCGGATAACAGCACACAAAAAATGCGGGTTAGGAGCCTCGTCGGCCTAATCCCGCTGTTCGCCGCCGAGGTGCTCGATGAAGATGATATTACTAATAATCCAATATTCGCTAACCGCATGAAATGGTTTTCCGAAAACAGGCCCGACCTGGCCGGGCTGGTATCCCGCTGGAATGAAACAAAACGACCGGGGAAACACCTGGTAAGCCTGTTACGGGGTTACCGGATGAAATCCTTGTTGAAGTACATGCTGGATGAAAAAGAGTTTCTCAGCCCCTATGGCATCCGCGCACTGTCGAGATATCATTTGGACAACCCCTATTATGTAAATGTTGATGGCTCCGTCTTTGGCATAAAATATACTTCCGGAGAGAGCGATAGCGGCTTATTTGGCGGTAACAGCAACTGGCGCGGGCCAATATGGATGCCGATGAACTTTTTGCTGATAGAAAGTATGCATAAATTCTATTTGTACTACGGCGATGATTTTAAAATTGAATGCCCAACCGGTTCCGGAAATTTTATGACCTTACAGGAGGTTGCAAACGAGCTTTATAATAGGGTTTCCAATATTTTCATGCGGGATGAGCATGGCCGCAGGGCAGTATTTGGTCACAATGTTAAAATGCAAACCGACCCTAATTTTAAAGATTACATTTTGTTCCATGAATATTTCGATGGTGATAACGGCAGAGGAGTCGGGGCTTCGCACCAAACAGGCTGGACAGGACTGATCGCTAACTGTTTGCATAGGTAAGCGAAAAGCGCCAATAACAAGTCGGCAGCCGTTCCAGTTAATCGCCAAAAATATGTTTTTCTGTTATTGTGTAAAAATGACACAATAAAATTTTGTAGTTCGGGTTTAATGATTTAGTTTTACGTAACTACATAAAATTATTCTTTAAACATGAACTATAACAGGCGTAAGTTTTTGCAAAGTACAGGAGTACTTGTGCTTGGCGGAATGGTTTTGCAAGGCAAAGCTACAGCATTGCTCAATTTTAGAGGCAGCCACCCCGTGGGCTTACAGCTTTTTACGTTTTTCGGCATTATCGACGATGACGTTAAAGGCACGTTAAGTAAGATTGCTGCCGTTGGCTACAAAGAAATGGAATCCGCTTTTAGCAAAAAGGGAGGCTATTATGGTATGAAGCCAAAAGAGTTTAAGGCTGTGGTCAATGATCTGGGTATGTCGTGGAAATCCCACCATGTAATTGGCGCCCCGTTTAAGCTTCCAAAAGGTTATAAAATGCCTGCCGGAGCCGATGGCAAACCCATGGTGATTCCCCCAATGCTAAATCTTAGGGATAATATGCAGGAGTTGGTTGACGGGGCCGCCGAAGGAGGCATACAATACCTAGTTTGCGCCAATTCGCCGACAGGCACGCTTGAGGAGATCAAGGCAACGGTAAAAACATTGAATAGAACCGGTGAAGCGGCTAAAAAGGCGGGCATGCAATTCTGCTATCACAATCATGATATGGAATTTCACCCGGTGAAAGGCAAAACCCCTTATCATTTGCTCCTGACCGAGACCGACCCCCAAAATGTAAAAATGGAGCTTGACCTTGCATGGGCCACCAAGGGTGGACAAGATCCCGTGGAGTTATTTAAGGCCCATCCAGGCCGTTTTCCCCTATGGCACGTTAAAGACCTGGATGCTTCACATAATGAAATATTGCCCGTCGGAAGCGGAACAATTGATTTCAAAAGAATATTTGATAAACAGGAGGTTGCCGGTATGAAGCACTTTTTTGTTGAGCACGATATGCCGAAGGACGCTTTTACAAGTATTAAAAGCAGTTACGCGTATCTTACGAAAGAACTGAAAGCATAAAGCAGATGGTTTAAAATTGCAAAGCCGCCCCGGTAATTACCGGGGCGGCTTTTGCCGTATATTAAAGTCGATAATCTGTCTTCATATGTCGAAACAAATACCGAACCTAAACGGCTTTTAGCTTTCCGCTTTTTCCTTAATTCTTTAAAAAGGACGCAGAAGGCTTAATCGCCATCCGGATACTTTTCACCCGATTTTTCACCCAGGTATAAATTGATGAATATTCAAGGTAGTTTCGGATAGTGTCGTCATTTCGGATTGCAGTTACCATGTCCCTGAGTATACTCCTAACCGGGGAGTTTTTGCTCACATCGCTCACGATTTCCTCAAGTCGGTCCGCATAGACAACCGCTTCGTCTTCATTGTCAAATACTAAAACGGTGTTATTCTTTCCTTTCACTTTAACGCCCTTGGATGGAAGGGGCAAACGATATTTTACAAAATCAGCAAAAGTTACCCGGGTTGGACCGGTAGGTGGTAGATTGATACGTAACATAACCTTAAAAATTAATCATGTAATTCTTTTTTATCTTGAATACCTCTGTACAAATTCGTCGTTCCATATGGAAACAATTATATCGTTTATTGCGAAATATTGCGTAGTAGATTTGTCATTTATTTCGTTCGACAAATCTTCCAGTTGCTCCGCATAGTTTATCGCTTCTTCCTCATCCCCGAACCTGAGTATCACACTGTTATTTATTTCGGCTCAACCCCGTTTGGAGGGGTTGGAAGTCCGAATTCCTCAAAAGATGTGAAGGTCAAATTCCCTTTTCCATTTGATGGTACGTTGATTTTTAGCATGTTACAATAGTTAGCAGTTAATCGTAGTACTGTGGCTCTAAATGATATACGAAGTTTACGAATAAAAGGTAACTATGTTTTGTTTTTTTATAAACAAACTTTAATTGCGATAAAAAATCTAGTACGATATCAAACCTCCTGTTTCTTTACAGCATTGATATACACTATAAGGACAACATTTATGCCAAAATACATTCCCTAAATGAAATTAATATGAATAGCCCACGATATTTTGAAATAATGTTTCGTTTAGGTATTTTGAGGCTGGAATAAATTACTTTATCTGCTAATGACAAACATCAAACCTGAGCAATTAAAGAGGGTGCTAAAGCCTGTCCACCTTTGGGCAATAGCCGTAGGTTTGGTGATATCAGGCGAGTATTTTGGATGGAACTTGGGCTGGGGCGTTTCGGGCACCATTGGCTTCCTGATAGCAACTTTGGTGATCACGCTGATGTATATAACCTTTATTTTCAGCTATACCGAACTAACCACAGCTATACCGCACGCAGGAGGGGCCTTTGCTTACGCCTACAGGGCTCTCGGGCCGTTTGGCGGCCTGGCAGCCGGTTATGCCACGCTGATCGACTTCCTGTTTGCCACGCCCGCAATTGCCTTTGCCCTGGGCGCTTATCTGAATTTTCTTTGGCCTGTTGTCCCGGTTTTATATTCGGCCCTTTTTTTTAACCTGGTATTTATCGGCGTAAATATTTTAGGAGTTAAGGAATCGGCGGCGTTTTCTGTTTTTATCACCATACTTGCCGTTGCCGAGTTGTTGCTCTTTATGGGAATTGTTTCCCCACATTTCAAAATGTCTAATTACCTGGGTAATCCCATGCCATTTGGCTGGGCCGGTGTTTTCGCTGCGTTGCCGTACGCGGTTTGGTTTTACCTGGCGATCGAAGGTGTGGCGATGGTGGCTGAGGAAGTGAAGGAACCAAAACGCAATATTCCGAAAGGTTATATATCGGGCCTGGCAACGCTGGTATTCCTGGCTTTGGGAGTTATGATCTTCACCGGAGGACTAACCGACTGGCGCAGGTTCAGCAAACTCGACTACCCTTTGCCTGAGGCTATCAGTATTTCGCTTGGAAAGGGAAACAGTTTAACAAGAATTTTTGCAGGCATAGGGCTTTTTGGCCTTATTGCATCGTTTCACGGCACCATCCTTGCTTCATCGAGGCAGGTTTTTGCCATGGCCCGAAGCGGTTATATGCCACGATTTTTGTCTGCTGTAAACCATCGGTTCAAAACACCGCATTGGGCGCTTATTGCAGGCGGCTTGATCAGCTTTATCGCCCTTTTTACCGGAACCACCAGCCAGGTCGTTGAAATATCGGTAATGGGAGCAGTAGTTATGTACATGATGAGTATGATCAGCCTTTTTGTCCTCAGGGCTAAAGAACCCGCGTTGGAGCGACCATTCACAGCGCCTTTTTACCCTGTATTTCCGTCAATTGCATTGATCATATCAGCGATTACGTTATTCGCCATGATCTATTTCTATTTAGAGCTAAGCCTCAGTTTTTTTAGCGGACTGGCTGCTGCTGTTTTGATATTTGTATTAATGGGAAAACATAAAGTGAAAATAACGGATGACGTACTTCTTGAAGAAGCCGAAATATTGATCCGCAACTAATTATGTCTTATCAATTCACCATACGCGATATAGTTTACCGGTTTGATGACCTCAGGACCTTGCTGGCAAAGGCTTCGCCATATCGCACCGGAGATGTTCTGGCCGGCATTTGTGCTGAAACCTACCAAGAACGCGTGGCGGCACAAATTGCGTTGGCTGATGTCCCCCTAAAAACATTTTTAAGCGAGATACTAATCCCATATGAAAAGGACGAAATTACCCGGTTGATCATTGACGGTCACGATATTGCGGCATTTAACAGCATCAGCAGTCTAACAGTCGGAGAATTTCGCGATTGGTTGTTAAAAGACGAAACAGACACCGCTGTATTAAAAGATATTGCAGCGGGTATTACGCCCGAGATGGCCGCGGCTGTATCAAAACTGATGCGGAACCAGGATTTGATTGCTGTAGCGAAAAAATGTGAGGTAATAACAAGTTTCAGAAATACCATAGGGCTGAAAGGCCGTTTTTCAACCCGCTTGCAGCCGAATCATCCGACCGACGACCCAAAAGGCATCGCAGCAAGCGTGATCGGGGGTCTGCTTTATGGCAGCGGTGATGCTGTGATTGGAATTAACCCCGCTACCGACAGCCCCACGGCAGTAATGAGTTTGCTGCATTTGGTTGATACTTTGCGAAATCAATTCGATATCCCAACCCAGTCATGCGTTTTAAGTCATATTACGACAACTTTAGAGCTCATCAATAAAGGCGCACCGGTTGATCTGTGTTTCCAGTCGATAGGCGGAACGGAACTCAGTAATTCGAGCTTTGGTATAAACCTCGCATTGCTTGATGAGGCTTACGATGCTACGCTATCGTTAAATCGGGGTACAATCGGCAAAAATGTAATGTATTTCGAAACCGGCCAGGGCAGCGAGCTGTCGGCGAACGCCCATCATGGCGTCGATCAGCAAACCTGCGAGGTGAGGGCCTATGCCGTCGCCCGGAAATACAAACCATTGTTGGTAAACTCCGTTGTGGGTTTTATAGGGCCCGAGTACTTGTATGATGGGAAGCAAATCACCAGGGCGGCTCTTGAAGACCATTTCTGCGGTAAGCTTCTTGGCTTGCCGATGGGCGTTGATATTTGCTACACCAACCACGCAGAGGCCGATCAGGATGATATGGATAATTTATTGACATTGCTGGGCGTGGCCGGCTGCAATTTTATTATGGGGATACCTGGTTCTGACGATATTATGCTTAATTATCAGTCGACATCGTTTCATGACGCGCTATATTTGAGAAAAGTTTTAGGACTAAGGCCCGCACCAGAATTTGAGCAATGGCTGATAAAGCAGGGCATTATTGATGGAAACGGGCAACTTTTACAGGTTGGCGCATCGCATAAATTATTATCAGGAGGGTTTTTGACATGAGTACGGAAATTATTCAGGCAGATCCGCTAACCGCCTTTAGCCAATTTACACCAGCCCGGATTGCAATTGGCCGCGTTGGAACCAGCATACCGATAAAAGAATCACTTCAATTTAAGCTGGCTCACGCACACGCTCGTGATGCGGTTTATTCTGTTTTAGATACTGATGGGCTATCAAACAGCCTTAAGGTGTTTGATCTGCCTGTTTTGCTTTTGCACAGCAGGGCAGTTGGCCGGCATAAATATTTGAAGCGGCCAGACCTCGGACGGCGACTGAACGAGGAATCGGAAAAACAATTAGTGGATTACGGCTCAGGTTTTGACATTGCCATTATTATGGCCGATGGCCTTTCGGCAACCGCAGTTAATGAAAATGCATTTGGTCTGCTCGAACGATTGCTGCCTATGTTAAGGGCATCAGGGTTGAAGATCGCCCCCCTATGTCTCGTCGCTGAAGGGAGAGTTGCGATAGGGGACGACATCGGTCATATTTTCAAAGCGCGGCTGTCGCTTGTTTTGATTGGCGAGCGGCCGGGATTAAGCTCTGCCGACAGCATGGGAGCATATCTGACATTCAATCCCCGCCCGGGTTTGACCGATGAGTCGCGCAATTGCGTTTCAAATATAAGGCCGCAGGGTTTAAAGCATAAACCTGCGGCCCAGAAAATTTTCTACCTCGTAACCGAAGCCCTTAAAAGAAAGTTGTCGGGCGTCGCTTTAAAAGACAATGCCGGATTGATTGGTCATTGAATCCTTGGGGCACTTAAGTCATTTTTTTTTCGGACTTTCCTGACTTTCCGACTCCGGACTTTATTAATAATCCTCCTGTTTGATATAACCGGCGAGAGAAAGTGGCCCGCCGTTTCTGCGGCTCACGAATACCGATGCATGTCCCTGGGGGGTGATTTCCATTTTGATCCGCTTAACATCGGCCATATTTGTATTCGGCTTGATAATCACATCCATGACCCCATTTTTTCCCTTCACCACGTCAAAATCAAATTTGGTACAGTCGAATTTTACGGGACCAGTGTGCCCCGGTAAATTAGCAACAAGGGTATCTTTAGCAATTGCCACATCATATTTATGATAATTTAAAGGCATTTTACCTTTGTTTGTGGCTTCAAAAACAAAATCTTTGCTGTTTACCAGGTTTTTCACTTCTGTGGCCTTCATTTGTTTATCGTCTTTCGACGATTGCTGGGCCTTTACCGTATTTAAACCCAATAGAAAAAGGGCTAATACGAACAAAAATTTACTTGCGTTTTTCATTTCATTAGATTTTAAATGTTCATAATTAGACACAAAAACCTATTAATGAAAAACAAAATTCATACCACACTTAATTAAAAAGACAGAAAATATATGTTCAAGCTAATTTTTGGTAACGATGTCACCCTGGAACGATATCGGATCACGATTTGAGCTAATGACTAACAGCGAGGCGTACCCCTCTGGGGACACGTTCAGGATCATTTGCTGCACGTCCTTCCAATCGGTGATATCCTTGTCCCTGGGTTTAATCGTAATTTCCCATCCTCCCTTTTTCAATTCCCTTTGTTTATAATTAAAATTAGTTGAAGTAAATTTTATGCCGCCGTCGTCTGACCCAATGGGAGGAGCCAGGTGAGCGACGCCGAAATAAGGCAGAAATGCAGTAACGCTGTCCTTTCTGATTTTAAGGTCATAAGTGGATGTCAGCACCCTGGTTGCACTGCCCTGTGGTATCGCATAATTAGCTTCGAAGCTAAAGTTGCTATTATCGACCATTTTCTTTACCTCGGCTTGTTTTTCAGCCTTTCGCTGGCTCCTGGAGTTTTGAGCGCCGGCAGTTTGCCAGCCAGTAAATATCAGTATTGATACTACCATTAACTTTGCTAATTTTTTCATCTTTATTTTATTTAAATAAATACAATTAAGTAATTACTGTATAAGATGCAGGGCTGCGGTAAATTCCATATAAAATTAACGATCAAACAGGTAAATTTCATATCAGTTTAATAAAAATATAAAAAGCTGTCTTTTAGGGCAGCTTTTTACGTGACGACTTGCGCCCGTTTCATTTTTTTATAGCCTAACTCAAATCAAGCTGACACTCCTATTAACAAATTCTGTAAGCTCGGCACCGGTTAATAAGCCTTGCGACAATAAAGCCAGGTCAAATGCTTGTTTCGAAAGCTGGGTCTGGACCTCTTCGTTCTCCTCATTAGCGATACGGCTTATCAACTTATGGTTGCCGTTTATAATCACCTTATAATTATCGGGCATGTTTCCATAAAAGCTCATACCACCTCCCATGGCGGCCATTTCTTTCATCCTGCGCATAAACTCGTCCATGGTTACAGTAACCGGCAACTCGTCCGGGTTTAAGCTTTCCAATTCAACTTTGTAGGCAGGTTTGTTTATCGCCTTTTCAAACACCGTTTTTACTTTGGCCGATTGTTCTTCAGTCAATACATGCTCGGGCGCGTCTTCTTTTTTGATCAATTTATCGGCAACGTCTGCATCAACCCGTTTGAACGATGTTTTTTCAAGCTTATGCTCCACGTGACCGATAAAATGATTGTCGATCGGGGAGTTCATTAACAAAACATCATATCCTTTTTTGGTCGCCGACTGGATAAAAGCATCCTGCCTGGCCGGATCATTGGTATAAATGTAAACCAATTTGCCGTCTTTGTCGGTTTGCTCCGGCTCAACTTTTTCCTTATATTCAGTCAAAGTATAGTTTTCTTTTTTGGTATTGGTCAGGAGCACAAAGTCTTTGGCTTTATCATAAAACTTATCTTCGCTTATCATGCCGTATTTTACAAACAGGCCGATGTCGGTCCATTTTTCTTCATAGGCTTTGCGGTCATTTTTAAACAGTTCCGCCAATTTATCAGCTACCTTTTTAGTGATATATGTATTTATTTTCTTCACGCTGCTATCGGCCTGCAAGAAACTGCGTGATACGTTCAGCGGGATATCCGGCGA
>Ga0207132_1219_pt1 | contig 10371 bp, 11 predicted proteins | sample Alteio_BWMinHeat_14_FD_153554 | JGI IMG/M metagenome (GOLD analysis project Ga0207132, IMG submission 153554) | Enriched cells from forest soil in Barre Woods Harvard Forest LTER site, Petersham, Massachusetts, United States -... | ecosystem: Environmental > Terrestrial > Soil > Temperate forest >...
GCAGTTTGCCATTTTTAGCATTTGTCGGTTTCGTTTTTTTTAGACCTGTTAAGCCCCGTAGAGCCTTATCTAAAGATCAGCGTACAAAGATATTCACTTTTGGCTCGGTAATGTTTGATGCGCAGGAACGGCAGCTGGTAATAAATAAAAAAAACATAGAACTAACTGGAACTGAAACGCGGCTACTGCTCATTTTCGCGTTATCTCCTAACGAGACTATAGAGAGACGCCGGTTGCAAAAAGAGATATGGGAAGACGAAGGTGTTATTGTGGGGCGTAGTTTGGATATGTTTATATCAAAACTTAGAAAAAAGCTGGAGCTTGATCCTAACATCAACATTGTTGTTGTACGCAGCAAGGGATATAAGCTGGAGATTAACGAATAAGAGGCAGCTGCGACTTTTAAAACAACAAAACCCCAATATTGCTATCGGGGCTTTGTACTCAGAGCGGGAATCGAACCCGCACTCCGTTTACGGGAACAGGATTTTAAGTCCTGCGTGTCTACCAGTTCCACCATCTGAGCATGGCCATGTTAATTCAGTTTATTATCCATGCAGGTAAATATAACCTCTTAACAATAAATCCCTTCTTTTGGAAGGGATTAGAGCGAAAGACGAGATTCGAACTCGCGACCCCGACCTTGGCAAGGTCGTGCTCTACCAACTGAGCTACTTTCGCGTTGGGAGTGCAAATATAGCCAGAAATGGATATTCTACAAGAAGTAATTTTATTTTTTTCGATTTTTTGCCATAACTAGCTGCAATTCAAAGTGATATGCGGCAGTAAGAGTGTGTTGTCCGCGGGATCATGCACCCCCTGGAGTGGGACTGGCACACCCTTCATGCCCGGCTTTTAAATGCCCGACTAAAATGAACAGGTGAAATTTTTGATGAAAATATTACACCCTTTCGTACAGCAATTCCGTATAACATCGGTGTAACGATCTTGTTAAGCGGTTAAACCTTAACAGGTTGTTAAAGTTTAAATTATAAATAAGTAATAGAGATTTAATCATGAAAAGGCTAACACATAGACCCATTTTTAACCCGGCAGTTTTTGGGTTCCCTACTATCTTTCAAGGCAGGGGCGTAACGGTTACCGTTACCCGAAATACGGACTTCTATGATGTGCGTATCGATGGCATGAACGTGGCAAAAATTAAATTTGACGATGTCAGCTTCGCGTGGCGCCTGGCTCACGGCGACCTGTACGATCATGACCTGGTAAAGGAGATCGGCGAGCGGATCGAGGCGAAATATAACTGAATTTAATCGCCCGCCTTCAATGCCGGGTCGAAATAACCACGGGTTTTTATTTTATTATCTTCTGTATGGTGCTGTTCCCATAATCCGCTACATAGATATTACCTTTAACATCTACTGCCACACCATATGGATGGCTAAATAAAGTAGCGGTCGACGAACTTCCTACGGCGCCGGCTAAGGTGGTTACCACACCTGCGGGGCTGATAAGCCGTATGGCATTATTGCCGTAATCCGCCACATAAATGTTTCCCGCTGCATCCACCGCTATCCCGGGGGCTCCATTAAACGACGCTGCAATGCCTGTGCCGTCTGCCGAACCGGGCGAACCGCTGCCGGCCAAAGTCGTTACACTTCCTGCGCTGATCTTCCTGATCACATTGTTGCCGTAGTCGGCCACGTAGACATTGCCAGCGGCGTCGACAGCCACACCAGTCGGCTGGCTGAATTCGGCCGTTGTATCAACACCGTTGGTATTACCCTGGGTAGTGTTGCCGGCCAAAGTTGTTACCATGCCGGCGGGACTGATCTGCCGTACAAGGTTGTTGCCGTAATCGGCCACGTACACATTACCCGATGCATCGACTGCTACGCCTTCGGGATAGTTAAAAGTAGCTGCTGATGCGGGTCCGTTGGTATTGCCCGCTGCCCCGCTGCCGGCAAGGGTAGTCACAACCCCGGAAAGGGTGATCTTGCGTATTAGGTTATTATTTGCATCGGCGACGTATAGGTTACCTGATGCATCGATGGCAATCCCGGCCGGCTGGAAAAATGAAGCGTATGCGCCTGTTCCGTTATTCGAACCCGGCGCAATGCTCCCGGCGAAGGTGGTTACCACGCCGGCCGGGCTGATCTTGCGGATAGCGTTATTTCGAAAATCGGCAACGTACACATTTCCCGAAGTATCGGCGGCCAAGCCGGTCGGGTTGTAAAAGGAAGCGCCTATGCCGGTGCCGTCAACATTGCCCTGGGTACCGTTCCCGGCGATGGTGGTGATTGTAACAGAAGTTGTTGCCGGTTTGTTATTTGGCAGCCACTCCTTACCGCAGGAGCTAAGTATTAAGGCCGTGATGATCAGGAGAAATAGAAGATTTTTTTTCATTCAACAGGGTGCAACCGCAACAAATTTACTATTTATTGGCGGTCGAAGTTAAAAATATGTACGGTCTGCGCGTAATTGCTATTCAATCTGCGAGGCGCCCCAAACATAGTATATTTTGTCGCAGTAACAGCACCAGTATCTCCTTACCGGTAACCAAAAAAACAGCGCCCGGATGTAAAAGGGACGATGAACCCTCGCAATAAAGGGGTGGTTACAAATTTTGCAAACGGGAAACGGGTGCGGAATTGGTTGATCTGTTTCCATTTAAATTAATTGGTACTCAAAGATAAGCGTGGATTGAGCAGTATTATATTAAAATTGAATTAGAATTCGAAAAAGGCGCCGCCTTTTTTTGTCGATAGACAGTTATCCTAATTATTCACCCATCGTCTAAAACAATGGAATGTCATATCGCTAAAACTTAAGCGGGTGCCGGATGTTAATCAGCATTATAAAGATTAATTATCATGAAAGCTCGGCTGATTATTATTGCAGGATGCAGTATTTGTATTTTGAGCGCCTGCTCCGGAGACCATACGTCTCAAAACAGCAAAGACACGGTGATCAATACCTATAAGGTAGAAAAAGACACCTCGAAAATGGATACCGCTAAGATCAACAGCGCCGATAAAAGCGCCACGGGAGGCGCCGGTAATTCAAGTGACACTGCAAAAAAAAGAAAATCCGAAAAGTAGCCGGATCACCATAATCCAGTTACGTTATCATTTGGCGCAACCGTTTTGCTTATTCTTTTATGGGTGATTTGAATCCAGGTTATAGCCGCTTTTTTCGTACAACACCGCAATTTTATTTTCTTAATTTTAGCTGTGCCAATATTCTGAATTTTAATTTTTAAAGATGAATATAAGAAATTCGCTATTGATCGCGCTTATGACTAGTGCGGCTGTTACTTCCGTTTCAGCCCAAAACAAGGCAATTACCGTTCCAGGTATCCCGTTCCCTTTATCCATCGAAAACAAACCGCTGAATTATTCGGTAAACGGAGGCGTTTTAACGATTGAAGCAGGCGCCAAAACCGACATGTTCAGGGACCCGAATGTTACCTATAATACCGATAATGCGCCAAAGCTGCTCTTCACACCTGATGACGACTTTGTTTTAACCGCGAGAATCGAACATGATTTTATCTATAAGTGGGACGGAGGCGCCATTGTTTTAAAGGCTGACGGGCTCCACTGGATAAAGTTTTGCTTTGAAAAGGACTATACCGGGATACACAGGGTGGTAAGCGTGGTGACCAATGATATTTCGGACGATTGTAATTCTGTCGCCCGCACCCAAAACTTTGTTTTTTATAAAATTGCGAAAGCCGGCAATGTGATCACTCTCTATTTTTCGGGCGATGGGAAGAATTGGTACCTGGTACGGCATTTACAGTTCAATGCTAAAGGACCATTAAAACTCGGCTTCCTTGCGCAATCGCCGACGGGTACTCGCAACAAGGTTATGTTTTCAGCAATTACCTATCAGCATAAAAAAATCAAGGACCCATATACAGGAGAGTGAGTGATGCCCTAAACCTGGAGGCCAAGTTTGTGAGGCGATAAGAGTTTGTTAATACTTCTTAAAAATATTTAAGAAGATTGTCATCATAACAGATTTGATACAAAAACTATGCGCCTGTTACTTGTTCGGTCTATATCTTTGAACTCCGCAAACGATAATTAATATGAAACCGCTATTTTTAACACTCGCATTTAGTTTTTTTGTTTTGTTATCGACAGCACAAGAAAACGTTGGACAAACGACGGTTACCGAATGGCAGTACGGCAAAAACGGTGCACTCTCCATAACCTACGACGACGGCTCATATAACCAGTTTAAATATGCGCTGCCGATAATGGAACGCCTGGAGCTGCCCGCAACCTTTTTTATTATTACCGGCGGGATACCCGGCTCAAAATATCATGGAAAATTTATTGGCCGGCCGGTAGAAACTATAATAGCCGAAACAGCCACCATTCCAACTAATGAGCAAAATTTTTTGGAACGATGTTCAGCTGCAGGTTATTTGGGCTATAAGGGTACTATAACCTTTCATACAAAAGCAGCGGGCCTTTACGATTCGCACCGAACTGCGCTGGCATTTAAGATGATGGACTCACTTTACGCTAAAGTCCGTCATGGCGATTTTGAACCGGGCTACCAGCCCTGCGATGAATATTTGCAGGAAAAAGGCTCCACCTGGGACGACTTTCGCCGTGATGCCGCAAAGGGTTATGAATTCGCAAGCCATTCTATCACCCACGCGGGGATGCCTGGTCTCGATTCGATAAATATTGCTTACGAGCTTACGAAAAGCAAGGAGGAAATGCTGAATCAAATGGGGGCGAAGTATACCTTTTCGTGCGAGGTGCCTTATGGCTATGAAAATGACCGGGTGATGCAAATCGCTTATAAAATTTACCCTGCTTTGCGCAACCGCATGCCCGAACCCTGGCTGAAGGAGATCGATCGCCCCAGCAAAAAAACACCCGGCGCGCCGGATAAAGACTATATCCAATGGCAGCGCGAATGCAATACCAGGAGCCCGCTGCCGCTGATGAAATCATGGGTAGATACGGCAGCGGCAAGAAAGGACACCTGGCTGGTGCTGGTGATACACGGTGTTGAAGGCCTCGGTTACCAGGCGCTTCCTGCTTCGGAGTTTGATGAATATTTTCAATATATAAAAAGTAAAGAAAAAGGCGATCTGTGGATAGCAACCTTCGGTGATGTGACTAAATATATGCGGGAACGCGAAGCAGCCGCAGTTAAATCGCAATATCTTAAACACCAGGTGAAGATAAAGCTAACCCACTCGCTTGATAAAGTTATGTATGATGCTCCTTTAACCCTTAAGACCTATGTTCCTTCCAAGTGGTCGGAAGCCAGCATCTGGGAAGGAAAGAAGGGTCACCGGATAGAAATATTGCATGATGCCAAAGGCAATTATATTATGTATGAGGCAAAGCCCAATGACGGGGAAATTACAATATCGGGGACCTAATATTTTAGATTTGACAACTTTTCAAATTTGTCAAATCTGCCGGCTCCTGCTATGAACTATGAACCCCAACCAAAAACTTCATCGTGTCGACCCCATCGGCGTAATCCCATAAAGCGGGCTGCTGGCTTTTGCCGAATCCAACTACTTGGTTTTTAATGTTTAAGTGAATTGAACTAGCAACACATTGTATTTGGCTGCTATCCTCATTCAGCTTCAGTTCGGCTGATGGCAGGTCATCGTAGTATTCAAAATACAAAACCGCCAGGGGCGAGGCCAGCCTGCTATCTTCTTTCAGCAGCAAAAAACCATTATCCAAATGTTTGTCGCTGTTTACCAGGTAGATCGACTTATTATAATCGTAATTGTTATTGTATTTGTGGTGATTGATGATCGGCTGATAGTGCTCTATCGATTCAAAAAAGAAATTAAAAATATAGCCTTTCGGTACGAGTAATTTAGAAACATTCCGACACCCTAACCCGAAATAATCAAAAATGTCATGTCCGAGACTAGAAAGCTGCTCAGCAGTTTCATTCCCGGTGAGCACTGCTATACTGTTGCGGTTCTTGCGGATAATATGTGGAACTTTGCCAAAATAATATTCAAAATAACGGGATGTATTGTTACTACCGGTAGCAATTATCGCGTCGAAATTTTCGAGCCTCTCAACAAAAGTATATTGGTCCTTAAAACTCTCCTCAATTGCAGTTAGCATTTCCAGTACATATCTAACAAGCCTTGCATCCTGGCTCGATGCCTTTATCAACGCATAGTTGCCGGTGACCAGTGTACATAGTATGTCATGAAATCCCACCATCGGGATATTGCCGGCCAGTATGAGTCCTATTCTTTTACCATTTCTTGTTTCGCCGAGTGCGTAATTAACAAGCCATTTGGTCAAATCTGGTTTATTCAGGGCATGCCCGGTTGCGGTTACCGCCCTTAAAACGTTCTCCATGTTGAACCAGGCATTATATTGTTTTTCATTGTCTATAAGGTCTAATAGTTTTTGGTTTGGATTGGATAGCTGTAACCCTAATTCAGAAAATACGTTTATTAGCTGTGATTTATTTAATTTTGACATATATATGGTATGGATTGAGACCCATAAAACCTTTTTTTGTTATATTTGCATGTCCCGTTATTGTGGACAAAGGTACTCGAGATTATAAGATATAGAGAAATATGGCGATTAAAATCACCGATGAATGTATAAATTGCGGAGCTTGCGAACCCGAATGCCCCAATAATGCTATTTATGATGCCGGCGCCGCATGGCGTTTTTCGGACGGTACAGGGCTAAAGGGGTTAATAGATTTCGGCGATGGTAATACGTTGAATGCCGAAGAAACACAGGCTGCATTGTCGGATGATATTTATTATATTGTGCCCGATAAATGTACCGAATGCGTAGGTTTTCATGATGAACCACAGTGTGCTGCGGTGTGCCCGGTTGATTGCTGTGTTGACGACGAAGACGTTCGCGAAACTAAAGAAGAGCTGCTCGCCAAGAAGGAATGGCTCCACATGGATGAATAACCGATTGTAAAATATTGAAAAAAGGGGATGGTATGATGGTATGCCTTCCCTTTTTTGTTGCCGCAACTTTAACCTTATGCTTTCGTACACAGCCTGATTTTTATGGAATACGGAATTTGTAACCTTTCTATTGTCCCCCTAAGGGCTGAACCTAATGAGCGGAGCGAACAGGTATCGCAGGTGCTATTTGGCGAAATATTCGAAATAACCGAGTGGAAAGACAATTGGGTAAGTATCATTACGGCTTATGATAATTACAAGGGTTGGATAGGGCGGCTGCAATTTATTATGCTGGGCCATTTGGCCTTTAAAAGATTTAAGCAAACGCCGCCACCGCTTACCTTCCGACCTGTTACCCAGGCATGGAAAATAGCCAACAATAGTGTCCTTTATCTTCCGGTTGGCAGTTCCCTTGCCTTTTTAGAAGGCACCACCTGCCGTATCGGCACCGAGCAGTTTGAAATTATAGGCGAGATCGGTGAGTCTGAAAACCTGGTGGTTACCGCTACGTCGTTTTTGAATGCACCCTATTTATGGGGCGGACGTACTCATTTCGGCATCGATTGCTCAGGCTTTACACAGGCAGTTTTTAAATTACAGGGTATAAACTTGCTTCGCGATACCGGATTGCAGGTTGAACAGGGCTATACGGTAAACTCGTTGCATGATGCAAGGTTAGGCGATCTTGCTTTTTTTGTGAATACCGAAGGGAAAACCGTTCATGTCGGCATGATGCTGAATAACGAACGGATCATCCATGCTTCGGGAAAAGTCAAGATCGACACGATTGACGAAATGGGCATTTACTCCGAAGAGCTAAAACGCTATACACATAAATTGAGTGTAATCAAAAGGATGTTTTAATTGTCAAACAACACGTCCCACACAATTACTTTTTTATCATCGCTTACAGAAATCAGCTGATTACCGTTCCAGGCGATTTTATTTATAGAAAGCTGGTGACCCGGATATCCTTTCTCCCGACTGATTATCTTGTACAGCTTAAAATCACTCGCGCCCCATATTTTAATGCTCTTATCCATGCTGGCGGTGGCAAAGTAGGGTAGGGAGGGATGAAAAGCAATGTCATTAACGGCAAATAAATGAGCTGGGATGTTTTGGAGCAGCTCGTACGAACGGGCATCCCATATTTTGACCTGTGCATCGCGACTGCCGGAGGCAAGAAAGTCGCCCGAAGGAGCATATTGAACCGAAAAAACCGGCATCGTATGGCCGTATAATATATTGATAAGGGTATAATCCAACAGATCATAGATGTAAACCTGGTTATTCCTGCCTGCAAAGGCTACCTGTTTTTCGCCAGGCGAGACGCTGACGCGCCGGATTGTGTCGTGCGAAACGTTTACCGTATGTAATAGTTCTAAGGTTTTGAGGCTCCATATCGAAATAGTGCCATCTTCAGAAGCTACCAACAATTCCTGTTTGTGATCAACCGTTTTAATATCGAAAACCGGCTTTTGGTGATGCTTTAAAGGTGGCAGTAGCTTTTCATGTATAAAATCAAAAACCAATACATCCCCATTTCGCAATCCGGCGAACAATAGCGGGGTATTGACCGGGCCATGAATAGCGTAAATGGATGAGGATACCGGGAAAAGGACCTTTATAAACGAATAATTTTCCAAGCTCCATTCAACCAGGCCCTTATCGTTGCCTCCAGTAAACAATATCCCAGGCTTTCGCGAAAGCTCCAGGGTAAATATTGGGTTCCCGTGACCGGTTAGCTCTGCGGTTTTTTGTACAGTAATCATTTTTTTAGTGGCAGTTGCAGTTGCGCAGTTGCAGTTATCAAATCATATAGGCAAAAACTATTTACAACTCACCATTCACTACTCACCAACTACCTGTGTCTCTCTTCCAGGTTTCTCGCTATTCTCTCCAGGTCAAGGCCTTTTTCGCGAAGCAAAACAAGAAGGTGGAAAACCAGGTCGGATGATTCGTTGACCATATCGGTTTCGGTTTCATTCAAGGCTGCAATGACTGTTTCAACAGCCTCTTCTCCAACCTTTTGTGCTATTTTATTTAAACCTTTGCTATGCGGTTTGTTTACATACGATCCTTCTTTAGGATTTGTATATCGGTCGGCGACGATATTTTCCAGCTCAAAAATAAAATTGTGGTTATAGTCGGTTTTAAAGCAGCTGCGCGAGCCGGTGTGACAGGTTGGGCCGTCTGCTTTAACTTTAATAAGCAGGGTATCATTATCGCAGTCGATATGAATACCATCCACATGCAGGAAGTTTCCGCTGGTTTCGCCTTTTGTCCACAACCGCTCTTTGGAACGGGAGTAAAAGGTGACGATCCTTTCAGCAACTGTTTTATCATAAGCTTCCCGGTTCATATAGCCAAGCATCAGCACCTCCAATGTTTGCTTATCCTGTATAATTACGGGCACCAGCCCATTAGTTTTATCGAAATCTACATTCATATACTGATTCTTTTCTTGCCTGCCCGGAAATGTGTCTGTGAGGACACAGACACAGGAGACGGACATTAGACACGGTGTTTAAACTTCCCTGACTTCAATATTATTTTGCCTCAATATCTTTTTTAAATCCGGTATCAATATCTCGCCATAATGAAATACCGATGCTGCCAGGGCCGCGTCGACGTTGCTTTGCTCAAACACATCGACAAAGTGCTGCACATTTCCCGCCCCTCCCGATGCGATCACCGGGATGCCGACTGCATCGTTAACTATCTTTAACAAAGGGGTATCGAATCCGCCTTTGGTGCCGTCATGATCCATTGAGGTCAGTAATATTTCACCGGCGCCGCGGCTTTCGGCCTCCTTTATCCAATTCAACGTTTCTCTTTCGGTGGGTATCCTGCCGCCATTCAGGTGTACAATATTTAGGCCTTCGGTAAGTCGGGTATCGACGGCCACGACCACAAACTGCACGCCGAATGCGCCGGCCAACTCATCTATAAACCCGGGATTGCGCACCGCTGCCGAATTGATTGAGATCTTATCGGCCCCGGCATTCAATAATGCATCTGCATCGCCAATCTCATTTATACCGCCGCCAATAGTGAACGGGATATTAATCTGCCTGGCAACTGCTTTCACCAGTTCGACCATTGTTTTTCTGCGTTCGTGGGTAGCGGTTATATCTAAAAATACCAGTTCATCAGCGCCCTGGCGCGAATAATTCCATGCCAGTTCAACTGGGTCGCCCGCATCGCGCAGATTTACAAAGTTTACGCCTTTTACGGTGCGACCGTCTTTAACGTCGAGGCAGGGAATGATTCGTTTCGAGAGCATGTTAATAATTTGTCATTGCCAGGTGAAATTTCAGGAAACTCTTAGGGTATAATGGCTGCAAAAAGTCATGTCATTTCGACCGTAGGGAGAAAACTTATACGTGATTGCCAGCTGTGCAGGCGGTAATGTTAGACGTACAAGTTTTCTCCCTACGGTCGAAATGACAAAT
>Ga0207132_1195_pt1 | contig 10355 bp, 10 predicted proteins | sample Alteio_BWMinHeat_14_FD_153554 | JGI IMG/M metagenome (GOLD analysis project Ga0207132, IMG submission 153554) | Enriched cells from forest soil in Barre Woods Harvard Forest LTER site, Petersham, Massachusetts, United States -... | ecosystem: Environmental > Terrestrial > Soil > Temperate forest >...
CGCTTTCGAGCCGGTGCCCTTCACGCGGTTTGAGGCCATGCGCGCGGATTGCTGTCGCAGCGTGCCCGCGGCGAAGGATGCGGTTTACATCGGCTCGCGTTTCACGATTCGCGTGGTGGAAGACAATCCGGAGCACGACCGCAGAATCCTCTACGTCCGCGAAGGTGCGCCGGGCGAAATTCACATTTTCTCCGGCAAGGTGGTCAGTGCGGTGAAGGCGGCTCGCCTCGTTTGCGAAATGGTTCGAGCGAAACGTCATGCTTGACGGACGTTCCTACGTAATTCTCGGCCGGGGACGCTGGGCCCGCAGGATGCAGGACATACTTCGCGCGGAGAGTCGCCGCGTCACGACCAACCCAGAGACACGGCGCGCTTCCAGCGAACACGACGCCGCCTATAGGGCGCGTCTCGCCGAAGCAATGCGCGCCAGCGACGCACAGATCGCGTGGCTCTCGGTGCTACCCGGTCCCCATATTCCCATCATGATCGAGGCCGCGCTGGACGCGGGCCTCCACGTGGTAGTGGAAAAACCGTGGCAAGCCTCGCAACGTGAGACCGCATCACTTGCAGCGAGGGCCAAGGCACTCCACCGGCTCATTGCCGTGCATTTCGAGTATTGCCTTCTGGAAGAAGTGGAAAGGTGGCGCCGAGATTTTCACCCGGGAACAGGGCTGCGTTTCGGAGGCCATTTCTTTTTAAGCAGGCCCGATCATACCGGGATGCCTGCGATGGACAATCTAGGCTCTCATCTGCTGGCCATACGGGCGTATGGGGTCCCCCAGTCCGCGGTGCAAGAGATTCGCTGCGGCTACGAGCAGCCAGATGAGCGCTGTGTTTGGCTGGAGAGACGAAACACGCGCGTGGCATTCATCGATCTTCTGGCCCACAAGGAGCCTATCATTCAACGCTTCATCGCCAAAGTGGAAGCCTCGCTCGACGGAGCCGACTTCCCTCTTAACCTGGAATTTGCGTTGCGCGTTTCCAATGACACCGAGGTTCTCCGCTGAGAGACGACGTCAACGGGCAAGGGAGATGCTAGCGATGCGAATGCTTCTTGGTTTTCTCCGCGGGCTCACTCACAGGTTGGACTCGAGATGCTCCCAAAGAGTTCCTCGCCGTCTTGCTCATCTGCAAGCGGCGGTCATTGCGCGGCTCGCGCCAGTTCACTTGGGGCAGCATGAGCGAGGCGTCCGCCCGGTCGCGATACTTGATTGCGATGTTCATCAGCGAGTCCAGCAAGGAATCGGAAAGCAGATGCGGCTTCAAGCCCAGATCGATCAGTTTCGAGTGCTTGGCGTTGTAGTAATGCTCCTCGGCTTCAACGCGCGGATCTTGCAGGTGGTCGATCTCCACGTTGAGGCCGAGTTTTTTGCCAGCGGCCACGGTCATCTTCGCAAGGTCACGTACTGAGAACTGCTCGGTGAATTGGTTATAAACTCGGCATTCTCCGCGAGCTGCCGGATTTTCACAGGCGATCTCGATGCAGCGCACCGTGTCGCGAATATCCAAAAATCCTCGCGTCTGGCCACCCTTGCCGTAAACGGTCAGCGGTTGCCCGATGGCTGCTTGAATGCAGAAGCGGTTCAGCACCGTGCCAAATACATCGTCGTAGTCGAAACGGTTGATGAGCGCCTCGTCCATGGAGGTTTCGTCGGTCATCGTGCCATACACCACGCCCTGGTTGAGGTCCGTCGCGCGCAGCCCCCAAATCTTGCAGGTGAACATGATGTTGTGGCTGTCGTGCACTTTCGAGAGGTGATAGAAGGAGCCTGGCTGCTTCGGAAACGGCAGGATGTCTTTCCGCCCGTTGTGTTCAATGGTGATGTAACCCTCTTCGATGTCGATGTTCGGCGTGCCGTACTCCCCCATCGTTCCGAGCTTGACCAGGTGACAGTCGGGCCGGTACTCGCGCAGCGCAAACAGTAGATTCAGCGTGCCCACCACGTTATTGACCTGTGTAAAGACGGCGTGGCTGCGATCGATCATTGAGTAGGGAGCGGAGCGCTGTTCGGCGAAGTGCACAACCGCGTCAGGCTCGAACGCGCGCAGCGTCGAAGCTAGAAACTCGTAGTCGCAAACATCCCCGTAGAAAGACTCGATCGTCTTGCCGCTCACCGCCTGCCAAACCCGCAGGCGGTCGGAGAGCGGGCGAATGGGAGTCAGCGTCTGGGCATTGAGTTCGTGGTCCCACAGACGGCGGACAAAATTGTCAACGATGGCGACGGAATGCCCTTGCTTCGATAAATACAAAGCGGTTGCCCAACCACAGTAGCCGTCCCCTCCAAGCACAGCAATCTTCATCGTTCCTCCTTAGCGAAATCCCCCCTGGGTCAACATGATCACATGGCGCGGCGCATTTCTCTTGCGCCAGCCTGAGCTGGATAACTAGGCTGCCTGGGAGCGCCCGACCGCATTCTCCGTCGTCTATATCTCAACCTAGTATACGTGATTAGAGCCGGAATACGTCCTCTTGTCCTTTGAAAACTATGATGAAATACCGGTCTAGTTAGATGCAGCAAACTCTCCTTTTTCTACAATCCAGCCAAGGCCAAGGCAAGCCGCGAAACAAGAGGTTGGCCAAAACGCCTTTTCCGAGCCGAAAACGATGCGACCAAGATAAACAGCTCGCGCAAGGAGCAGGACCGCTAGGTAGAGATACCTGTTTTTTCCTGTATCCAAGAAGTGCGTGCCGGAGACGGCCCAGCCTGAATTCGCCATTTTTTCATCCACAGGAAAAGCAGCAGCAGACCCCACAAGTGGTAGCCGATGTTTACCCGGCGCCCCAGGTGCAGGCGCACCAACTCCTGGATCATGCCTGGCCTGAAAAGCGCTTTGTTCTCGGCAAGCCCTTCTTGCATGGCATCGAGTAGAAGCTCGCGCAGCGGACCGCGGAGCCATTCGTGCGCCGGAATGTCGAAGCCAACCTTCTTTCGCCGCAGGATCATGTCGGGAAGCCTGCTGTTCATCAATTGCTTGAGAACTATTTTCTGACGCCAGCCCTGCATCTTCAAGGAGGGCGGCAAAGTCGCGGCAAATTCCACGATGCGATGATCCAGAAACGGAGGCCGTACTTCCAGCGAATGCGCCATGCTCATGCGGTCGACTTTATTCAAAATGTCGTCTGGCAGAAAATATTTTTGGTCCCACCAAAGATAGGGAGACACTCCGTCATGCGCCGCCGGTGAATCGCGCAGCTCGCCAAGAACGTTATCAAGAGAATTTGGCAGGGGAACCGAGGAAAGAGAACCCACTTCGGCCCTGGAAAAAGTTCCGTTCCAATAAACGTGGGCCTGTTCCGGAGACAAGAGACTTCCCTCCAGGAACCGCTTGGCCATATATTCTCGGCTGATCTTGTCATCGGACACAGGCCAATGCCGAGCGAGCCCCAAGCCCGCGCGTAGCGACCATTTCGGCAACCGCCGCATCGGCCGCGCTAGCTGATTCGCTCGATACGTCAGGTAGCCGCCAAAAAGTTCGTCGGCGCCTTCCCCGCTCAGTGCGACGGTCACCACCGTCCGGCTCATCTTCGAGAGGAACCAAACCGGCAAAGCTCCGGCATCCGAACTGGGCTCGTCGGAGTAGTAAGCAAACTCCTCGATTGCGCCGCGCAGACCAGACCCGGGATTCAGATCGAATTCCTGATGATCCGTTCCGTACTGCCTCGCGGCGCTCCGCACGTAAGCCGTTTCGTCAAAACTTCTTCCCAGAAAAGAGACGGAGAGCGTCTTTATGGGCCTCGACGAAGCAGTCGCGGCATAGTGCAAGACCGTCGAAGAATCGATGCCGCCGCTCAACCACAGCCCCAGAGGCACGTCCGAAAGCAAGTGCTCGCGAACGGATTGCTCTAAGAGCGAGTCCAGTTCCTCGCACGCAGAGTCGAGCGAGCGTTCGCGAATCGGTCCGGCCGGCAAATTCCAGTAAGACTCGACGCGAACTTTTCCATCGAGCCATTCGAGCCATTGTCCGGGAGGCAGCTTCTCGATTCCCTCCACCAGGGTCCACGGGCAAGGAACATAGTTGAGCGAGAAGTAGCAATCGAGACCCGCTAGACTCAAGCGCCGCTCGAATTCAGGATGAACGAAAATGGTTTTAAGTTCGGAACCGAAGAAGAGATCTTCTCCGCGCCGCGCGATGTACAGCGGCTTGATACCCATGCGGTCGCGTGCCAGAACGAGCCGGCGCGACGATTTGCTCCACAATGCGATCGCGAACATGCCCCGCAAACGCGAAAAACTTTCCGTGTCCCATTCGACAAATGCGTGCAGCACTGTCTCTGTATCGGAATGCGAGTGAAAGCGGTGCCCCAGCTGCTCGAGCTCGCCGCGCAACTCGAGATGATTGTAAATTTCCCCGTTGAAGACAATCGCGGTGTCGCCATCATCGGTAACGATGGGCTGGTCTCCGCCCTCGAGATCAATGATTTTCAGGCGCGTCGCGCCCATCGAAACAACGCTGGAGCGAAACACTCCGCTCTGGTCAGGCCCGCGATGTGCCAGAGTCGCTGTGGCGCGTTCAATGCGCTGAGGTTCGGGGGCCCAATTTTTATGTGTAAAGCCGGCTATCCCGCACAAATTCGAGCACCTTTCGCCCGCCGGCGAAATCACCCGGCGCCTTGGCCAACGCTTTCCCGGCGGTTCGTCCGAGAGAACCGCACCCTGGCAGGATACATCCCTTATCCCAACGCAACCAGCGCCACTCCCGCGCACACCAGCACGACACCCGTCCAGCGCGCAGCGCTTACCTCTTCGCCCAGAATATATTTCGCCCCCAACGTTCCGACCACGTAGCTCAGAGCCGACGCGGGAATCACAAAGCTGATCGGCTCCCACGAGAGCAGCAGCAGCAGCGCATAAAACGATAGCGCCATCAACGGCACGCCGGCCCAAAACCAGCCGTTACGCAAAGCTCTGCCGAGAAATCGCAAAAGCTCCTTAGGCCGCAAGCGTTCCGGTTCGCCCGTCACCTTCATCCCGCGCGTGATGGCAATCTCTCCGCCAGTGCTCCCAAATATCAGGAAGCAAAGAAACACGGCGACGTGCATCATGCCAGCGCCTCTCGGGTCACCGCGGTCGTGCGCGGCTTCGTTTGCCCAACGAGCAGCACCCCCACGCAAATCAAAACCACCCCAACCCACCGCCGAGGCGAAACCGCTTCGTGCAGAAACACCACCGCAAAAAAGGTCAGCAAGGCATAGCCAAACGCCCCCGCAGGCATCACGTAACTGTAGTCTGCCCAGCTCAAAACCGTCATGTAGCTGAGCATGAATCCGCAAAGAAAAAATATGCCGACCCATAACGTTCCGCTGGTCACAGTCATCCTAAACGCGTGCAGAAGCCCCGGCCGAGACAGCTCCACAGCCCCAATCTGCAGCATGGCGCGTTTCAACATCAAGTCACCGGCGTTGGCGCAAACCACCATCGCGCACACCATGACCAGAGTCTTTATCCGCAGCCTTCCCTCAGTTGCCATTTTGTCTAAAGTTTTAATCGTTCCCGGACGCCGAAGGCGTCTCCGGCACGGAAATCATGGGCTTCGGCGCGTCGCCGCCCTGCCGTACCCACTTCAAACGCTCGGCGCGCAGCTTCAGAAAGCTCGTAGCTTCCTCATAGAGCCGCTTGCGCTCGTGCCCGTCCCACAAGGCTTCTTTCACGATGCGCCACGCCACACGCGGCCGGAAGTAGTACTCATCATAAAAACGGTTCACGCCGCCCATCATCTCGGCCTTCGAAAGATGCGGATACTCGATGTGCGGCAGTTGGTGTCCGCCGGAATCCGCGAGCGCTTCCACCTTCAGGAAGCCTTCCTTGGCCATCGAATCATACAGCTCGGTCCCAGGCATGGCATGGGCCAGCGAAACTTGTATGGTCTCGCAATCCAGTTCCTTGGCGAAATCAATGGTCTTGTTGATGGTCTCTTTCGTCTCGCCTGGCAAACCGATAATAAAATCGCCGTGCACCTTGATTCCCACTTTTTTGCAGTTCTTCATGAACTCGCGCGCCATCTCTACGGTCGCGCCTTTTTTGATGTTTTTCAAAATCTGCGGATCGCCAGATTCGAATCCAACAATGAATAGCCGCGCGCCGCCATCCGCCATGGCCTTCAACTCTTCATACTTGCTATGGCACCGCGCCGTGCAAGACCACTGAAATTTCAGCGGCTTGAATTTTTGGCTCAGCTCGATGGCTCGGTCTTTTCGGATATTGAAGGTATCGTCGTCGAAGAAAATCTCTTTCATGTGCGGAAAATATTCGAGCGTATTTTTCACTTCCTGGACGACGTTGTCCACGGATCTCGTCCGCCAGGCGTGACCCGAAACCGTCTGCGGCCACATGCAGAACGTGCATAGCGCCGGGCATCCCCGCGTCGTATAGAAGGACACGAACGGATGCAGCAAGAACGGCACGTTGTATTTTTCAATCGTCAAATCACGCTTGTAAGCGTCCGTCGCAAACGGCAACGCATCCAATTCCGCGGTGTGCAGCTGAGGTCGCGGCGCGTTATGGACCACCTTGCCTTCCTTGCGGTAGCTCACGCCCATGATCTGCTCGATTGGTTTCCCGTGTGCGTACTCCGCCACCGAGTGATCAAACTCTCCGCGCGTTACAAAATCAATGTCCTCGCTCGCCATCAGCGTCTCGTCCGGCTTGATATGCCCGTGTGGCCCGACGAACGCAATTTTCAGTCCCGGATTGCTTTCCTTGATTTTCCGGATCAGCTTCACGTCGCTCGCGAACCCCACGGTGGACGTGTACAACACCAGAAATTCGTAGTCCTTCGAAATCTCGATCGTTTGCTGCCAGTTCACCTTGTGCGGCGAAGCGTCTAGCAAGCGGCTTCCGGGAATTAGTCCAGCGGGGTAGGCCAGCCACACCGGGTACCAGTACGATTCAATCTCGCGCGTCGCGGGCCACCGCGAGCTGGCTCCGCCATCAAAATTCTCAAAACTCGGCGGGTTCATCAACAGCGTTTTCATGACATCCGGCATTCTTCACCCTCGGTTTCTTCGAACACAGCCTCGAAGCTGCAAGATTTTTCCGTTTTGCGCCCGGACTGCATCTGGGGCCGCGCCTGCGGCTGGCCCAGAACTACCCTCATGTCTAGATAACAGTTTACCCGACTTGGTTGCATATGCTCAATTCTTTCTGCCAACTGGCCCTTTTCCGCATCGAAACGCTAACTACCGTAGCAAACCGCTATTCCCATGCTCCCTTGTCGGCCGTTTCGCAAGGGAATTGCTCGGCGGATAACGCGTGCATCGCAACTGACAACAAGTTCTCCGTTTCGCCGCCAATAAGGCTCTAACAGGCGCACTCCCCTGTAGCCAGCCGAACACCTCTGCCGCTTCAATAGCCGCTAGGTGCCCACACCTAGCCTTCAAAGATTCCTAGCGGGCGGCCCGCGGCATTTCCTCCGTGCCAAGCACTTCCGACGTTGCCGCTGATAGCTCGTCCCAGATTCGCGGGATCCACTCGAGATGTTCCGGTTTCATCAGCACGGAGCGCAAGCAAGTCATAGTTTCGCGATCGCGCTCGATCGTGCCCAGATTCGCGCCCCAAAAGACGACCGGCATCTCGGCCACCGCGAAATGCAAATTCCGCTTGGCTGCAGCATCGAAGATCCTGCGGGAAAGTGTGGATACCTGGCTGACACTCCTTGCACGCGGAGCAAAGATCACGATGTCCAGCTCCGGCCGAAACGCCGCAGCGAATCGCTCATCCTTCTCGATCTTTTCGTAAAAAATCAGCGCCGCCGCCCGGCCGCGTTCCAACCCGCAGGCGAATTCCCCGCCTCGCGCCAACGGCAAGAGCTTTTGCGTCGTCCACAGCGCCGCCGCCGCCGCACCCGGCCGGGAGCACTCCAAACTGATCTCGCCCAAATGCAGCTCCGCGGAACTGAAATAGGTGTACGGAGAATCGTGTTTGTAAAACCGGCCCGCAGACGGATCGCGAAACAACACGCAGCCGCAACCGTATGGTTGCAATCCATGCTTGTGAGGATCGATGACGATCGAGTCGGCCTCCCCGATCCGCGCAAAGCTCCGCGTGGCTTCCTCGCCTAAGTTCCCCGCCAGTCGAAAATAGCCGCCATAAGCAGCGTCCGCGTGAATCCGAAAACCGTTCTTCGCGCGCAACGCGAGAATCTCCGGCAGCGGATCGACGGACCCGGTTGCCGTTGTGCCCATCGTTACGACTACCGTGCCCACGTCCCCGCCCGCCACGCACGTTGCCAAGGCGTTCAGGTCCATCCGCCCGCGCGCATCACAGGGCACGCACTCGAATTGCAATTGCAGCACCGCGCTGATCCGTTTGTGCGTATAGTGCGCCTGCTTGCTGGCCAGAATTTTCTTTCCCGGATGCATCTCTGAAGCCACCCAAAGCGCCTCGAGATTGGCCATTGTCCCGCCGCCGCACAGGTGCCCGAGAAACTCTTTCCAGCCAAACATCGCGGCAATTTCCGCAACCGCTTCCTTCTCCATCGCGGAAGTCGCGCGCCCACCGTCGAGCGCATGATTGTTGGGATTGATGCACATTGCCAGCGCATAAGCCAGACGCGCCACAGGATGCGGCGGCTTAAGCATCTGTCCCGCATACAAAGGGTGAAAGTAGGGATAATTGTCCTGCAATCGCTCAGCAGTCGCCGCCAGCGCTTCAGCAATGCGCTCGATGCCCGGGGCCTCCGATCGAAACGCAGGCAACCCCGCAAATCCAGCATCCAGCTTTTTGACGGCCTCTAAAAACGCATCCAAACTCTTCTGTTCGAGGTACACACATTCACCACTCAATACTCGCTACTCAGGGCGCGCTTTTTCACTGCCACACCTTATCCAACTGCCCCGCGGTCTTCAGCAGATCGAGCTGCGCTTGCTGCCGCTCGAAATTCGCATCCAGAAAAGCCATCCATTTGTCATTCTCTTCCAGCCGCGCTTTCTCCACGTCGCGCAGATTCACTTTCCCTTCGTTATACTGGGTCTCGAGCACACCGATATTTTGCTGCGCCAGCTGCAGTTCGAGCCGCGCCACTTCCTTCCCCGCATCCCGCTCCCGCAAATGCCGCGTTTTCTGGCGCACTTCGGCGCTCACTTGCGTCTTCTTGCTCGCTAATGTCGCCTTTGCCGTCTCCAGATTCACCTGCGCCAATCCAGTCGATTCCTTGGTCTTTGCGCTGAACAGCGGCATCCGCACTTGCACTCCGGCGTTCAGGTTATTCGTCTGAAACGAATTCGGATTAAAGTACTTTTTGTAATTATTGAATGAGGCCAACACACTGTAAATTCCGACAAATTCGAGCGTCGGCCAGTTTCCGCGCTTTTCGCCCTTCAACCGGAAGTCCTTCGCGCGCACATCCGATTCTGCCAGCAGTAAACCTGTGTTGCTCTGCATCGCCAGGGCCACGAGATTCGCGCCCTCCTGCTCGGCTTCTCCCGGCAGTTCCTCCGGCGTCACTTCGATGGCCTGCTCCTCGCCAAGTCCAATTTGACCGCGCAGAAAAACCTCCAACTCATCTTCGCGCCCTTCAAGTTGCAAAATCCTCTGCCTCACCTGCGCTCTCGTCAATTGCGCCTTCGTCACTTCCATCGGTAGCTCATAGCCCTCGCCCTGCCGCTCCGCGGTAATCGCCACGATCTTGTCGGTGCTGTCCTGCTCCCTATTCAGGAGCTCCAGCGAATGCCGCACCTTGCCAAGCTCCAGATAAGCCATCGCTGTTCGCTGAATCACACTGTTTTTCACATCTTCGAGAACAATCTTCTGCGAGCGCGCCTGTTCCGCCAATTCTTTCCCTTGCCCTCGTAACGGCTCGTTGAAAATTTGCTCCGTATAGATCACGTCGAAAAGCGAGGGTGCGGTTCCTCCCGGCGTTTCGGGAATGCCGTAGGTGTAACCGGCGCCCGATCCCGCATAGAAATTGGGCAAGAACTGCGACTTGCTAAGCTGCGATGCATGCTCCGCCACGCTGGCTTGCAGTTTCGCTACTTGGATGTCTTTGCTGTTTTGCAACGCCATTTCAATGGTCTTCTTCAGCGTTAACACCACTGGCACGGTTTTCCGCGTAGGTTGCGCATCCGCAGACGTAGCATTCGGCGCCTGTAGCGTGGCCACGTTCTGCGCGCGCAGCGTCGGGCTCAAAAACACCGCCAGTGCGGCACATCCTATCGCCTCAATCGCTTTTTGCATTCTGCGCTCCTTCGCCCAGCCCGTACTCGGCCTTATTCATACCGCAACGACTCAATCGGCTGTAGCTTAGCCGCTTGGTTGGCCGGCAAATATCCAAAAAAAAGTCCCGTCGAACAGGACACCACAAACGCCAGTACCACGCTCATCGTCGACACTGGCACGCGCAAGTTTCCGGGCAAGAAA